>Ga0114915_1001207_pt1 | contig 11257 bp, 10 predicted proteins | sample MalvirAntarct_55_FD_87288 | JGI IMG/M metagenome (GOLD analysis project Ga0114915, IMG submission 87288) | Marine viral communities from the Global Malaspina Expedition - Malaspina viral metaG Antarct_55 | ecosystem: Environmental > Aquatic > Marine > Oceanic | place: South Georgia Island...
AAGATGTATACAAACAGATGGCGACCAAGATCTACGGGGAAGACGAAGCGGATATTACTAAAGACCAGCGATTTGTAGGAAAAACCACTATTCTAGGTGCTGGCTACGGCATGGGTGCGGTTAGGTTTAAAGATCAGTTAGCTACCTTTGGATTCGACATGGAGCTTGACGAAGCGAGGCGTGTTATAAATGTATATAGGGATAGTAACTGGAAGATAGGTCAGTTATGGCGGCAAGCGCAGCACGTACTAAAATGTATGTACAATTGTGATGACGTTGGACTAGGGCGAAAGGGGGTACTATCTGTAGTACCACATATATACGCGATCAAGCTACCTTCTGGTTTGCACCTGCGCTATGGAGATCTACAAGTACAACAGGAAGAGCGTGGGCTACAGTATAGTTACCTCACCCGTGAGGGTAGGAAAAATATATATGGGGGTAAAGTAGTAGAGAATGTATGCCAAGCTATTGCCCGTTGCATCATTGCAGAACAGATGCTAAAAATACCTAAGCAGTATAAAGCAGTACTTACTGTACACGATTCGATTGTATGTTGCGTACCTGAGACAGCGGTTTCGGAGGCACAACTGTCTATAGAGGAAAGTATGCGGTGGGTACCCGATTGGGCTACAGGGCTACCACTGGATTGCGAATCTGGCATAGGTAATAGCTACGGAGAATGTGAATGAGTAAAGTAATTGACATGGATACATGGCGAGAGGCACAGATTGATAGGGCGCGAGATGAGATGCTGAACACTATTGAAGAGTACTGGGATGAATTTGAACGCGAACACCCACATGGTCATTCGTATACTCATGTAATTGTAGCTGAAGACCGGACTGACCCAGCCTTTATAGAGTTACGCGAGGAACTAGATAAGGAAAATAGGGACTACAGAGTAATGTCTAAGTCCCCTAGAGAATTTGATATATGAGTATTGCCCCTTGGTCGTTCAGTAAGATTAAAGCTTTCGAGCAATGCCCCAAACAGTTTTACCATATGAAGATACTTAAAGAGTATCAAGAGAAAGAAACTGATGCCATGCGTTATGGCACCTTGATGCACGAAGCAGCAGAGAATTACGTAGAGAAAGGTACTCCTCTCCCCCCTGAGTTTGGATATGTACGCGCTGGTTTAGACGCTTTAGTAGCCATACCGGGAGAGAAACTTTGTGAGTACAAGATGGGCCTCACTGAAAGTTTAGATCCTTGTGATTTTTTCGCAGATGATGTTTGGTGGCGGGGTATAGCAGACCTAATCATACTAGATGCCGAAGATCATAAAGCTTGGGTAGTTGATTATAAGACAGGGAAATCCGCACGTTACGCAGATAAGGGGCAGTTAGAATTAATGGCCCTCGCTGTATTCAAACACTTCCCTATAGTAGAACAGGTAAAGGCGGGGCTGTTATTTGTAGTATGTACTGAGCTAATAAAGGGACAGTACTCAAACAAAGATCAGACTGTACTTTGGGATAAATGGATCGGTAAATATACACAGATGGAAATTGCATTTGAAGCAGACGTATGGAACGCAAAGCCTAGCGGCTTGTGCAGAAAACACTGCGCGGTACTAGACTGCGCTCATAACGGGAGAAACTAATGCCTTACACTAAGAAACCAAGACCTTACAAGAAAGAGTACGAGCAACAGAAAGCTAGAGGTGAACACGCTAACCGTATGGAACGTCAAAAAGCTCGGCGTAAGATGGATAAGGATAGCCCCGACAAGAACAAGAACGGGAAAGCTGACAAGCGAGAGGGTAAGGATATAAGTCACAACAAACCTCTTAGTAGGGGTGGTTCTAATAAAGACGGTGTAAAGATAGAGAGTAAGAGTAAGAACCGTAGTCGCAACTACAAGAAGAAAAAATAGTGCAGATAGTAAAAGATAAAGCTGTACTACTAAACCTCCGTAACCCCGATAAGGTTACCGATGTAATCCCAAAGAGTAGGAAACTCTGCGACAACAAAGTGCTGGTTAACTGGGGGCTTGATGAAGCTCATGTTCTTAAAAACCTAGATATAAATGTACCTTCCCCTATCCAAGCTCAATACGAATGGACGGGACGGTATGAACCGTTTGAACATCAGAAAAGTACAGCGGCTTTCTTGACGTTAAACAAACGTTCTTTTTGTTTTAACGAGCAAGGTACAGGTAAGACGGCATCTGCTATATGGGCAAGTGATTACTTACTTAACAAAGGGTATATCAAACGGGTGTTAGTTATATGCCCCTTGTCTATCATGGAGGCCGCATGGAGGGCAGACCTATTCACGTTTGCTATGCACCGTACCGTAGATGTTGCATATGGCACATCAGATAAAAGAAGAAAGATTATCAATCAGGGCGCTGAGTACGTTGTTATTAACTACGATGGTGTAGAGATAGTAGCTGATGATATTGCTAAGGGTGGATTTGACCTAATCATTGTCGATGAAGCTACACACTACAAGAATGTACAAACTAGAAGATGGAAGGTACTCAACAAATTACTCACGCCTAAAACTTGGCTCTGGATGATGACGGGTACCCCCGCTGCCCAATCCCCCCTAGATGCTTACGGGTTGGCAAAGTTAATAAACCCCGAAGCTGTCCCTAGATTCTTTAGTGCCTTTAGGGACAAAGTAATGATAAAGCTCACGCAGTTCAAGTGGGTACCTAAAGAAGAGGCTATCCAAATAGTATTTAACTCGTTACAACCTGCTATTAGATACACAAAAGAAGAGTGTCTCGACCTACCAGATATGGTCTATGTTAAACGGGAGATAGAACTTACCCGCCAGCAGAAGAAATACTATAAGCAGCTTAAAGATAAGATGGTTATGCAAGCCGCAGGGGAGCAGATTACTGCCCCAAATGCAGCGGTTAACATGAATAAGCTATTACAAATATCTTGCGGTGCTGTGTATACAGATGATGGGGAAGCCTTAGAGTTTGATATAAAGCACAGGTACAAGGTACTAAAAGAAGTGATTGACGAGTCCAGTAAGAAGGTTCTTATATTTGTACCTTTTAGGCACGTAATTAACATGCTTGTGGATAAGCTAAGTCAAGACGGTATTACCTCAGAGATCATACGTGGTGACGTATCTGCACCTAAAAGGACAGAGATATTTAACCGCTTTCAGACAATGGATGACCCCAAAGTACTTGTTATCCAACCCCAAGCGGCAGCACATGGGGTCACGCTCACAGCAGCTAACACAGTAGTTTGGTGGGGGCCGACTAGTTCGTTAGAGACTTACCTGCAAGCTAACGCCCGTGTACATAGGGCGGGTCAGGATCATAAGTGTACGGTAGTACAGTTACAAAGTTCAGACGTAGAAAAACGTATATACTCACTATTAGATAACAGAATAAACATTCACACAAGAATAATAGATTTATACAAAGATCTGCTTGACTAGCATAGAAACACACACTATAGTCAAGTTTCCCCAGTTGATGGGTGCAAGGAGAGAAAATGAGCAACACCGAACCGAGCTTACCTAAGCTTGTCAGGGCATACCGCGCTCTACGTGATAAGCGTTCTGAAAACAAAGCTACTTTTGATACAGAAGATACCGCACTAAAAAGTAAACAGGGTGCTATTGAACAGGTGCTATTGAAGCACTGTAATGACAATGGCGTTACTTCTGTTAAAACTGAAGAGGGCGTGTTCTACCGTAAGAAGAAAGTTAGTTATTGGTGCAGCGATTGGGATAAATTTCATAAGTTTATTCTTGAGCATAAAGTACCCGAAGTACTACAGAAGCGAATCAGTCAGCAGAATCTGGAAGAGTTTTTAACGCAAGAAGAAAACAAAAAGCTTTCTCCCGAAGGCTTAAAGACAGACGCGGTGTACACAATTACTGTGCAAAAACCACGAGGTCAACAATGAACCAAGAATATGTAGCTATTGAATCTGTGGCAGAGAAGTTTTCTGTCAGCATATCTACGGTGCGAAGCTGGATTAGGAAAGGGTTTATCCCACGAGACAGCTACATCAAAGCGGGGAATACCTATCGTTTTAAGCTAGACGAGATTGAAAGTAGTCTCCGTAAAGATTCAAGTGAAGATGAAGAACATTGGACTGATACGCTGGTTGAATCCGATGGAGGTATAACACTCAATCTGGACGATGACCTTTGATGAATAGGATTAGTACTCACGGTAAGAAATTTAAGGTTGGTGTTACTGAACACGACTATCTTGAATGTGTAATCGTGAATGCTGCACCTGTTCAGAGAATGTATTACGCCCATGACTACAACCCAAATGCTCCTCAAAAGCCTGTGTGTTGGTCTTCTGATACTAATCAGCCCGACTCACAAGTAGAAGACAAGCAAGCCTCCCGATGTATGGATTGTAAACAAGATATACGTGGTAGTGCATCTGGTGGTGGTAGGGCATGTAGGTATTCACAGAAACTTGCTGTATCAATGGAAGATGACTTGACTGATATATACCAGTTACATGTTCCTGCGAATAGTATTTTTGGAAGGGCAGTTGGTAGTCATATGCCCCTACAGGAGTACGCTAGATTTTTAAGCAAGAACAGTACCCCATCAGTGAGTATATTTACAAAAATGTATTTTGATGGAAACAGTTCAGTACCGAAGATATTTTTTACCCCAGTAAGATCTTTGGGAGAAACTGAGTTAGACGTTGTGCAAGAGATGATTAACCACTCTGATACGACTAAAGCAATTACGTTGGATTTTTCTAACGTGCAAGAAACGTCCTGTCCGTTTGAGAAGACATCAGGATTTACAATAAGTACTTAATGGAGAATGGCATGAGCTATTTAATAAAAGGAGTGGAAGCACTCTACCCTAAGATCGACAGACCGTATCAATGGTCAGATAAAGAGAACCGTAGTGTACCTTGTAAGCCGCTTGACACAAACGCAGAGTACACGATCAACTTGAAAGTCCCCTACGACAAGGCTTTGCCTTTACGAAAGCTTATGGCTGAAGCTTATGCAGAAAAGAAAGAAGATAAGTGGCCTAAGTTTGTAGATAACTTTAAGGTTTTGGAAGGGTCTGTTAAAGATAAGGATGCGGTTTTTGAGATCAAGACTAAATTAAAAGCAGGATATAATGGAGAGCCAACAAAACCTGTACGTCAGTTTGATGCACAGCAAAACGTGCTACCTGATGATTTTCAGTTGACTACTGGAAGCATAGTCAATGTTGCAGTTACCTTCTCTCCTTATAGTACAGGTACATATCATGGTACAAGCTTACGTTTAAACGCTGTACAGGTCATCCAACTAGCTGCTAGTAATATCACTAGTCCTTTCGAGAAAGAAGAAGGCTTTACCTTTGGGGATGCTAATCCTTTTGTAGAGGTAGAGGAAAAAGTTACTGATGAGATTTTCCCAACGGAAACTTCTGAAGGTGATGGCGAGTGGGGAGAACCAGAGGAACCAAAGAAGGTTGTGAAGAAAGAGAAGTCTTCACCCAAGGTTAAAGATGGCGATGATGATTTAGACGCTATTATTGACGAGTGGGGCGATGATTAATAACCTCTAAAGTTACGCTACAGCTAGGGTGATTTCGCAATCTTTAACCTAACCCTACTCTCTTCCGCTCCGTTGGGGTGGGCGTTATGTTACCCCTTAGCTGTAGCACCTTATTTGGATAGAACATGGATACCAATAATTTTTTACGTGCGGTACTTGGTACTGCAGGGTATTACTGTCTCTTCGCTTCTAATTCAACTACTTCGAAAAGGGTACAACGATTCTATGAAGATGTAGATGTACTTGTAGAAGAAGCCTTAGACTTAGATAGTCTAGGTTACGATGTTTATTTTGGATTAGCAGGGTTTAACGAGAAAGGTTCACGTAAAGCAGACAATGTTAAAAGTTTACGTAGCTTCTTTCTTGATCTAGATTGTGGGCCTAGTAAGGATTACCCCACTAAGAAGGCAGCATTAACTGCATTAAAAGAATTTTGTACGGTTTTAAGTTTACCGAAACCCCTATGTATAGATTCTGGTAGGGGGATACATTGCTATTGGCCTTTGTCGGATAACATTCACCCTGACGATTGGGTACCAGTAGCAGAAAAACTAAAAGCATTGTGCGCCCAGCATAAATTCTATGCTGATCCAGCGGTTACTGCAGACATAGCCAGAGTTCTGCGTGTACCTACTACACATAACTATAAGACAACTCCCCCGGCTGACGTATTTAGGCTGAAAGATAAGGGTATAAAGTTTTTTGACTTCGATAACTTCGCTAAGTTACTAGGTGTAAACACTGTACTACCACCTACCAAGGCCGCACCTACAGGCAGTAATGCTGTTATGGATGCTCTCCTTGGTAATAGAGAAGCCTCCTTCTTTGACATACTAAAGAGAACTAAAGCGGGGCGTGGGTGCGAACAATTAAGGATGATCGTTACAGATCAGGAGAATACTAGCGAACCTCTGTGGAGAGCAGGACTATCTATAGCTAGGTTTTGTGCAGATGGGGAGAAAGCTGCACATCTACTATCTCAGAAACATTCAGACTATGACGAAGAATCTACTAATGCTAAGTTTGGCCCTATCAAAGGCCCATACACCTGTGCAAAGTTTGATGAGTTTAACCCAGACGTTTGCCCTGAGTGCCCTAATTGGGGAGAAGTAAAGTCTCCCATTGTATTGGGTAACCGATACAAGAGAGCTGAAACCAGTTACGAAGATATCCCAGAATACCCTCACCCTTATTTTAGGGGGGAGAGTGGGGGAGTTTACATTAGGCTCTCCAATAATGATGGGGATGTTGATGAGAAATGTATATACCACAATGACCTGTACGTTATACAGCGAGTTGTAGACCCTGAGTTTGGTGAATCAGTAGTGATGCGCCTACACTTACCTAAAGATGGTATTAGAGAATTTACAATGCCACTAAGTGCGGTAACGTCGAGGGACGAATTCCGTAAAACGCTATCCGCACAGGGGGTAGCTGTGATGAGAATGGATGAATTAATGACATACACAACAACTTGGATTAACGAATTACAAGCTAATAGCGTTGCCGATGAAGCTCATAGACAGTTTGGGTGGACTAACGATAAACATGAAGCCTTCATACTAGGCAACCAAAAAATACTTCCAGACACTATAGAATTTAACGCTCCTTCTAACCAGACCCTAAGCTTGTTCCCTGCCTTTGAGCCTAAAGGTTCTCTTGATAAGTGGAAAGAAACTATAGAGTTCTGGAATCGGGACGGGTTTGAGTTGTACCAATACGTGACGGGTATTGGTTTTGGGTCTGTACTTATGGAGTTTGCGAACGTTAACTGTAGTGCGCTTCACCTACACAGTAAAGCGTCAGGGGTAGCTAAGACTACTGCTATGGCTGCTGCGGTAAGTGTGTGGGGAGATCCATCTTACTTAGTAATAAAACAAGCGGATACCTTTAACAGTAAAATGAATCGTGGTGAGGTGTACCACAGTTTACCGTGGGCTATTGACGAGATAACGAATATTGCTCCTAAGATGGCTTCAGATCTCTTGTATCAATTTACAGATGGTATGCAGCGAAACCGAATGTCTCAAAACGGTAATACGGAGCGTGTACGTGGTAGACCTTGGAAGCTTATGGCAGTTACTACAGGCAACACCAGTATCATAGAGCGGGTATGTCTGGCTAAAAGTATGCCCAAAGCTGAAGCTGCAAGGGTACTAGAGTGCTATGTACCAGATATTAAAAACCGTTTCGCAAACAAGAAAGAAACAGATACTTTTGAAGAGAATCTAAAAGCTAATTACGGGCATGCAGGGATCGTGTTTATCCAGTGCATAATGAACAATCTTGAGGAAGTGCAGCGTTGTTGTCGTGAAGTACAGGAGTATGTAGATACTAAAGGTGGCCTTACTGCTGAGAATCGTTTTTGGTCTGCTCAAATATCCTTCACCATAGCAGGTATTATATGGGCCAAACGTGCAGGGTTAATTGATTTTGACGTTAGTAAGATATTTAAGTGGGCTTTAGAAGTACTACTACCCCAGAATAAAAACAGTAGTATCAGTATTGATGCTTCTGTATTCGATATTATGAATGACTTTTTCAGTGAGCATTTTGGCAACATACTCCAAATTAAAAGCACTCACGATAATCGTAAACTACAAGACAATGGGTTAGATGTACATGTAGTACCTGATGTCACAGCTAAAGGTAGGTTGGTGGCACGATACGAGACTGATACACAGAAGTTTTTTGTTGTACCTAAGATACTGAAGGCGTGGTGTGGAGAGCAACAGATAAACTATAACGATTTAGTTAAGCAGATAAAGGAGCATTGTGAGGGTAAACGTATGAAGGCGAGACTATCAAAAGGTACTAGCTTGAACCTGCCTCCAGCCGATGTATTAGTGATGAAGTTTGCAGTAGGTACAGATGACAGTACTACGGAACTATGATCTATACCCGGATGGTATTAGGATAACTGTAGAATGGAGTGCAATGCAGGTGGGTACTTCTATATTTATCCCCTGTATCGACACTGAAAAAGCTAAAAAGCAGGTAAAACAAGTGTTTTTAGAGCGCGAATGGCAATTTTTAGCCAAAGTACGGGTAGAAATGAGGCATTTGGGAGTACGGGTATGGCGAATTGTGTGATAGCATGTATTAGACGGTTCGGTATTAGACGGTACTGAGTTGTCTAAGAGAGCATTCTCCAAAGTGCCTCCCTAGCCCCCCTTAATTGGGGGGTTTTTAATTTACAGGTGCCATAGTACTAACATTCCTATCCATCTCCTCAGCTTCCCTTCTCCTATCTTGGTCGATAAGATACCCCCTCATAGCTTTAGGTATTTTGACTCCATCAGCCATACCTGTTGCACGTATTTTTTTTCTTGCTATCCTACTTTTAGATATATTACCTTCGGTTATTCTATAATCGGGGAAAAGTTTGGTAGAGCTATTATTAAAAGCTACCATTTTCCTACGGAAAAGCAACATTGTGTCCATATCCTCATGGAAGTAAGCCGTCATGTACCCATCAATTAAATCTTTTCTTCTCTGTTCTATTCTACGTTGTGCATATTTTCTTTCGCCTATATCTTCTTGTACCCTAACTATTTTCATAGGGGTAAAACCAAACATTTGAGCTGCTAGTTCTCCGCTAGTTAAATCATCTCGGATGATCATGTTACTTTTATCTCTCACCCCCTCTGATTCGTACCGGCCCAACGCTTTTATAATGTTGCCAAGCCCTGATGGTAACGCTTCTTCTACGGCGCGTGTGTAATCTCCATTCCCAGTGTAGGCTGTAACTGCCTTCTCTCCTGCTCTACCTAGCTTCGCAGCTACACTACCTGCAGGGCCACCAAGAATACGGAAACCTTGTTCGAGAGGAGTCATATCCCGTTTAAATTTATCTTCTGGCATTATTAAACTACTTAACCGCATGCGATCACCTGCATTTACGCCTAGAGCTTCCGCGAGATACCCTCGTACTAAGGCGTTATTTCCTAACGCATCTCGAACGAACATATTAAAGTTTCTATAGTCTTCCTCTTCCTCATCGACCAACATGGTGTCGTACATCATCTGAACTGCACCATAGAGAGGGTTACCCACTACACCTGATAGGAACAAACCTACGGCGGTGTTACCCATAACGAAAGCAACAGCAGCTTTTCGCTGCCTCCTCATTTCATCTACTTCTGCTTCAGTGGCCCCCGGTATTACTTTGCCATTCTTTGTCCTAGCTGCCTTCCTACTTCTAAACGTAGTGTTAATGACAGTGTTAAGTTGTTTAAGTTGAAGATAGTACATCTGCAAACCAAACGTCTTGTACATCATAGTTATAGCAAGAAGCCCCATCCTAGTTAAGGGAGGTGCAGACTCTCTAAAGGAGGCACCGTTAGTCTCCTGCATGATGTATATAGCTTCTTCGATGGCTTTTTCTTGGTTAGACGCTGCCTTACCTTTCTCTTGAGCTTCAGTACCTGTACGTTTCCTACTGCCAGCAGCCTCTAACCTATCCATTTCTAACAGGTAAGTAGCGATCATGGTTGCTTGACGCGAGATCTTTTCAGCCCCAGAGAAAGCAATACCTGACAAAGCTACTATTTTATCTTGAAGATTACCCATCTGATCTAAGACACCTTCTCGTACAGTGCCATCTTTGTTCTTACCGTATCCCCTAAACATTCTTTCAGTTTCAAAGTTACCTGCTTGTCTTACAGGTACATCATTTTTTTCAGACCGAATGAATTGTTGATCTATAGCGCCTTCAGTTAAAAGTCCCCTCTTACGTATAAATGTAACTAAGGGTTTTAATCTTTCTAAATCTTTAATGAATGCTTTCGGAGCAGTTGTTTTTATTTCATAAGTATCAGTTTTAGGAGAGTACTCAAAATAGTTATCCATACCAATACTAATACCGCTATCAGAAACATGTATGTATTTAAGTGCCTTACCCATAGCAAGCAGGGATTTCTTAAACCCGTATGTACCTGCTAACTTGTTTTGAACTACCAAAGGTAGTTGAGAGAGGTTAACTATGGCAGAAGATACGTTAAAACCAATAGTAAGCATAAAAGCATAGGCGTTAGCATTTGAGGCAAACCTGTCAGCCATGCCTACTTCTGGAGGAGTACGTAGATCTTCTAGTTTCCGTTGCGCGACTTCTCGCATCGACTCCCACGCTCGTCTGTTTTCATTTTTGTTTGGTAGAAATTTCCCGCTTCTAGTCAGCCCCGTCATGTCTGGCCCTGCCAGATTTGATATTTTCTTTTGGAATTTCTCTATGTCAGGGGCTATTGTCCTCCTTGCTATTTGTAAGCCCATTGCCATACCTTTTGTTTGAAGTGCAAACAAAGGATCACCAACGTACCCTTGTACTCCTTCTCTAACTTGAAACTGTTTAGCGAATGAGGTTTCAGGTAATAAATCTATATACAGTTCAGCCAGTGACGTATTTAACTGTTCTTGTTCAGTTGATGTTAAATTAGAACTTTCACCAATATCCGTAACTTTCCTAAATATAGTTGAAACTATTGCAGGGTCAGGGCCGTATAAGTTAGCTTTATTAGTTTTGTTATACGTATCTATAGGAGACTTAGAAAGTGTAGTTAGATCAATAGCATCGAACCATTTTTCTCCTGTACTCTGAGTACCTTTATTCTTTTCAGCATCTCTAACTGCTTTTTTAAGATCCTCGATACGAGCTTCAGCCTCTTCATAAGTCTGATACATCTCAAACGTGTAGCTATGTCGAGGGTTCTCTTCCGCAACTGCACTGTCGGGGTATAGCTTAAAC
>Ga0114915_1001209_pt1 | contig 11240 bp, 7 predicted proteins | sample MalvirAntarct_55_FD_87288 | JGI IMG/M metagenome (GOLD analysis project Ga0114915, IMG submission 87288) | Marine viral communities from the Global Malaspina Expedition - Malaspina viral metaG Antarct_55 | ecosystem: Environmental > Aquatic > Marine > Oceanic | place: South Georgia Island...
TAAGATTGGCATTAGTAGAGAGGATTTGTTAAATTTCTTTATATTAACTGCATCAAAGTTCACACCATTTCTTGACTCATCAGACACCAAAAAGAAAGAGGTAATCAATAGATTCTCAAATGGTGTAATTGTAGACAAATCTATTTCAGATTTAGAGGAGGATAAGGCAGATGCATTTGAGGAGTTAAGTGAAATTAAGAAACAGCACACTTCTCTTTCATCAACATTAGAGGCATTGGAATCAACCTTATTTGAGACTGAAAATAGAAAGCCGATAGATTCAACTGAAGAGATTGCTAATATAAATGAGCTGATTGACATTTCTAAGAGAGGCATTAAGCATCTACTTGTTGAGATTGATAACGACAACTTGGACTTACAAGATATAATTGATGAGATTAGTGAATTGCCTACCTCAGACTTATTGGAGGAGGAGTTGGGCAAAGCGGAAGAAAACCTTGAGGCTAGAGAATCTGTTAGGCAGTCAATTAGGTCGGCAGCTCAAGAACTTAAGCACAACATATCTCACATTGAATTGAGAATTAAGGGCTCAATTGATTGTCCCAAATGTGGTCACGAATTTGATCCAACAGACAAATCATTTGATGTAAGTGATGCAGAAAATGCAGTAAATAAAGCACGCACAAGTCTTTCATCTATCATAGAGAATGGTGTTTCTGAGGCAAAAAAAATTGATTCTATTAAGGCAGCAATTGGTTCTTTAAATAGCAGAATCTCAAAGATTAGTCAAAATAAAATAGCACTAAATAAGGAGAGGTTTGATATTGAGAGAGATATTAGTTCTAGCAAGTCCAAGATTGCCGATCATAAGAATAAGATTGAGTCATATGGCTTGAAAATAGAGGGGTTAAGCACATCAAATGAATCAGATGCTGTAACACCATTAAAAAACAAAATAGCTTCAACACAAGCAAAATTTAAGCCAGTTGATGAAAAGCTATCTGAATTGTCTGAGGAAGTTGGTGGCTATGATGTTCAGCTTGATGTATTTAAGCGATTCAAGTCACATCTAGCAAATATGAGCCTAAAGTCTATGGAAGCATTAACAAATGATTTCTTGTGTGAATTTGGCTCTGACATATTTATTCAGCTAACAGCTAATAAGAGACTAGCAAACAATAAAACTAGCGAAAAAATTAGCTCTATATTGGTCAGGAATGGAATTGACATTGGTTCATTTGGGAAAAGGTCTGGCGGAGAAAAAGCACTAATAAATCTATCATTTGCAAAAACACTTAGTAGTCTAATCAATATGAATGCTGGTGATAATAAGGGATTAAATTTGCTTGTAATTGATGAAATTCTTGATGCATCTGATGCTGAGGGAATGACCTCTATTGTTAGGGCATTGGAAAAGCAAGGCGAAACAAGCATATTGATAACACATATTCCCTTGCCTGCATCGGTTGGTAGAGCAATTACAGTTGTTAAGGAGAACGATTTAAGTAGAATAGATTATGGAATTTGACCATGAACCAAGAAATTTTTTTAAGTCAAATGAGGAGTGGAACTTTAGCTGGTATTTAGATGATTTAATGGACAAGGGATATATTGATGATTGGAGCTATGAGTCTGAAATATTTGATTTAGCACTTCCAGTCAAAATACCTTGGAAGAAAAAGCTAAAGACCAAATATAAAGATATGGAGATGCCATTCCTAAGAGAGTGTACTTATAATCCAGATTTCAAGATATATTGGAATGAGAAAGCAAAAGGTGTGTTTTACTACAATTTGGAGGAAGAGATAACTGATCCAAAGACACTGCCATATTTTGCATCTCAGAAAGATATTTCTAGAATAGAGATAAAGCCTAACTTTGATTTTCAGAACAAAACGCAACAAGCAGTAATCAAGATTAAATGGCTTATGCAACTTGGAACATTTGTCCAATTAGTTGTTCCATCACCAAAGGTATCTAAGGGTGGAAAGCTAAATCCATCAAATGCATTATTCAGTAGCACATTTATTCCAAGGAGATACGCTTATACTGATAAAAATATGGTAAATAGAAAGATAAGATTTAAGCATGTAACACTAAAACAATGGGAAGAAAAAAGATTACAAAATTAGTCACAGAGCAAGACAGACATATGTATGACAAGTACATAAAGCCATACCACCCTCTAATTAAGGGAACTGTCGCAAACATGACTCAAAAAGCATCAAACTACGGTGACAATTTTCAAGAAGTATGTATGTATTTGCTTAGGTACATACATACTCTTGACCCAACAAACAACGTTAAGAATTGGATAATAACTATAGTTAGGAGAGAGGTTGGTAAGTTAGAAGCTGCAAAGCCATCATATGTTGAAGCAAGAAAAGGTAGTGACCAAGAGTTTGTTACTGAGCATCATGGGTACAAGAAAAAATATAGACCAGCATCAGCAAAAGACTTTGTTTCCTCAATTGATGATGCGACATTTAAGACAAGCCCTAGCAACATTGACTTCAATAATGGTGTTGGGGAAAGGCTTATGTTACTGCTACAAAAACTAATGCCAGACTGCGATTTTGGCACAGGCACATTTAGGGAGGTTGAGGAATCTGTATCCAAAAGTAATGACATAGACATAAAGATACTTTTCCTAAAGTATTATCATGGAATAAGTGTCAGGGACATTAGTAGTGAACTCAGCATGAATGAGTCTGATGTAAAAAATGCTTTATGTAGAGCAAGAAATAGAATTAAGAAATCAAAATAATATGAGTAAAAGTAGTGAAAAGTTTAATGCCAAGTTTTTGTTGTCACTTTTTTCAACAACACTAAGAGATAAGAAAGTTGCATCAATTGTTTCTTCACATTTAGAGTTAGATCATTTGCCAAACAAAGAGTATGGCAGTATCTTAACTCAAATTAAGAAGCATATGAAAGCTCACCAAAAAGCACCATCATTAAATCTACTTTACCAAAAATTTGATGATGATGATGAAATTTTCTATCTTTTGGAAGATATAGAGGATGTTGTTGTTGAGTTGTCTGTGGATGAGGTTATTGAAGAGCTTCAAGCATTTATAATTAATGCAAAGTTCATTCAAGAATACAAAGAGATGGGCAAGCTGTTCAATAAGGGCAAGAAAGATGAAGCTGTGGCAAGACTAGTTGGGTTATCTGACTCCTTTCAGAATTTCACAATAAAGAAAGAGACTTTTGATGCCGTACTTCAAGGCTTTGCAAAAAGAAATGTTGATGCAATTGCTGCGAAAGGACTAGATAACTCTAGCTACGACAGAAGAGTTATGTTTGGTGTTGATGAGATAGATAAGCTTACAGGTGGCATAAAAAGTAAGCAAGTTGTATGTTATATGGCGGCATCTGGTGGTGGTAAGACTAAGGCTATGAGATGGGCAGCGGCAACTAATGCTAGACTTGGTGCAAACGTACTTCACATTCAGTTAGAGGGGTCTAGAGAAGAGGCGTTGGCTGGTTATGGTGCAACATTGTCTGGAGTACACTCGTCTACTATTGAAAACGGTGGAATTGATGTTGAAAAACTATCAAAACTTGAAACTGCATTTGGAAAGATAGAGGGGGAAATTTATGTTAAGACATTTGAGCAATTTGCCAAGTCACCATCTACAGCAGATGTTAGAGCAATGGTTAATGATGTTCAGAAAGCACACAACTGCAAGATTGATTTAGTTGTTGTCGATTATTTGGAATTACTTACAACTGCTGATAGAGCGAATTGGAAGCCAGTTGAAGAAAGACATAGAAGAACTCAAATTGCTGATGAATTAAAGGATATATCTGTTGAGTTTGACAATGTTGTTCTTACTGCAACACAAGCAAATGACATACCACCCTCAGACCTAAACAATCCAAACTTTATATTGACTAGACATAATGTTTCTGAGGCTAAAGGAATCATTAAGCCGCTAACAATGTTCGTGACAATAAATAGAACCATTGATGAGATTGGTGAGGATAAGTTGAGATTATTTATAGATAAATCAAGATTTACTAGGGCTGGTCAAACATTTGAATTATGTAGTGATTATGGTGCAGATCGTTTTTACGACAGAAAAAAGACAATAGAATTGTTGGCTATTTCTGAATAAATATTGGGTGGGGTGTGATACTTCACCCTTTTTTCCGTTATAATATAAAATGATTTACTATGGAAAACTTAACATATGATGATTTAACTGAAGTATTAGATAACGTTAGATATGATGGTCGTAAGCGAAATATTATATCTGATTGCCCATTCTGTGGCAAGTCACAGAAATTTGGGATTTCATTGGCTAAAGATGGGAATCCTTGGAACTGCTTTAGTTGTGGTGAAAGAGGAGGTTCTGTCAAGCTAATGACACACTTTGATAGAATGGATCTAATACAAGATTTTTTCGATGTTGATGATGATGTTGAGGATTTGTTGGCTATTGATGATGAAGAGTTTGATTTAGATCTTGAGTTAGGTGAAGTGGAATTGCCACCAGACACAAAAAGGACTTCTTTTGATAAATATCTTGATAGTAGGGGTTGGTTTGATGAAAGCTACTTTGACTTTCCAGTGTTTAAGTCGTATGATTGGAAGTATAGCGACTATATTCTTATTGGGGTTCACATGAATGGTTTGTTGACTGGATATGTCGGTAGGCATACGTGGGAAAAGAAAGACATAGTTCACTACAATAAAGTACAAAAAAGAAAGGGTGGCTATCAAATATTGAGATACAAAAACTCTGATGGAAATGAGTTTGCTAAAATGCTAGGTGGGTTCGACCACATAATTAAGGGTGAAACCGATACTGCAATACTTGTTGAGGGATTTATGGATGTTATTCAATTATCTCAAGAGCTTGGCATATTCGAGTCAAATAAGGTTCGTGCGGTGTGTACTTTTGGGAAAAAGATGAGTCAGGAGCAAATATACCATCTTCAGTCAAAGGGAATAAAGAATGTTATAGTGTGGTTTGATGATGATGCAATTGAGGATATTAAGAGAATGGACATTGGCAAGTTTTTTAATGTTAGAATTGCATCAACAATGGATGCTGATGGTGTTAAGGGTGGGATGGACGTTGGGGATTTGAATGGTGAGCAAATTCAACAATGCCTATCACTCGCAAGAACACAAGAGGATTTTTATAGTAATATGGTTGAAATTATAGATATTTAGTTATGATAGATGAATTGAAGGAGTGGCTAGTTGAAAACTTCATTGACTTTAAGTTTGATGAAGCACAAGAGATTGTTGAAATAAGTGGTGCTGGCAAGTTTTTTATATTTGATAGTGGTGAAGAGCCTGTTTTTGACCAAGACTTTGAATTAAATCTATCAGCAATAGAAACTGATAGTGATGAGTTAATGGATGAAGGACTTGAAAATACCATATATAAGTTTGGTGACATGTGGTACTACACATCAAATGATTGTGAAAAAGCTGAAATGAATCCATTGCAGAGTGTTGGCAAGGCTTTCTTAGAGATGGAGGATGATTTTACGCACCTTGGAGTTCATGGTCACCGTGAGCTTCTAAATGGCAGTGGTCAGTATGATGATTATGCGAAGAAAGCAAAGTTCTTCGGATACAAGGCACTAGGAATTTGTGAAAAGAATACTTTAGCTGGAACGCTAATATTCCAGTCATCTTGCAAGAAACATGGCATAAAGCCTATACTTGGAATGAGCATCGACTATATTGTTGATGAAGAAAAAGTCGGTGCAAAAGTATATGCAAAAAATGAGATTGGTTGGAAGAATATATTGAATATATCAAACATAATAAATAATGAGAATCTTGTTGAAAAAGCAATAGAGTCTAAGGACTTGTTGCGATTTGGTGAAGGAATTGTGTTTGTATTTGATAAAGACAATATTCCAACTCAGGATAGCCTTTCTTCTTACAAAGATGCATTTGACGACACATATTATCAAATAGACACCACTGAATATTCGTCAGACAAAATTGATGGTCACTATCTATCAAAAACAAAGGAGTATATTGATAGGTTTGGTAGAAAGGGGCTGCTGAAACCTATATTGTTAAGCGACTCATACTATGTTCACAATTCAGATAACGTTGTGAAAAAGTATCTTAATATGATTGATATAGGTGCTACTCACCTACAATCAAAGGAACAGTCTTTCAGACCATACGAGTATCACTTTGATAAGTTTGAGCCTTTGTTTAAGGATGGTGACTTAGGGTTTTTTGATAAGATATTTGATGAGGCTGTAGAAAATACGATGAAAGTTGCAATACAGTGTGACTTTGAAATAAGTATGGATTTTCTAAATATGCCTGAGTATGAGTTGACTAATGAGGAAAAGACTAAATATAAGGATAAGTATGAGTTGTTTAATGCAATCGTGGACTCTAATTGGAATGATAGAGTTCCTGTTGGAATGGACGATGAGTATCAAGATAGGTTAGATGAAGAGTTTCGTGTAATTGATGGAAATGGATTCTTGGACTACTTCTTAATCAATTGGGATTGGTTGGAGTATTGTAGAAGAAGCAACATATATGTTGGTGTTGCAAGGGGTTCTGCTGGAGGTTCAGTTCTGTCATATCTACTTGGAGTAACACACATAGATCCAATCAAATATAATCTTCTATTTGAAAGATTCTTAAATGAAGGTCGTTTGAAGAAAACGGTTAAGACTAAATATGTGATTGCCACTTTAGGTGATGGAAGGGAAATTAGAATAAAGGAAAGTAAGCTAATATACATTATTAGGGAGCTAGATAATGGATATGAAAACTTATTCATTAATGCAGAGGATTTGAGAGAAGGTGATAAAATAGAGAATGAATTTGTAAATAAGATAGAGTATATTGTAGATGAAGTTGTAGCTGCTGGCTCACCACCAGATATTGATTCTGATGTTGAGTCGTCAGGTAGGCAGCAAGTTAAAGAATATTTGGAGCAAAGGTATGGTAAGAATAGAGTATTTTCTATTGGCACATTCACCAGTCTAGGAATTAAATCTGCTATTGGAGATGTTGCTCGTATGATGGGAATCAATACTCAAGTTGTAAAGACAGTAACTAAATTGGTGAGTCAAAAAGAGGTAAATTCTGGGTTTGGATTTTCAGACTTTTTTGCTAAAGCAATGGAGAGTGAAATGGTCAAGAAATTTATATTTGATTATCCAGAGTTGCTTGAGGTTGTGAGAGTTGTTATGGGAAACTCAAAGTCACCATCAATACATGCTGCTGGGGTTGTAATTACTCCAAAGTACGACAAGAATGGCTCACTGATGAATGCATGGGATTGGACTCCTATGAAGCTACATGATGACCAAATGGTTTCCGAGTGGGAGGGTCAGTGGATTGAGGCATCTGGACTACTTAAGTTAGACTTATTGGGTACAACTATATTGGATAAGATCCATACAGTTGTCAAATCAATAAAAAGGGAGACTGGCGAAGATGTGGATTTTCACGACATATACACAAATAGGCTTAGTGATGAAAAGACCTATGAGATATTTCAAAAAGGATTTACTCAAAATATATTTCAGTTCTCTGGAATAAAAATGACCAAGTTTATTCAATCAATGGAGCCTAGCTGTATTGACGATATTATTGCTGCCAATGCACTATATAGACCAGCAACAATCAACTTAAACTATCATGAAGATTATGTTGAGATGAAGCATGGCAGAAAAAAAGTGAAGTATGATTGGGGTATGGATGAGATAACTAAGGATACTTATGGCATTATGTGCTTGTCTAGAGAATCGAATATAACTACTAATAGTGGCATCAAGAAAATAAACAACGTTTCGATTGGTGACATGGTTGTTACTGAAACAGGTGAGTGGAAAGAGGTTGAGGACGTTTTAGATCAAGGAGTTAAGCAGACATATAGAATAAGAACTTCCTTTGGCGAAGAGTTGGTTGCAACCGCAGACCACAAGATTCTAACTCAAAGGGGCTGGGTTGAAGTTCAGAACCTTGATATTAAGAAAGATATCGTCAAGGGACAATGGATGTACCCTCAGTCAAACAATGGTTTTGGTACAATAAAAGATTGGTGTGTGGGATTAGCTTTAGCCGATGGATATTTTGGCAAGGGAACACCGACAATAGCTTGCTCAGACGAGATTTTTGCAAATAAGGTAAAGGAAATATTTGATAGAGAGTTTGATTTGAATTGCAGAGTCTATTTCAATGTGAGAACTTGGTACTGCCAACTATCTGTTGTTACTGGTCTTTCAAATGGGAGCTTTTGTAAAGAATTTAAAGCAAATAATTTTACGAATTTACTAAAAAGTCTTGATTTATTTGGGAAGACAAAAGACAAAAAGTTCTTCCCCCAAAATTCAACTCTTATGACAGCAATAGGGTTCATTGAAGGAGATGGGTGTGTGGCGAATGGAACTATAAGGCTTGGTTACGAAAGTATGGCTAACGGAATTTTCAAGCTTCTTCAAGAAAATAAGGTTCATAGTTCCAGATATAATAATGAAGCATATTGCACTGGGTTTGATGCTAGTGATGCTAGACTAAAGTTTTTGATAAAGCGAAACTTAGATAGGAGAACTAATAATAGAGTTGTTGTCCCAAGACAATATTTGTTGGATCAAAAACATAAATTGAATGGATATCACAAGAAGAACCATACTTCTTCAGCGTTGAGAAGAGATTTGAGGTTTGTTTCTAAGACAGTGTGCGATAACTTTGGAGTTGATGTTGAGCATGTAGCTTGGGGGCTGGTGCTTTCCGTAAAAGAGGAGGTTTGTGAAAGAGTGTATGATCTGTCAGTAAGGGATGTTCACAGCTTTACTTCTGGTGGGCTAGTTGTCCACAATTGCTATCAAGAGCAAAGTATGGTGGTTGTTCAAAAGATTGGTGGATTCTCATTGCAGGAGGCTGATGATGTGAGAAAGGCTATGGGTAAGAAGAAAAAAGACCTAATGGAGTCATATAGAGTTAAGTTTATTGATGGTGCAGTTAAAAATGGGTGTGATGAGTTGGATGCAATAAAGATTTGGAATGATATTGAGCAAGGTGCTGAGTATGGATTTAACAGATCACACGCAGCAGCATATGGATTAGAATCATATGTGACAGCCTATCTAAAAGCACACTATCCAGTTCACTTCTATACGATGTCACTTGAATTTGCTGATGACAATACTAGACCTTTGATAATATCAGAAATTTATGACGATGGTAGAATTGAGATTGCTTCACCAAACGTAAATACATCTGGAAAGTCATTTGTGACTGATTATCAGAACAACAAAATATACTGGGCTTTAAACTCTATAAAGATGGTTGGGGATGTTGCAACTCAAAATATAGTGAACATACGTGAAGCTGATGGTGAGTATAGTGGAATTGATGATTTTATAAAAAGAACAAAGGGTCATAAGGTCATCAAAACAACCATAATAAACCTGATACTGTCTGGTGCATTTGATGAGGTGGAGGATTTGAGTTCGATTGTAGGTAGATTTCAGTTAATTAAAAAGTTTTATGTTGACCATCTTGGAGAAAACGTTCCAGAAGACAAGTTTCCATCTGACCAAATTCTAAAATCTTTCTTTTGGAATAGGCTTCAAAACTCGCTTTCTGGTCTTGGAAGCATAGATTACAGGGGCGTTTACAATCAGTCAGGACTTAAGGATAAGTTCAAGTCATTAGCATATTTAAAGCCAGAGGACTTTAATTTAGATTCAAAGAGAGATAAGTTTTTTGGATTTGCCGCAACCCTTGTTGACATAAGAATTATGAACTCCAAGAAAACAAATATTGAGTTTGCCAAACTAACTCTTCAGTGCAATGACAAGGTTTTTACATGTATGGTTTGGATGGAGCAATGGGCTGAATTGGGAGATAGCCTAAAGAAAAACAAAGGATCTATAATTGTTTTAAATGGTAGGCTTGCAGAGGACGAGTATTCTGGAGGAAATCAGCTATATACACACAAAAAGACAGCAGTAAAATTCTTTTAATTTGAAAAATGTTTATGGAAAAGCGTGATACCGTTCATGTTTTTCCGTTATAACAGCATCCTTTATTTTGTCGTGGCTTAATGAACAGTCTTGGTCTAAAGCTACCTATGGAGAAAAAGGTGGTTTGTGGGTTAGTATGTGCAATGAACAAGGAATGACAACCAAAGAGGTTTTAGAACATTGGAGAAATGATTACTGATAACGTTAAATGTAACCCACGTAATTATGAGAGAAAAAATAGCAAACGCAATAAGAAGACATAACGAATCAGAAACAGATTGGGATGAAATGTTGGATGAATTATGTGATTTACATATTGTTAGAAATCCGTTACCTACTAAGGAAGAGGTAATAGCAGAAGGAGATAAGCAGATAAAAGATTGGCTAATGGATAACAGCTTTGAGGAAAGAACAGCTTACAGAATAGGTTTTAGAAGGTCTTTTGAGTATGTGCTAAGATTCATTAAATGATTGCTAACGTTTTCTGTATTGCTAGTAAGCTTACAGTATTAAATTAAATTATTAACCAACACACTTGGTGCTTATTAGCTATACAGTGTGTTATAAACTTTTGAATTGTTATGACAGTAAACGATAAGGAGTCCCTAATTAGCTTAGTGATAGGATGTAGACCTATTTATAGACTTTATACCAATGCTACTATACTGATGTACGGTAAACAGTGTAATGACTTAGGGTGGATATGGTATAGGCATCTACTAACTGAACTTAATCAAACCCAACTTTGTATTTTACATAACCTTTGCATAGAACACAATGACCTCACTTAAATTGTTTATAACGTTCCGCATATGGTGATTAGCGACCAGTAACAGCACACATTAATAACAAGTAACAATTTAAAAATAAGTAATATGAAAAATTTAAAGAAAATTCTTAGCTATTCAATATATGCCTTGTTAGCTGCTGTTTTACTATCTAGCTGTGCTGACAGTAAGAAGATTAGAATTAATGGTAAAGACGTTGTTGTAGAGCCTTACGGATGGATGGATGAAGATGAATTTAAAAACGATAGCGTTATTTACAGAGTGAACACAGGAAATGTAGTGTGGAGTGTGATAGGAGTTGAAACTGTGTTTTTGCCAATTGTATTAACGGGTAAATACTTGTATGAGCCAGTAGGCAAAAAATAGTAGCTAACGGTTGTGTAAGATTCCATTGTAGAAACGATATGGAAGAAATAGATAGAATAATTTGTATGATTGAGAATGTAGGGTTAAACGCTACAAGACATCAAGATCAGCAAAAAGCAATGACAGAAGCTAACGAAATTAGAA
>Ga0114915_1001210_pt1 | contig 11232 bp, 12 predicted proteins | sample MalvirAntarct_55_FD_87288 | JGI IMG/M metagenome (GOLD analysis project Ga0114915, IMG submission 87288) | Marine viral communities from the Global Malaspina Expedition - Malaspina viral metaG Antarct_55 | ecosystem: Environmental > Aquatic > Marine > Oceanic | place: South Georgia Island...
ATTGTTTTCATTACATATTAATATGGAATCATTTACAATAACTGCTGCACAACGTTACAAAGATTTAATCGAATTATTCTGTAATAAATGTTTGCAAAAGGGGTCACAATTTCAAGAACAGTTACAATATATTCATTTGTATAATTATCCTTCGATTATCCCGATGTTACATAAGATGTTTGCACATTTCATCGATGATAGTGCTCGCGGGAAATTGATATTAGAGAAAAAATAACCTTCTTGTTAAAGACACATAAAGATATATCTGCTTTCTTATCAATAATACAATGGATTTACAATTGCATCATTCTCAAAAGGCCGATATTTTCACCGGATTATTTCAACATATCAAACTATTTACGGATCATATCAATATATCATTTGATACTGAACAAATGTTCATCCAGGCAATGGACAATTCTCATGTATCTATCTTTGAAATTTATTTGCCCAGTTCATGGTTTGATGTATATAATATAGGTACAGAAGGTGCTATTATGATTGGTGTTCATTCCACAAACTTATTCAAAGTATTACACACTAGAGATAAATTGCACCAATTACGTATTCATTTGTCCGAAGAAGGTGATGATAAATTGCAAATAGATATGATTAGTGATAATGCAGAGGTGTTTGATAGACATTTTCAAATCCCCCTAATTGATATTGATTCGGAAACCATGCATATTCCTGAAATGGAATATCAGGCTGAATTTACAATTCCATCTACCACATTTGCGACGTTAATTGATCAATTAAAAATGTTCGGTGATACAATGAATGTAGAATGTTCGGAAGATAAAATCCAATTATGTTCAGAAAGTATGGATACTGGTAAAATGAATGTTGAAATACCCATAGATGATGTATTGTCTTTTGCGATTGAAGAGGATCGTGAATTAAATATTTCATTCAGTTTATCTTATTTACACAATATTTGCATGTATAGCAAATTAGCCAAAACAGTCGAGTTGTGTATGAGTGAGAATTATCCAATTCGTCTCATTTATTCTTTAGGTGAAGACAATGCGAAATTCGTCTTCTATTTAGCACCAAAAATAGATGATTAAAAACCTGAAATAAAACATTCTATTCCTCAATCTGTTCAATTTGAACATTCAATAGTTAAACCCTTGGTCTAAAGGTTATAATATTATCAATTTGTAAATGTTTCGGACAAATCGGTACATGTACTTCCTATAAACGCAGCTTGATAATCTACTTTATTTGGTTTTGTTGTATTTGTATTTTCATAATGGAATGACCATGATAAATTGCCTTCTGCATTTTCAAAATCTATCATGCAATCATAAATTTTCGCTTCAAATTGAGAATATGATCCACGGTTTATAGATAAATCTTGTGGAAAAATATTTATTGGTTCATTTCCATAACCACCTAAACGATTTGCTAAAATATGACCCGCGTCGCAATCTTGTTCTGGACCATCAAGAGAACGTGCATAAGATTGTGTGCAACTTGTTGTACCGGTTCCATTATCTAATGAGTTATATTTGATTGTTCCGGTTACAGATGATACTACTTGAATATCATCATGACTTATATATTCGTAAAATAATTCCGCATAACCATTACCCATAATTATTTTATTTTCTCCTACCATTGGACATTGAACTGTAGTACATACACAAATACTTTCACTATTACATTTTATTAAATTCATAGCCATACTCATCAAAAAAACATTATATAACGATTGTAAAAACATTATATATACTATTTTTACAAAAATCCATATGTATGCTCCACTCTTAAAAATATATACATAGAGTTATTATATTTTACATATAGACAGTTCTACATACTGGGCATTTACACATATTCACATTTCGAACTGCTACGCTCCTTAATGTTTGTGTTACCATACATGATACACATAACTGGTGCCCACATCTCAACACGACCTTCCCAGTTTCACCAATGTGATCTAGGCAGATTGGACAATCATCTGATTCAATAGCAGTATTCCTTATTATAGGAAGCACCTCACGATTTACAATGGCGTTTTGTTGGTTTTCTTGAATAACACGTTGCTCTTGACGACGATCATATTCTTCTCGCCAACGTTGATATTCAGCCTGTTGCTGTTGATATAACTGTAAGATACGTTGAGAAGCTTCAACATAATCACCAATTAATATACTGGTAATATCTAGAAGGTTTAAATATTGGTTGTACCGATTGTCTCTTAACTCATTTTTATAATGCGCAATTCGTGCTTTATATTCATTCGTGTATTGTTTAATCGTATTTGGATGTGCATTTATAGCCGCATTTGATACAGATTCATTTAATAAATTCGGTTCTTCGAATGTTACCATAAATTGATTATTTTCGTACCGAACAACACATAAATTGTATTCATTTATATTGATAAAATTTCGTCGAGAAATATATGGAATAACTCCCTCCATAAGCAATCTCATTTGCGACAATCGCGGAAGGCTAATTTTAGATAACGCATATTTACGTTTCGGAATAGATGTATAATATTGTCCGTGAAATCGTCCAATAATGTTAAGTTCCAATTCTGTATCCCATTTCACGCAATGTGTAATTACATGGTGCTCAGAACGACAATGGCTACATTTACGAGGATTTCGAGGCATTTTTGTGTATAGTTTGAATTGGTTGGTTACTGTTTTACATACGCACTGTACTGGTTCAATTTTATATATGCGTTTGTCCTTGATGAAAAATCAATCCAACCAATATATATTTGGATTGATTATGGATTTTTTAGGAACTTTATGCATTTTTATTTCGGTCTTATTCCTCTATATTTACATTATGAACCAATTCAAAATAAGTGAGGATTTAGATATTTACGAAATGGACTTTTCAAATAATACACATTTACAAGAAGTATGTGAAATTAGACAACCGGTATTATTTCAATTCAGAAATATTCATCCGAAATTATTCACCGATATTACAGCACAATCCATTGCAAAATATGGTTCCTATGATGTTCGTATTAAAGACGCTCATGATTATTACAAAGAGAACCGCGCAGAACATAGTCAGGTAGATGCTGTTTCCCTTTCACTACACAATTCTATCAAGTTGTTGGAAAATGATAAAGCCGCACATTTCTTTTCAGAGAATAATGAGGACTTTTTAGATGAATCGGGATTACTTCGTACTATGCGATCCATAGATGACTTTTTAAAACCCGTATTCAATGTACATACAAAATATGATTTGTGGTTTGCCTCCCCAAATGCAGTTACACCGTTGCGATATCATACGAATTATAGACAATTTATATGTGTAAGCTCTGGGAAAATTCGCGTCAAAATGACTCCTTGGAAAAGTTCCAAGTACCTTCATCCAGTAAAAGATTATGAAAATTATGAATTCCGCTCACCCGTTCATCCAATCCAACCAAGCGAACAATATTCCAATGATTTTGATAAAACCAAGTTTTTAGAATTCGAAGTCCAAGAAGGGTATATGTTATACATACCCCCATATTGGTGGTATTCAATCGTATATTTAGATATACCGAACACTTTTGTATGCAGCGTTTCATATAATACCCTTATGAACTGCATTTCAAATATACCCGATTTATCACTTTATTGGCTGCAACAACAAAATATTACCAAAAAAATTACCAAATTACCAAATAAATTGCCCACGGAAAAAATACAAATATCGGAAGTTGTTCAAACAACCGAAAATGTGCCCGATTCTACTGAGAATATAACAAAAGATACAACTCAAAGTGATCATATCGAAAATATAGAACAAAAAAACGATGTCGAAATTATAGAACAAAAAAATGAAGCCGACGCCTCTGTATTATCGACATCTATTTTGGATGAACTCGAAAGTACAATTATTTCCGAAAAAGAAACAAATAATGTAGCTGTCTCAAATATTTAGACCCTTGAAGAATTAAAACACCGGAACGGCGTTTAAATCTTCGTTGGTATAAACTATTGGACATTCAAAATTGTGATAATAGGAATAATGTATTCCCATAAAGTATATGAAACAACTACATCGTTTTATCTTGTCTGCTGCGATTTTACTTGCATTGGACTTTGTCTATTTAAATATGAATAAAGGTGCATTTGCTACGCAAATTGTTCAAATACAACGTGTTGTTATGCAAGTTAAATTAATACCGATTATTCTATGTTATATATTATTGATATTCGGATTAAACTATTTTATTTTATCTAGACATCGTCCTGTATATGAAGCGGTTATATTAGGTGTATTAATTTATGGTGTATTCGACACTACTAATTATGCACTCTTTAAAAAATGGGATTGGAAATTAGCCATAATGGATAGTTTATGGGGTGGTGTTCTGTACGGATTAACCACATTTATTGTATATAACATGTAAAGTTGAAATCATTATTTTTTACATCGACGTATGCTTTTCACAGCCTTTTTATCATATAATTTACAAAACTCTCGCATAGACAACTGTTTATATTTAGTCACATGCATTAATCGTTGTTGTATTAATATCGATTGTTCGTCAGGTTCATATCCATACAATTCAAAGAAATTTTCCAAATCGTCGTCGTTTTTGAAAATTACCGTTTTTTCTGCATCATTAATTGTTCCGCCATATTCTTGGATACGATTCATCCAAATAGGCGAAAATGATGCAAAATATACCCAATGTTTATCCATACGATGCATTTCACACATATATTTTATATCCAACTTTCTATGACCGCACCCAAATACATTCATAACATCTTTACGCGTTTCATATAAACATACTTGTTTGAGGAATTTCCAATTTGATACGTCGCCTATTAATTTTGTTTTGTACTTTTCCACAGCATTTTCCCGTATATGTACTAATATACGTGTTTCTGTTTTATAGGATTCGTTTAATATTTCAGGGTCCATGTTACGTATAGCAAAGTCATGTACAGTATATTTTCGCGGGTTTGAAGCCAAATTATATGCAATTGTAACTGCGATATGAGCACCTTCTAATACACGCGTTTTCATTTTTTTTATAAACGATTCCATACGTGGATTGTTTGATTTAAAGAATTCCTGATATAAATTATGTAAGTATTCTACGACTTCGGTTTCAAATCCAGAATAATACAATTCGCATGTCCAAAACGCAGTTTGTTCCGTATTTTTATCCAAAATAGACATACATAACGACGCCAATACGTCTTGTTTTATATAAAGATATCGTGTAAGTGCAAAATCGCTCTTTACATGATTCATTGTTGTTTCATTCACAACTTCATTTACTTCCATAACAATATTTTCCATATTCGATATTATATATTTGATTGTCCCTTATATTCCATATTAATAAATCATCAATTTTATATCTATACTATAATATCAAAAATGACTATTTATGTTGGGAGTAAAATATACAAAATGAAATATATGGGCAATGAATTACGTCCAGACAAAAGTAGAATATATACAATAACTGAAATCAACAAATATAATTCAGACCAAGGAATTCATACAACAGGGGTCTTGGACGACAATCGTTGTTATGAAATCGATTATTATGATTTTAGAACAAAAATGTATTACAGCTACACGGAATCAGTAGGGCATTCATGGTGTTGTTACTTATGGTAAAAATATAGATCTAATTTATAATGTCCAAAACAAAACACAATCGTAGAACGTCTAATATTCACCGACAAACGACAAGATGCAAGCCGAACCAAAAGACGCATATTGTGCGCGTTTTACTGGAAATGCTGAATATAGTTAAATTATATCATTGGAAAACGCATTCTCACCCTGAACATGTGGCTACCGATGAGTTATATGCACGATTAAATGAACATATAGATAAATTCGTGGAAGTGTATTTAGGAAAAGACGGGTCACGCATCCAAAAATGGAACAATACTCTCTCGGTTGTGCAATACAATCGAAAAAAAGAGTTCAAATCCAAAATGCTTTACTATCGCGAATTCTTACAAGACATGGATCAATGTTTGAATTCGAAGAAAGATATGGATTTGTTAAATATTCGCGATGAAATACTCGCAGATTTGAACCAATTTTTTTACTTATTGACTTTCAAATAAGCCATCATACCTCGGAAACTAGGTATGGTAATAGTGGATTTGCCTTGAATTTCGCGCTGTTTTAATGCATTTGGGTGTGACCATTGTTTTAGTATAACTTTTCGATTTCGCATGACGTTTTTCCATGTACGTTGAATTAAACGAATCCAATGTGTCTTCAAAATAACATTATATGCGTGTGATGTCGGATGAATGATTAATTGCATGATTTCAGGAGTGTCTAGTTCCTCTGTTCGTATCACACTATAATATTTCAAATAGTGCGTTATATTTTCAATTGGGTAGGTAAAGAATGTTTCGCTTCGCACAGAAGATGTTAATATTAATTCATCAAATAAATTATCGTAATATGCAAGTCCAATGTAATAATTCTTATCTTGGCGTTCCTCGTACTTGACTTCCTCTTCCTCCAGAATTTCGTCGTAAAGGGTCCCAGATTGAATGTCGTAGTCGTCGTCGGAATTCCACATATTATAAAATATGTGGTCTGTATTGAAGGTAGATCCCATGTTTAATTAATATAATAGTAGTGAATAACTAAAAATTTGTATTCAGATTACTTGAATACAAATGAAAATCAATTTTGTAACATTACATAAAGCTGATCGCAAGCGGAATTGTTATACATACAAACTCTGTGCAGTAGTTACATATTTCAATATCTTACTATCAACTTGGGACATTTTGTGTTGAAAGGCTGTTTCACAAGCTAAATCTGCAACAATAGAGAGTTCTCGTGCAATAGTCGATATTTTCAAAAGTGCTTTTGTGAAATCACCCACTGATATTCCGAATCCGGCTACATCATTTTGAATAAAACGCTTACATTCCATTTCATCTTCACAATAACACCATCCTGTAGCCAAATCCGGCATGTCGAAGCAAATCGGTTCCTGGTAATCATGTCCAGTATATATTTTGCGGTCCAATTCCATTTGATCGTATTCTTGGAATGTATTTTCTAAATTCGTAATACATTCGAATAACATGCCGTCTTTTGTATGAGTCGAATGATGTTGTTGGTCTTTTGCTACATTCACATCCGTAAAACAAGACAAATATCCGATCAACTGTTCTACAGATAAATCATGGAACCAATTCTCTTTATATAACATTTGTGCAGCAACCAATGAATGAATTTCCGCCATTCCTGCTGCGGTTACACCGCGGGAAGTCAAACTATATTCTTCGGTTGAGGATTTTTCTACAAAACCTTTGGTAATCAGTACATCGCACACTTTTTCCATATTTTCTTCAATGTAATGATGCAAATAAGCCAGATTGTCTTGTTCATAACGAAGATCACTTTTCATTTTTTCCGCAGCATCGACTATCTTATTATCCAATTTCAATCTGGGATGTTGAGCAAGTAATGAATTTACTTCACGATCAATTTGCTTTCGTTTCTTGTTAGCAGCGTATTCGCGATCTGCTTCCAATTTCATATATTGGACACACACATCATATGGTGTAGTTAATTCAGTTACATATTGGGATACTTCTTTCATTTCCAACGACTTTTTCTCAATTACCATATTTTGACCCGAAATTGATGTTTGGATTTCTTCATGCACCATACTGTTTTCTGTAAATTTCACGAAATCCGTCATTTTCGTTTTCCCATTTTTCAACAAATTGAGTACCAAACTATATGATATGCGAAATTTCGACACTAATTGTTGTGGTTTTCCGCCCAACATTGTTTTATATTCTTCCATAGAGGGAACTTTAAACAAATTATTACAATGAACTACATGACCAATGGTATCAATACCACGACGTCCAGCACGCCCCGCCATTTGCGTATATTCGTGAGACATCAATATGCGCTCACTCGTTCCATCGAATTTCATGGTTCCTGTGAATATTGCTGTTTTGATTGGACAATCCAAACCAATCGCAAACGACTCCGTCGCAAACAGCAATTTGATGTATTTCTTGGAAATCATGATTTCTACAATTTCACGCAAGACGGGGACCATACCGGAATGATGAATTCCAACTCCTTTTTCCAAAAGCGAAACCAATTTAATGTATTCCGGTAATTCCAAATATTCGCGATAATTCGGTAATTTTCTCACGATTTGTTCGCATTCCTTGCGCACGGTATATCCAACCTTGCTATCGTCTTCCAACAAAGGCACGGTTATATCCGCTGCGCACGCCTCTACCAATTTTCGTGAAAATACAAAACCGATTGCCGGTAACATTTCTTTATCACGTAGGAACATGGCCAAATTGTTGAGAACATGTTTTCGTTTTGGGAAAATCGAGCGATCTTGAAATACCTTCGACATTTTGGCCAGCGTTTTGTATCCATTTTCATTAAATTTACCGCGATCATCTTGGAGTGGAATTAAATTATGAACTGCACCGCGTATTTCCTTTTCCAATTCCTTATCTTTGACCAATTTAATGGATCCTTCGTTGATAGTCAAATATCCGTAATGACTCAACGGAACAACGCGTTTTTCCGTAGAAGCCAAATATACCTCTTTTTCGATAGAACCACGTTGGGCCCATTTAGCAAATCGTTGTGGATTATCAATGGTCGCGGACAACATGACCATTTGAATTTGTTGAGGAAGCATCAAAATCGTTTTCTCCCAAGTTTGTCCTCTGTCCGCATCATTAATATAATGTACTTCGTCAAACACCACACATGCAAGTTCGTTTTCAATATCAATATTAAATTGCAATTCCACATTTGCTACTTGATCGCCTTGAGTCTGTAAGAACAAAGTATTCATCAGAATTTCCGTAGTCATAATCAAGACATCCGCTTCTGGGTTTGTTTTGATATCACCTGTTAATAAACCAAATGAAATGTGTGGATATTTCCGTGAAAATTCAGAAAATTTTTGATTCGAAAGCGCTTTGATTGGGCTGGTATAAATGACCTTTTTCCCCTTTTTTACAAAATGTTCAATTGCGAATTCAGCTGGAAGAGTTTTACCCGAACCAGTGTGAGCAGTTACAAGAACATGATGACCCTCAACAATGCCTTCGATCGCATATTTCTGAAAATCACTTAATGAATATGGATAAGATTCGAAATAGGGATCCCATTGTGAATGTTCGGGGTAAGGTGTGTCGCACAGTTTGACCATTTAGACGAATGTAGTTAAATTACGAATAAACACGTAGTAGTTTTATGTATTTTGTTTAGATATACTATATACAAAAAATCAATTTTATGGATTTGGCTGACGAAAATAAGAAAATTCCCGATTTACCAACATATTTACATTATGGTCAAAATGAACGTGTTGATGAATTAAATTCCCGTATATTAGAACGTGATGTACCCGACACTCAATTAGCACCTAATTTTTCACCTCGACCGGTACCCACTAAGTATGCTATTTTCCCCATGTTAGACTCGCGCATGCCGGCTTCTGTCCCAATTGAACCAAACTATAATTATTCGGGTGCTACTAATTTCACTCCACCCCTAATGAAACGTGGTCCTGTCTCAGGATTTATTAATCACGTACATACTGAAAGTGAATTACGTAACCAAGGCGTATCATTGCAAAAGGGTGCAGATGTGGGTATCTATGTCCCTTCTTCGGATAGCGATTTATATAAAGTGCATGTTCCATCTAAGCCAAGTGTCCAACCTTACCCCGAATTGTTCCATCGCAATCATTTCGATCAAAGCGTTCATCCTAATGTATCAAGTGCGCCACACGTTGGATCAGATCGTTTCAATAACAATACCAGGACACAATTACGTACCCCAAATTCCCTTTAAATATCAAAATGCATGTATATAATTGAGTGTTCTTGGACATTGTCTAATATTTTGTTAATATATAACAAAATATTTCTATTCAATATGTTTTTTTCTACTCATCCGGATAAATATTGGTTTCAAACTTTAATTATTTTAGGGATAGCCATGGCGTTGGTGCTTTGGTATAAACAGCAAGATTTATCTCCGTATTACGAAGGGTTTAAACAAGACACGCATTATATACTGAAAACGGATAACGACGCCTATGATCGTTTTTATGTTGAAATTTATGACCAACTTATGCTTCCAGATAAGAGATGTGTGTTCGAAACGGATAAAATCATTGAAATGACTCAACCGTCAATCGATAATAGTGTGTTCTTGGACATTGGTGTTGGTACAGGACATTTAGCCAAACAACTTATTAATCGAGGGTTCCGAGTTCATGGTATTGATAAGTCTAGTGCAATGATTGAACATACTGAAGAAAAATGCCCCAAAGCTCAATTGAAGTGCGGGGATGTTCAAGAACCAATGTTATATGAGGCAGGTACATTCACACACATTACATGCCTTGGAATGACTATTTACCAATTACCAAATAAAATCGATTTTTTCCAAAATTGTTATTTTTGGTTAAAACCTGGTGGATATTTAGTAATTCATCTAGTTGATCCTTCGCGATTTGATCCGATTATTCCAGGTGGAAAACCACCTCTGTTAGACAATCCACAACAATATGCCTCTTCGCGAATTACGGATACAATCATTGATTTTATCGATTTTAAATACAAAGCACAATATGATTTCCAAGATTTATCATCAAAGAAACAAGTGCAATTCAAAGAGACATTTACCGACGAACTAACTAAAAACATTCGACAGAATGAACGTACCTTACATATGGAAAGTATGGATACATTGATCAAACTAGCAGCACGATGTGGGTTTATAGTTCATGGTCAAGTAACACTTTCTCAATGCAATAATGATAATAATCAATTCCTAGTTATTTTTGAGCGCCCACAATAAAGGCGTTGAATTGGTGTCGTTATTTTTATAACTATATATAAGTCCATTATGGAGGTATATATAGGTTTGGTTTTGATTATTATATTTCTAATTCTATTTATTTATATTAAATTACGGTACCCATTCTGGAATATGCAGCCAGTATTTCACAGTTATGATTTTTGGCGATATTTCATCAATATTCCATTCATTATTCAGAATGGGATTCCAATAAAAACCAAATATGTAGATACAAAGGTCAATACACGAGTTTTCTTGGATATTTCTGAAAAAGATGTTTCTAAACTAACAGATTTGCTTCAATGTTATTATATTTCTTCCGATAAAATGCTTACTTTAACGGATGCGTCGGATATTCGCATTGAATTAACAGGACAATCGCAC
>Ga0114915_1001213_pt1 | contig 11207 bp, 10 predicted proteins | sample MalvirAntarct_55_FD_87288 | JGI IMG/M metagenome (GOLD analysis project Ga0114915, IMG submission 87288) | Marine viral communities from the Global Malaspina Expedition - Malaspina viral metaG Antarct_55 | ecosystem: Environmental > Aquatic > Marine > Oceanic | place: South Georgia Island...
AAGATACGCATCCTGGCGATCATCGACACTTTCAGCCGGTTCTCGCCGGCGCTGGATCCCCGCTTCGCCTACAAGGCCTGCGACGTCGTCCAGACGCTCGAACTGGCCGGCAAAGCGGTGGGCTATCCACGGGTCATCCGCGTCGATAATGGCCCCGAATTTGTCTCCCGCGACCTCGATCTCTGGGCCTACCAGCGGGGCGTCATCCTGGACTTCAGCCGCCCTGGAAAGCCGACGGACAACGCCTTTGCGGAGTCCTTCAACGGCAAGGTCCGGGCCGAATGCTTGAACACCGCCTGGTTCATGTCCCTCGACGACGCCCGATCAAAATGCGAGGCTTGGCGTAGGGACTACAACGAACATCGTCCCCACAGCGCGATCGGCGACAAGTGCCCGATCGAGCTCATGAATGGCGTCGGGACACATGGCCCACCCGACGCCTGACCGGCGAGAAATCCCGGCCCGACCTGGTCCAAGGGTGGGGGCAAGGTCACTCATTGCCCCCCCCACGTGCGTCGACAAGCGCTTCGTCCGAGACCAGGTGGCCGGCGATCAACATGCTGCAATTGATGCGGTCCATCAGGTAGGCGCCGCTGCTGCCGGCCCACCATCGATCAAGAAAGCTCCGATGCCGGTGGCCTACGACCAGGAGGTCTGCGGCGACTTGCTCTACGAAGGCGGCAATCTCAGCAGCGGGCTCGCCGCTCCGCAACTCGGCGACCGGCTCGAGGCCAAGTTGCCGCAGCCCCGTGACGCCCTCTTCCAGCACCGCTCGGTACGCTTCCTGCTCGTGAGCGATGACTCCGGCGTACGCACCTTCGGCCAGCCGTCTTCCAGGCGTCTCTGCGGCGACCGACAAGAGAAAGACCCGGGCCCGAAGCCTCATGGCCAGCATCGCGCCCTCGCGCAGCGCGGCACGTCCCTCCACACTGCCATCGTAGGCAAGAACGATTCGACGATACATATGAACCCCCGCTTCAGACCCAAGGGTAGCCCTAGTATTTCCCGAAGGGCGCCCAATCGCACCCAACGCACCTTCGTAGGTTAATGGTTAGGGGGCTATCATCCAACAAGCGCCGCGAGGTTTGCGCCGGGGCGTTTTGATGCTAATTATTAGCTCCCTATCGACACGGATTTGTACTCGATGACCGCCAGACACGCCTTTGGACAGGCAGCGAACCTGATGAGCCGTCGTTGGCGGGCGCGCCTAGACGAGCGGCTTAAGGACACGGGCCTCTCGCAGGCGCGGTGGCTGGCGTTGTTTGAGCTATCAAGTTCGGACGGAGGGCTGACACAGCGGGATTTAGCGGATCGGCTCGGAATCGAGGCGCCGACGATCGTGCGCCAGTTGGATGACCTTGAAAGGCGCGGCCTGATTGCGCGGCGGGAGGCGCCGAATGATCGGCGAGCCAAACGCGTCACCCTCACCGCCGCGGCAGAGCCGGTCCTCGACCACATCACGAGCATTGCGGCCACGCTTCGCGACGAGTTGCTGGCGGATATTTCTGACGCCGATCTCGTCACCTGTCTGTCCGTTTTGGGACGAGTCAACCAGCGTTTGGAACAAAGATGAGCGCGGCGGATGACAACCCCGTCGCGAGCGTGAAAAGCATTCGCATCGGGCGAAAACCCTCGCGGCGCCTGCTTCTCGTCGCCGCCGTGATCGTGGCCCTCATTGCGGCCGGCGCGGTTTGGCTGCACGGGAGGGCCGGCCGGGTGTCGACCAATGACGCCCGCATTGCCGCAGATGTCATTGCGGTTTCCAGCGAGGCGGCCGGCAGGATTGTTCAGCTCGATGTCAAAGCCGGGGACCAAGTCGAGAGGGGTCAGATTCTGGTCCGCATAGAACCCCGCGACGCTCAATATAGCTTGGCGGAGATCAACGCCAACATCGCCAACCTGCGCGCGCAGCGCGCGCAGTTGTTGGCCCAGCAAAGCTTGGTGCGCAACACCGTCGGCAATCAAGCTGGGGTATCCTCCGCGACCATCGACAGCGCCCAGGCCGACTATCTGACCAAGCAGGCTGAGCTGGCCGTGGCACGGTCGGCCTTTCAGCGCACCGAAACCCTCTATGGGAAAGGGCTGGTCGCCAAGAGCCGGTTCGAGGAGGACCAGGCGCGGCTTCGGGCCGCCGAGCAAACTGCCGTCCGCGCCCGCGCCGCGATCTCCGGCGCGAAGGCGAGCGCCGAGGTCACCCAGACGGGCCTCCAGCAGGTGCAGGTGATCGCCGAGCAGATTGCGAGCGTCGACGCCCAGATCGACGCGCTGGCTGCGCGGCGTGAACAGCAGCGGCTCGATCTCGGACGGCGACAGATCGTGGCGGCCTTCGATGGGGTCATCGATCAGACCGTTGTCGATCCGGGCGAGTACGTCTCGCCGGGCTCGCGCATCCTGCTCTATCACGACCCGCATACCGTCTGGGTCGATGTGAACGTCAAGGAGACGGAGTTCCGTAAACTGAAGGTTGGCGCGTCGGCCAAGGTGAAGGTGGACGCCTATCCCGGCCGCACGTTTGAGGCCAAGGTTCAGCGCCTGGGGGGCGCCGCTACGAGCCAGTTCGCGCTACTGCCCAACCCCAATCCGAGCGGCAACTTCACCAAGGTCACCCAACGGCTGCCCGTGAGGCTGGCGATCACCCAACAGCAGAATCTCCTCCGGCCGGGGATGATGGCCGAGGTCACGATCGATGTCACAGACTGAGGCCCTGTTCGCGCGCTATGGGTCGATGTACCGCTGGCTCGCGACGGCGGCGGCCATGGTCTCGGCGATCGCGGTGGTGCTTTCATCCACCATCGTCAACGTGGCTGTTCCGGCAATCATGGGCCAGTTCGGCATCGATCAGACCCGGGTGCAGTGGCTCGCCACCGGCTTTCTCGCCGCAATGACGGTCACCATGCTGCTCTCTGCCTGGTGCGAACGCACCTTCGGTCAGCGGCAAACCATGACGGTGGCCCTGGGCGTGTTCCTGTTCGGATCGGTCCTCGGCGGGCTGGCGCCGGATGATACGGTGCTCATAGTCTCCCGGGTGATCCAGGGCGCTGCAGCGGGCGTCATCCAGCCGCTGGCGATGGTCGTGATGTTCCAGGTGTTTCCCCCCGACAAGCGCGGCGCGGCCATGGGAATCTTCGGGATTGGCGTGGTGCTCGCCCCGGCGCTGGGTCCGTGGGTCGGGGGACTGCTGATGGATAGCTTCGACTGGCGGTTCCTTTTCTATTTGGGGATTCCATTCGGCCTGGGTGGCATCACGCTGGCGCACCTCTTCCTGCCCGATCGCGATCCTGCGGTCGCGAAGGCCCGACTGGACTGGCCGGCTCTGGTGTGGCTCAGCGTGGCCCTGCTCGCGCTGCTGCAAACCATGTCCAGCGGCCAGCGCTTGGGCTGGGCCTCCACGCCCGTCCTCGCAGGGCTTGCAATCACGATGACCTGCGCGGCGGCCTTCCTCGTCCGCGAACGTCGGATTCCGCATCCGCTGCTCGACCTGCGGGTGTTCGCCAGTCCCCCCTTCGCTGCGGCCGCGGCGGTCAGCTTTGTGCTGGGGGCCGGCCTGTACGGCACGACCTATCTGCTCCCGGTCTTCGTCCAGCAGATTCAAAACTTCACCCCAACCCAAGCGGGTCTGCTGCTGATGCCGGCCGGCTTCGTCCTGGTCATCGTCTTTCCCGCCGCAGGCATGATGAGCGACCGGCTGTCGCCAGGATTGCTGATCGGGGCGGGCATGGCTATCTTTGCCTATTCCTCGTGGCTTACGGCCCACGTGAGCGCTGACACCGCCTTCTGGACGCTCGCCTGGTGGACGGTGATTGGCCGCATTGGGATGGGCTTTGTGTTCCCCTCGCTGAGTTCTGCAGCTCTCAAGGTGCTGCCGCTGGAACTGTTATCCCAGGGCTCTGGCTCGATGAACTTCACCCGGCAACTGGGCGGAGCGCTCGGCACGGGTATTCTGGGCGTGATTATTGAGCGGCGAACCGCGTTCCACGGCGACGCCCTCGCCGCGACCCAGACGTCGGATAATTCAGCTACAAGCGGCTATCTCATGGAAGCCGCGCGAACCGTCCACGCGTTGGGACTCGGGCCTCTGGAGCAACTCCCGGCCGCCGGCTGGTTGCTGGGGCAAGGGGTTTACTACCAGGCGGCCGCCGCCGCCTATCGAGATGGATTCCTGATCACGGCCATGGTCTTCGCCGTGGCCCTCGCGCCAACTTTCGTGCTCCATCGCGCCTTGGGGCGCGTTGCTGCGCGGCTAGGTCCAGGCCCCCAATCGGCTGAGAAGGCTGAAGACGAGGCGGATGCCGGGCCAGCAGCAGACCCTGTAATTGAAGCCAAGGCTCGCGCGGTGAGAATATGAACAGGCGCGCAAACTCGACCTGCAAAGCCAAGCGGGAGGCGATCCTCTTGGCTACGGCGGACCTGATGAGTCGGCTTGGCCCAGATGTGTCGGTCACCTCGATCGCCCGCTCAGCGGCCGTCTCAAAGCAGACGGTCTACAATCATTTCGGCAGCAGAGCCGGCCTGATGGACGCTTTGGTCGCCAGTGGCCTCAGTGTTTTGTACGATCCGATGCTCGATCTGGACAGCAACGGAGATCCTGAGGACGAGCTGGGATCCTACGCCCTTGCCTTGCTGCGCGAGCTCTCACAGCCCGCCTATCGGAAAATGCTTCGCGCGATCTTCTTTGCCATCCAGCACGATGCGGCAGCGGCCCAGCTGATCTATGACGCGACTGCGGTGCGTATGCGGGAACGCATCGCAACCTATCTCCGCGCGCAATGTGCGCGGGGGCGTCTCACTGTCGATGAACCCGACATCGCAGCTCAACTCTTCCACACTGCTGTCGTATCGAACGCGCAACTCATGATTCTGGCGGGGATCCACGATGAAAAGCCCATAGAGTCCCATGCTAGAGCTTGCTCGAGACTCTTCCTAAAGGCTTACGCAACTGATAGGTAATGTGCCTGCCGAGGCTATGACATGAATCCTGCGCCGCAAGGCGGTCCGCCTAAGCTGTGTGGCGGCTTGCGGCTCGCCTCGCTCAGCCTTTCCACCACCCGCGGCCGGCGCCGGGGCTGATCCCTCGTTCAGCCCGTGGTGTGCAATATGCCGCCGAGGGCGCTGTCGCCAATTGCCACGCGCGAGCTAACTTGTTCGAATCTCCGCTGGTTTTAAGGAATGTCGCTCATGCAATGCGCCGCCCACAATGCGGACTCTGCGCCCGAGGCGCTGGACCTCAAATTCACTCCGCTTGGCACCGGCTATCTCCTGGCGGAGGTTACTCGCCTGCTGCGCGCGTCGGTGGACCGGAGAATGCTGGACCTGGGCCTCACAGGCTCAATGTGGCGTGTGCTGGTTTATCTCCAACGCGAGGATGGGAGATCCCAGGCGGACTTGGCGAAAGAGCTTGAGGTCAGCCGGGCATCATTGGGACAAATGATTGATCGGCTTGAGCACTCCGGCCATGTGCAGCGTCGCGCCCACCCGGACGACCGCCGGATATGGCGCGTTTTTCTGACTGAGAAGTCTCAGGAGATCATGCCGTCACTGGGCGAGAAAGCTCAAGCGCTGCATCAGCAAACGTTCGGACGGCTCGCCAAAGACGAACATAGGGCGCTCGTTGCGACGCTCATGACGCTCCGCGACAGCCTAACCTGAAATCGATCTGCCTGAGTACGCGCGTTTCCTCGCGCAGCGGCCAATAAGTGTCAACGCTCCGGCATTCACAATCAGTCCGTCGAGCGCATCGCTGACCTTGATCTGGCAAGAGAGATGGCTGTTGGTTCGACGCCCTCGGCAAAATCCAGCATCGACTCCTCCAATGCCGGGACGCGCCGGTCTTGTCGGCCCGAGCCTTGTCAATATAGACTCGGCAGGGGGCGTAGGCGTCGCCGCAGTCTGCGTCGATGCCCGGGATGTTGTTCTTGACCGCGCCTTCCATTCCCGTGAGGCCGGGCTTGACGTCGACCACATGCTCGTCCCGTCGTGCTCGATGTAGGTGATCCTGGTGATTGGAACTCTTGCTGAACTCCAGAGCCCGTCTGGCTCGAGTGGATGCTGAATGACCCGCACAGGCGGGCTCAAGGCTATTGAGATTGGGCGCGTCCTCTGGACTTAGCGAATGCCAGGCTCAGTTGCGCGCCGGAATGACGACCGGCATGGACGAGTACCCCCGGATCAAGACCGAAGCCACACGGCGGGGCTCTTCCAGGACACGGATTTCAGGAAAGCGCGGGAGGATCTCTTCCCACAGAATCCGCAGCTGGAGCTCGGCTAGGCGATTACCCACGCAGCGGTGAATCCCGAACCCGAACGACAGGTGGTTGCGCGGCCGCTCTCGGTCGATGATGTAAGCTTCAGGGTTCTCGATCGCCTCCTCGTCCCGGTTGCCTGAGGCGTACCAGATCAGCACCTTGTCGCCCTTCTTGATGAGCTTGCCGCCAAGCTCGAAATCTTGGGTGGCGGTGCGCCGCATGTTGGAGAGCGGGGTCTGCCAGCGAATGGTCTCCGAAACCATGGAGGGGATCAGGTCTGGCTTCGCCTGCAGTTTACGTAGCTGCTCGGGGTTCTCGTTCATCGCTAAGATCGAGCCGGTCATCGTATTTCGGGTGGTGTCATTGCCGCCGATGATCAGTAGGAGCAGATTCCCGAGGTACTCCATGCGGTCCATGTTCCGCGTGGCCTCGCCATGGGCCAGCATGGAGATCAGATCGCCCTTGGGCGGGGCGTTGACCCGCTCGTTCCAGAGTCGCGTGAAATAGTCCACGCAGGCGAACAGCTCCATCCTGCGCTCGGTCTCGTAGTCATCCGTGAGGAACAGGCCGGATTGGGGGCCCGCGGTGGCGATGTCGGACCAGCGGGTTAGTTTGCGCCGTTCATCCCAGGGGAAGTCGAACAGGGTGGCCAGCATTTGGGTGGTGAGTTCGATGGAGACCCGATCGACCCAGTCGAAGGGCTCGCCGATCGGTAGTTCGTCCAGGGTCTTGGTGATGCGGCTGCGGATCAACGGCTCCATCAGGTGGAGGTTGGCCGGCGAGACAATCGGGCTGACGGTCTTGCGCTGGACGTCGTGCTTGGGCGGGTCCATCGCGATGAACATCGGAAGGGTGAAGTCTTCTTTTTGGTCGAAGATCGTGATCGATGGCTCCGACGAGAACACCTCGTGATTGATATCGACGGCCATGATGTCGGCATACTTTGTGATGGACCAGAAGGCGCCGTCCGGGTGGTGATGCGCCGGGTGCAGATGAACTGGGTCCTCCTTGCGCAACCGCTCCAAGTATGGCCACACCGTGTCGGTGCGCCAGAGCTCTGTGTCGGCGAGGTTGATGTCCTCCAACGGCATTGCGTAGGCCTTTGCGCGGGCCTCGGCCCTCAGATCGATCGCGCCGTCGCTCATTGCATTTTCCATCTCTTGCTTATCCCGTCAATTAAGATGACGGGCGCCTCAGGTCCCTAGGACAAACCCCTCATAACCCTTGTCGGCGCTGGCCTGACACATCTGCAGGTAAAGTGGAACGCCGCCCGGATAATTTAATAATTCCCGCGGCTTACCCGGAATATTAGCGCCCATGTACCAGGAGTCAGCCAGGGGAAAGAGCGTCATGGCGCCAACCGCCTCGATATGGTCCTTCCAGGTCTGTTCGGCGGTGGTGGTCGCCTCGAACCGGCTGACGCCCGCGTCGCGCACGCGTCCCAGGAATTCGACGACCCAGTCGCCCTGCAGTTCGGCGCAGGTCGGGCCATTGCAGAACCCCGAGGGGCTCTGCGGCCCGTAGAGGAACAGCAGGTTGGGAAAGCCAGCGCTAGCCATGCCCAGATGAGTTCGCGCGCCCTTGGCCCACTTCTCCTTGAGCGTGAGCCCCTCGACACCGCGGATGTCTATCTGCGTCAGGCCGCCGGTCACGGCATCGAAGCCGGTGGCAAGAACCAGGAGATCGAGCTCGTACTCCCGCGCTGCGGTCTTTACGCCGCCGGGGGTGACCTCCAGGATCGGCGTTTCCTTCAGGTCCACCAGCTCGACGTTGTCCTGATTGAAGACGTCGTAGTAGGTCTGCTCAAGGGACGGGCGCTTGACCCCGAACGGGTGCGGCGGCTGCTTCGGGGCAAGCTTTTCGGCGAGCTTCGGATCGCGAATCCGCTTTTGCACCTTCTCGCGCCAGAAGTCGTAGGCGGTACGATTGGCCTCGAGGTTCATCATCACGTCGTAGAAGGTCGAGGCCCAGAAACTAAATCCTCCGGCCGCCCAACTCGCCTCATAGATGTCCTGCCGTTCTTCCGGAGAGACCTCCAGCGCGGACTTTCCGCTCGCGTGGAAGTCGAAGCCACCGAAGCTTTCACGCCGCCGCGCGAATCGCGCGGGATAGTCGCGTTTCATGTCGGCCTGGGTCGCTTCGTCCAGGTTGCGCTGCTGCATCGCCAGCGCCAGGATCGGCGTGCGCTGGAAGACCGTCAGTTGCGCGGCCACGGGCGCAGCCTCCTGCACCACCTGCACGCCGCTCGCACCGGTGCCGATTACGCCCACGCGCTTGCCCGTCATGTCGAGGCCGCCTTGCGGCCACCAGGCGGTGTGGTGTGTTTCACCCGCGAACCGGTCGAGCCCCTCAATCTGCGGCACATAGGGCTTGGCGGCGAACCCGGTGCAGAGCACCAGGAAGCGGGCGCGGACGCCGCCGCCCTCCTGCGTCGTCACGATCCACTGGTCGCGCCCGGCGTCGAACTCGGCACCCTCGACACGGGTGTTGAAGCGGATATCCCGGCTCAGATCGAGCTTCTTGTCTACGTAGCGGAAGTAGGCGCGCAGTTCCTCCCAGCCGGGAAACCGCTCCGTCCAGTTCCAGTCGCGCCAGAGATCCTCGCAGGAGAACTCGTACATCGGCACGTGGGTGTCGACGCGGGCGCCAGGATAGCAGTTCCAGTACCAGATACCGCCCAGGTCGGCGCCGGCCTCGAAAAGGCGCACCGAGAACCCCAGTTGGCGCAGGCGGTGGAGCTGGTAAAGGCCGGTGAAACCGGCCCCGACCACAAGGACATCCAGTTCCTCGATTGGTTGGGTTTCTGGCCGCACGGCAGGTTCGGTGTTCATGGTCTCACGCTAGTCCTAAATTTCTGCGAGCGAACTTGGTGACCGCCATGTAATCGGCCTTGCCGTTCGAAGCCCGCAACGGGACCTGGGTCACGAGGACACGCTTGGGGGTCTTATAGCCGGCCAAGCTGGAGCGCACGTGCCGACGTACATCGTCCTCGTCGAATGCAACTCCGCTCGCCACTACCACCACGCCCGTGACGGCCTGGCCCCATTTATCGTCTGGAACGCCGACCACGAGCGCATCCTCGATGATCGGGTGGGTCTTAAGGGCCTCCTCGACCTCCTCGGGATAAACCTTCTCGCCAGCGGTGTTGATGCAGGCGCTGCCCCGTCCCAGTAGCGTCATGGCCCCGTCGGCCTCCACTGTGCACCAGTCTCCCGGGATCGAGTAGCGCTGGCCGGCGATGGTGCGAAAGGTCTGGGCGGTCTTTTCCGGATCCTTGTAGTAACCCAGCGGTATTGGGCCGCTGATGGCGATTATCCCGGCTTTGCCTGTGCCCGGCTCCACAAGATTTTCATCCTCGTCAAAGACCTTGCACCGGGGGCCGATCTGGAACGTCGCGGTCCTGACCTCACCGTCCTTGGTCATGGCCGAGGAGCCGAAGCCGAGCGCCTCTGAAGCGCCGAAGGAGTCCATCAGCACGACTTGTGGGATGTGTCGCAATAGGCCCGCCTTGACCTCACGGCTCCACATCACGCCAGAGGAGACCACGGAGACTAGGCTCGAGGTGTCGTGGCGCCCAGGCTGGTCCTCCAGCGCTTTGAACATCGGCTTGGCGAAGGCGTCGCCCACCAGGGCGATGGATTGCACCCGATGGCGCGCAACGACCGACCAGAGCTCGTCGGCGTCGAACCACGGATTCTCAAGGGTGACCACGCAGCCGCCGTTCATCATGCATCCGATCGCGGTGATGAGACCGGTTCCGTGCATCATCGGGCAGGCCGGGAGGGTTCGGCTTCCCGGACCGGTGGCGCGAACGAAGTCGAGATGCGCGTCGAGGGTTTCCGGCGCTGGCCCGAGCCGCCGCACCGCGTCGAGCTGGGCCTCACGCATGTCCTCATGGCGCCACATGACCCCCTTGGGCATGCCCGTCGTACCGCCCGTATAGATGAACAGAAGGTCGTCTGGAGACCGCTCGATCCCCAAGGGGGCGCCCTCGCCGGTCGCGGCGAGGTCTTCATATCGCTCCGAGAAGTGCGCCGGCGGATCGTCGTCGCCGATCTCAATGAACGTGGCGACCTTGGACAGGCGGTCCTTCAGCTGGAGGACTGTGTCGCGAAACTCGGAGCCGTAGATGATGGTCTGCGCATCCGAGTCATCGAAGATGTAGAACACCTCGTCGGGCTTGTAGCGGTAGTTGACGTTCACGTGGGTCAGGCGGCCCTTGAAGCAGGCGGCCAGGGCCTCGCCGTACTCTGGGCGGTTGCGCATATAGAACGCCACCTTGTCGCCCGGCTTCGCGCCCCGGGCCAGGATCGCGCGCGCAAGATTGTTCGACCGATGCGACGTCTCCCCCCAGGTGATCGTTCGATTCCCGTGAATGAAGGCCGGCGCGTCCGCCGGGAGGGCGTTCGGGAGCGCGTCGAGGATATCGCCGAAATTCCAGGTCATGGGCCTGCTTCCTAAACGGCGATCCAGCCCTGAACGCGGGCGGCCTCGTTACGGACGAGTTCCGGCCCTCCGAGCAGTTGGCGATCCAGACCGATGCGCTTGAACCAGTAGTGCAGCCCGGCGAGGTCGGTGAAACCCATGCCGCCGTGCACTTCGGTGGAGGTCCGCGCGACGAACCGGCCAACCTCGGAGAGGTGTGATTTTGCGTGGCACGCCATCAGGGTCGATTCGTCAGGCGCATGGTCAAAGGCGTGCGCCGCATACCAGACCAGCGAGCGGCAGGGCTCGAGGGCCGCCGCCATCTCGGCGCACATGTGCTTGACCGCCTGGAAGGACCCAATCGGCCGGCCAAACTGCACGCGCGTGCCAGCGTAGGCCACGGCCTGTTCGATCATAGCCGTGCCGGCGCCCAGGATGTCGGCGGCCGGACCACCCGCCGGATCATCGCCGCGGGGCGCATTATGCTGGCCGCCGCCATCCTGGGCGCCGGCACGGCTACGATCGAACAGGCCGTGGCCT
>Ga0114915_1001214_pt1 | contig 11204 bp, 7 predicted proteins | sample MalvirAntarct_55_FD_87288 | JGI IMG/M metagenome (GOLD analysis project Ga0114915, IMG submission 87288) | Marine viral communities from the Global Malaspina Expedition - Malaspina viral metaG Antarct_55 | ecosystem: Environmental > Aquatic > Marine > Oceanic | place: South Georgia Island...
ATTTGCCGGATCGGCGCCGCCGACTTGGTCACCAGCAAATGTAATAATTTCACCTACTAGATAGTTAGTACCGCCTCCGCCTGTTACTTGATAGCTTGCACCTGTTACTTGGATTGCAAAAGTTGCGCCTGAGCCGCCTGCTGAATCTGTTGTATAAGCTACATTAGTAAAAGTTTCATCTCGTTGCGGAGCATTAGTAGTTGAAAAAGTTATTCCAGTTATTCTTCCTGCCAGTCCTACAGTTTGAGCTTCAACGGTAATAGCTGCACCGCCACCTCCGCCTAATACTGCGTCAGCAATAGTAATTGTTGCTCCTTGAGCAACACCTGTACCAGCAGTAACAATAGTAATAGCATTCATAGTAACATCACCTGCTACACTAATTGTACTAATGTCCATAGTAAAGTTAGCTGCGCCGCCGGCACCTAATGCTGCGTCAGCAATAGTAATTGTGTCGCCAGCTGTATGTCCTGAACCTTTAGTAACTACCGTAACATCTAATATAGCACCAATTGCATTTACTGTAATATTAAATGTTCCTACAGTTCCTGAGCCACTACTAGTACCAGTTACTCCACTATAAGTTAACTGTGGTCTTAATGCATTAGCTGCGGAAAAGTTAGTCATTGTTAGATGTTCACCAGCTGGAGAAACAATAACAGTATATGTTGATCCACCGCCACCTGTGCTAGCTACGCCTGTATATGTTCCCGGAGTTCTGTTAGCAGGAACTTGTGTAATATTGTTTATAGCAAGTACTTCGCCGCCTGCGGCTACTGTTGATACTGTTACATAGTTAGTATGAACTGAACTTCCTCCAGTTGGTTGGATTACAGAACCGTCAATTACAACAACATCGCCTACTTTATAGCTTGTGCCTCCGTTTGCAATTGCAACTCCTGTATAGGTTGTATTTAGATATGAAACATTAAATACTGCGCCAGTGCCTAAATATCCATAAGGAGTATGTACTGCGCCGCCTAGTATAGCAAATCCGTTGAATGATAATCCTGTAATAGTAGCACTATTAATATCACCATCACTGGCTGTACTAGTTACATATATAACTGCATCGTTTGCTGGAGATTCACCACCTAACAAGTTGCCTAGTATTTTAATACTATCGCCTACTTCGTAATCATTGCCGCCTGTTGCTATAGAATTTAATATATATAAATTACTTGAGTCTGCTGATGGAGATATATTAAATGTAGCGTTTGCACCGATTGCCGAAACGTTAATACCAGCTAAGCCACTATACGATACAACGTTACCAATTCTTGAATTAATAAAGTTTGCACTAAATTGTACTCCTAATGCATCGCCTCCTGTTCCAATAGATTGTACATAGATAGCAGTTCCGTCGCCTCGGTCAACTGCCATATCATTTTGTAGACCTGTTGTAGATGAAACTTGTAGTGTATCAGTGTTTGCAGCTGTCGTTGTTGTTGTTTCTAGTGTTAAGAATGTTCCGCCACCTGCACTAGTATCAATAATAGATGTTACCTGGGAGCCTGTTGGTATAGATGCGTTAGTAAGTGGAGAACCAATTTCTGGAGCTGCCCCGTCAAACGGAATTATAGTACTTCCTGAAGCAACTGCTAATTGTGTTGTAAAACTTCCAGACGAACCATTACTTGCTACACTGATAATAGGTTGACCAATACTTGCACCGGTATAAAATGCTGCTTTTCTTAACTGTGCATATGTAGTTGTTAATATTTGTCCCGAACTTGTTCCAACTTTTGATTTTGCATAATAGTTAAACGAGCTAGCAGTTGGAACTAAATTAATAACAAAACTACCTTCTGCTCTAGCTACACCTGCAATTGAGTTTTCTAGTGCCTTAATTGTAACAGGATCACCTGCATCAAATCCATGTGCAACTACTGTAGTAACTGTAATTAAACTTGCACCTATTCCAGCAGTACCAGCAGACGCATCTGTAGTAACACTTAATACCGCAGTATTAGTTGCCGGAATTTCGTACACACTTGGGTATCCACGTAACGTTCCAATAGCTGACCATTTAGTAGGCTGTAGTCCGTACTCAAAGTCAGCGTCAAGCATACTTAATGGGTTAGCAATACGCATACGTTCAATAGCATCTGTGCCAAAGTCGTATGGTCTAATTTTTACTTCAGCAGTTTCTGCAAAAACTTGTATCTCGTCAGTTATAGCATGAGAACTAGTGTCATAGTTAAACCAAATTTTTGTAATAGCATCTGTAGTTTGTAGGTATGTTTTAAAGTCTTTGTCATACCCTTTAGTAATTAATTTGGTTTTGCCGCCTGTTTCGTTACTAGCAAAGTTATATACTATTTCATTTTTAGTAGTATTTGTAATTAATAGAAGTGCTTCTAGTCCATGACGACCTTGTACTTTAATATTTCCAACGCCACTTTCAACAAGTTTTGGCAATGATGTTAATCCTGTTGTAATAGTGTCTATTACATTAAACGCTAGGGTATTAATTACTGCTGCAGGACCTGCTGTTACGCCGTTTGTTAACGCACTATTAAATGTATGTAATGAAGTATCAGATGATACACCAACATTAACAGTAATCGTAGTTGAAGTTACTGCTGTAATACGAAGTGGCGCATAATAAAATCCGTCTTTACCAGTAGCATTAGGAACACCTGAAGCTCTTGGATAAGGATGCAGTGTTGCGTCACCGTCTAATGCACACGTAAATGTAACTGCTGCCGGAGCAATAAAGATTTCGTCACTAACTGCAAGAGTGTGTGTGCCAATAGTTAATGACATTACACCAGTAGTCGGAGTATATGTTCCATTAGTTGGCGTAAACTGTGCCATTGCTTCGCTTGCATTGCCAGTTATATTTTGAGCTACTGTAGTATTAACTGTATTAGGATTTATTGTTTTAGTAAAAATAAAATCGTTAATAAGATTTCTAATTTTTGTATGTGTATAAATTTCTGGAAGTCTGTCGCCATCAACTTGTGCTACTGTACCTTCAAAATATTTGCTAGCTACAAATCGTGTTTCTTCGTTACCTCTATATCTTAGGTCCCATAAATATGCATCAAGAACGTATTTTAAGTCTCTTTGACATTTTGATTCGTTAAAAGTATATCCTGCGAAGCCTGCTGTTACTACATTACTAGTAGCACTAGCAAACGTATGAACAGAAGTGTCAGACGATATACCTACAAGTATTGTAATTGTTGTTGCTGTAACTGCTGTAATAAACACTGGATTATTATAGCTAGGATCGCTACCAGAAGTAGTAGGAGCTCCAGTTGCTCTTGGATACGCATGACTACTTGAGTCTGATGCTCGTGTAAATGTTATGCCAGCGGCATTAAGACCAAGTACATCACCAACTTCTAAGCTGTGTGTTCCTATAGTCAATTCCATTATACCAGTAGTCGGCGTATAGGTTGCAGTACTTGGTGTATACTGAGCTCCGTGGGCTACTTGTTGGGTAATCCACGCTGTTGCTTCTACTTGTAAATATGTTTTATTACTATATAATAAACCGTAACTATTAGGATAAGCATATGCTGCGGCGCTCATTCCTGGTTTAAAGACGTAATTTTTTATCTGCTGTTTTGCCATTTTCTTTTAAATCCCAAATGCTATTGCAAGCGCCGTTGCTGTATTATCCACATACTTTTTATTAGGTACAGCCGTTAATCCTGCTACTGCACCACTTACTGAAGCTGTTGTAAATGCAGCTGTTGCGGGAGTAATTGCTCCTATAGTAGTGTTATCTATTGTACTGTTATTTATAGGACCTACGATCCTTCCATTGACACTATCGACTAGTAATGTACTAGTATCAGAAAATACTGAACCAGTTAAGTCTCCAGTAACTCCTGCTGTAGCGGAAATTAATCCTGCCACGTTTGCTGTGCCGCCAATGTATGCATCTCCTACAATACCAGCGCCACCACTAACTTTTAGTGCTCCAGTTGTTGTGCTTGTGCTTGCTGTTGTGTCTGTAACACTTATTGTGCTAAAATTTCTTGCTTGATCTAATACATTAATGGTACCAGTAATAGTACCGTCTACGTTGCCGTAGTATAATGTATCAGGTGCCGATAATGGAAGAGTCCAAGTTAATCTACCTGAGCTTTTACCTTGTGCTGATACACCAGTTGTACTATCACTATGTCGTAGTCCGCTACTGTATACTACTGTTGCGGTTGAACCATCAGCAATAGTACTAAATATTTTAAAAACTAAAGTAGTAAATGCTATATCAATGGTACTAGTTTGATTTCTATAAACTGTAAGGGTTGGCTGATTATCTGTTTCGCCGCTAAATCTGTAATTGCCGGCGCTTTCAACAAAGTTATAATCTGCGGCTACGCCTGCTTCATCTGCGTCGCTAACCGACAGGGTTAGCGTAGCGGCTGTGATATTTCCAGCAGCATCAACTGTAAAGCTTGGGCTTTTAAATCCGTAGTCTGATCTAAAAGGTGTGTTAACTGTCGTTGGCATTCGTTACTCCATATAGTATATTTAGCCTACTTAGGAATGTCAACTAGTTAACGGATTTTGATTTTGAAAGTAGTTTGCAGTGTGAATAAACTTTGCACCTGTATATCCTGTTTTAGCTGTTATTAGTAAATCTACATAAGATTGATTAACAGTTACAGATAACTCTACAAGATCATTTCCTAAATTACTCCTAGAAAATACATTCAAATTAGCATAGTCTACGCCAACTGCAACAATACATTTAAGTATCTCTTTGTTAGCATTATCAAAATCAACAGAGACAGTAAATTCAGCTGTACAAAATTCGCCAGCATGCCACCGCTCAACCTGAGTAGATGTATATGCTTGCTTCCAAGGTCCATTATGAGATGTAGCGCCGTTATTTTTAACTAACAGCGATTTTTTAATTCCGTCTTTAAAGTAACTTGCAATATTAAACATATCATTCCTTATACATTATATTTATCAGTTCTTTACTATGATTAGTTTTCCGTGTTCAGGAAGATACAAGTATTCTATATCACATTTAGTTAGCGTACGAATAGCATCTTCAAGAGTTTCAACTAGAGGTTCACCACCTAAGTTAAAGCTAGTATTAAAGATAATCGGAACACCTGTCTTTTCTTTAAACGCTTTAATAATATCATAGTAATGCGGATTTTGTTCTCTACTAACTGTTTGAATTCTGCAAGTTCCGTCAACATGAATAATAGCAGGAATCTTTTCTTCAATGCCTGGTTGGCAATTTACAGCATACATCATTGTAGGTGAATCATCCATGCCACGTAGGTCGAACCATTCATGTACATCTTCTTCTAGTATACTACCTGCAAATGGACGGAAGTATTCTCGATGTTTAATCTCATTAACAAAGTCTTTGCCGTCTTTAAATGTAGGATCAAACATTAAGCTTCTGTTACCTAATGCACGTGGACCATTCTCCGAACGTCCTTGGAAGTTAGCAACAATGTTTTTACTAGTCATTAATTCGATAACATCTGCGTGTGTTGCATCTTTAATTTCTGCATCATATTCTTCAACAGTACTGTAAATTTCTTGCTCTGAATAATTATATATAGGACCTAAGAATACATCATTTGCACGATTGTTAACTTTTATATCTTGTGTAAGTTTGTAATGCTGTAAGAGTGCAGCACCCATTGCAGTTCCTGCATCGTTAGAAATAGGCTCAACATAAATTTCAATGCCTTCATCTTTAAGTGCTTCAAGGTAATGATAGTTAGCAACACAATTTAATCCGTAGCCACCGCTAATTACTACTTTATTTTGCTTGGATATTTTTACAGCATGCCTAATTAATTTAACTACTGCTTCTTGTGTTTCTTGTTGAACTGCATATGCTAAATCTCTTCTGTTCTGCAAATATGTTATATCATCTTGGTCAAAAGTAAGAGCGTCAGACGCTAATTCACTGTATAGCTCTCTATTAATTATAGCACCGTTTGGATATCGCGGAACTATTAAATTTCTGTTAGTAGTTGGTAACGGAATGTCTGTATCATTATCAATAAGTGACGGAATGTTAGCATTAGGACTACCATAAGGTGATAATCCCATTGTCTTGCCAGCTTCAATTGATGTGAAGCCGCAATACTCTGTTACAGCTTCATATGCTTTTACAATTCCTGCACGGTCATGCACAAATGCTGAATATTCTATACCCTGCTCGCCCCAATTAGAAGCATCCCATTTATCAACTATGCCTGCTGGGATAGCTTCTCTAGTACCTAAGCTTTTATGCAAGGTTTTAAAAGTTGCTGGATATTTGCATTTATAAATGCTTTCAGTTTCCCAAACTGTCATAGGAGTGTTATCATGTGTTAGCGGAAAAAATGTGCCTGCGCCATCAACAATAACTGCTACAGCTTCGTCAAATCCAGATCTATAAAATGCCATAGCCGCATGCATTTTGTGATGATACATTGCTACGTCAATTACTTCAGAACGCATTTTTGGATTTTCAGTTCTTAATAGTCCAATTTTTCTAGCAAGTCCTGTATATATATCTTCTCCAGAATAGTCTATTTTTCCAGCAGTTTCTTCTAAGCTTGTAGTATGTGCAATAACTAAGTAATCTAATTTATTAGTATATTCTTTTATTTTAAGCATAGTAGCTAACGGGCCGCCATCGTATTTTAAACGTGTAAGACGTTCTTCTTCTAAACTAAAAACAATTTCCCCATCTTTAAGAAGACAAACTCCTGCGTTGTGTCCTCTAGCTATTCCTGCAATCCAAACTGGTTGTGTCATTTAATGTCCCCGTACTTTATGTAATGTTTCTTGTAAATCAAGATTCATAAGTTGTGTAAGTTGTTCTCTAAAATCAAACAATTCCCATTCTTGTTTACAATAAAAATCGTTTATATCCGAATTTAACTTATTCTGTTTATCGTTAAATTTTGTTTCTTTTTGTAGTACAGGAAGCAAACATTCCTGTAACCATCTAGCATGGCCAACTGTTGAAGGATGTGAATCCCACCAATACGGTTGTTTTTTTAGAGTCTTAGGATTTTTATTTACAAATTTATATATCTTAGGATCATCTGTTATAAATTGATTATCACCTAACTGTTGCTCTTTCCAAGTAAACGATCCTATAGACTCTACCCAATGATTTTTATTGTTATCCCATATTGATTTTATGTAATGTTCAAATTCAGGATATTCTTCTAACAAAGTTGCACTAACAGTACTGTTTTCTCCGTCGCCGTTAAAGTTTAAAAAATCATTTCCTAATTTATTAAAATCACCTATAGTTGTCATTGCCCATTTACAGCCTGCTGATTTTAAAATACCTTGGGCCATCATCATTGCATTTAATGAATACATTGTATAACTTCTTTCATCAAAGAAATGATTGATCCATGCTTTATTATAAAGATTAACATTATGCATATTAAAAATTGAGCCTTTGGTGTCCCAAGTTCCTTGTCTATGATAATCATTCCGTATATGCGAAGACCACTGTACAACTATAGTATCATCTTTGGTAAAGTTGTGTTTAGAATGGCATTCGGCAATACGCTGGGCAATTGCTAAATTTCCTAATCCAGAAAATCCCCAGTTTTCACATAAGTCATATTCGTTGTCTAAGCCTAATAGATTAGCCCAAGTTGGCCAATCAAAGTGTGTAAAGCTACAACCAAATGTAAACAATCTTTTCATAAATTAACCAATATGAGCTTTAATTTCGCTAATAATATGGCCTTGTACCTTGTCGGTCATTTGCATAATACCTTCATTAACTCTATCAGCAAATTCGTCTACTGTAACTCTAATTGGGCTATATACTCTTGCAACTTCGCCCATATCTAAGATATTGAAATAGTCACAGTCGGGATAAGAAGTATTTACAGGATATGTACTTCCGGTAATTACGCTTGACCTAATACCAAAAGAATATGCTAAGTGTTGTGCTACACTGTCGCATCCAAGAAAGTAATCTGCTTCAGCAATAATTGCACACCATGTTCTTAAATCAGTACCTTTTGGAACTGCAATTGGTCTGTCAATACCGTGTTCTTTAAAATCAATAGCTAGTTCGCCCATAAAGATAATAGCATAGTCTTTAGAAACTTCTTTTAGAATATTAACTAAGTTCATAGGTTCAAGACTTCGGCCACTAAAGTCAGTAAGCATACCGCCTTCTTCAACAATTCCTCTACCAAAAGGCTGTACTACTATTACTTTGTCTTTTTCTGTTTTTTCTTTAACTTCTTTAATTACAGTAGCACCACGCATGTGTTCTTGTTTACTAAGTTTAATATTAGGCTTTGGGAGTTCTCTAATGCCCTTATTATTAATAGCTATATCGTATGCTTGTGCGAGACTACATTTTTGATTGTAATATTCCCAAACTCTATAAGGTTCTGGACTAAGCAAATCCATGTCTTTTAACTTATCTTCAAAAAGGTTTTTATGCCAGTGATCGTATGCTTTAGCATGCAATACAGGATGTCCTTTAAAAAAGTCGGAGCCGCCTTCGCAAATTACTAAAAAATTGTCCTCTGGATTCTCTTCATGAAACTTTTCTAGTGCAGGTATTGAACATACTACTCGACCAGCACCACCGTTAATAAAAATTGCTGTATTTCTTTTTGACATATTTCCTTAATCCTATCGTTAATAAACTGAGCAGTTATTGCTGCATACGAATATTTATATTGTAACGGCGCTAGAATTGGTCAAAGTGAAAGGCGCCGTAGCGCCTTTCATTTAATACATTTTACTAAGGAGTTATTCTACTGCTAAAGGGTGCGATGCAGTATAAGTTTTTGAAGCTGCACCATATGCCTTTTCGTCAACTAAGTGATCAGGATTATCATCAGCTGCTGTTGCAGTACCAGGTTGATGAAGCGTAAACAATGGCTGTGTTTTCCATTGCACTTTCCAAGGGTCAACCTGTTTAATTTTAGTCAATGTAACACTAGCTCCAACGCCAGATCCATTGGTAACAAAGAAACAATCTGTGTACGCAGCTGCTGCAGGATGATATAATGCTCTTTTATTCGCAACACTAAATCCAGTAACTCCGCCATCGCTATTAACTGCTGTAACTGTTAGCGTAACTTCGTCTACTACTGTAGTATTTTTATACCTAGGATCTTGTACTAGTAGTTTATTTCCTACTACATACCCTGTACCTGCTGTTGGAATTGTTGCAGTCCATGCTACTCCGACAGTTTCAGTAATATCTCTTAAATAGGTTCTATAAGTTTGAATTGCAGTAGTTGCACTATCTGGCAAGTCGTCACTATAAAGTCTATCACTATTGATTAAAGCATTATCTCTATATACCAGCTTTTCTTCCCAAGTCATTATAGGATGTCTAAAAGGAAACGGTGTAACCCATTGTTTTGCATTAGGTGAATATTCAATCTCTCTTATCTGATATGTATGATCAGGTATTGGATATTTGTCTCTTATATACTTTTCAGTTTGACCCGGAACATCTTCTTCAATGTCAGGAATTGAAAGAGGATCTACGCCGCCAAACAAAGCACATAATAAAAGATCATTTTGATCACTAGATTCAGCATCTACTTCAACTAGATAAGCTTCTCTTTCTGGAAAAGATATTTCTCCAGTGAATATTCCTTCACCAGTATCTTCATCAATCATATCAATAATTTTATTTGTAATAGAATTAACCCAAATATATCGTTTGTTTGGGCCTTTATAATACACAGTAGCTTGTAGACCATCCTCTTGTGTTTGATGATAGATATCGTCCGGTAACCCGTATGTAAGTTGTCTTGTAATTGTTGTTATAGCCATGATTATTCCTTACCAGTATACTACGTAAATTAAGCCGCCACCGCCAACGCCGCCACATCTGCATGTGCCGTCATTTGTCCAGCCAGTAAGCCCAGCGCCGCCTGGATGAAATCCCATATTCATACATGCTTGTCCGCAACAGCTAGTATAGCTTCCGCAAATGCCGCCATAGCAGCTGTTACAACATGTTGACGATCCTTGTGGTCGGGGAGTAGGTGTTCCGTATGCTCCACCCATAATTTGCCAACCTGTTTCTACACAAAACTGGCTACTGTTGTACATTCCACTTGTTCCGCTTGACTGTTCTAATAATGTTAGTCCTGAACCGCCTGTGTATATCGCGTTGCAGCAGCCGCACATAGAGCAACAACTATAACAACTAATCGATAAGTGGCATCTCGGATATCTAGCAGCCTGAGCGCCGCCTTGAACACAACCGCACCAAGCAGTTCCAGTATCTCTGCATATAAACGAAGAACACCCAGTACATCCAGCACAACCACTCATATTAGCGCCAGTTGTTCCTGCTGAGCATAATCTAATAGTATCGCCAGCTGATACGTCTGATTCGTACATGCCATATCCGCCGCCGCCGCCTGCACCACCTTGTGTGCAACAACAGCTAAAGCCACCGCCTGCACCACCGGCCCAAACTTCAAAAACTGCGTGAGTTGCGCCTGCTGGAACAGTCCATAATAAGCAGCAGCCGCCGTTTTGGGGTAGCCACTTATTAGTGTTCTCAATCATAAATTCTTTTGGTTTAATTGAGGAGCCTGCCTCGTAACCGTATAATAAATCTTTTAAAGCTGTCATTGGGTATTATTCTCCATAATTTATGATTCCAGTTGCCAGTTGACAATAATTAATCCGCCTGCACCAGCAGCTCCACATCCGTGAAAGGAATTGTGAGATGAAGTAGTTGCGCCACCAGATCCCGGAAAGTGTGAATAGCCCAGGGTGCCACATCCGCAACAATAACCCGAACATGCATCTCTACCTGGTCGATAAAAGTCTCCAGTAAATGCTGGCGTTGGCGCCCAAGTCCATGCTGTTCCTGAACAAAATGCTGTTCCTTTGTGTGCGCCTGTTGCTCCACACATTCCCATTCCGCCACAATAGGAACCGCATTGGTATGATGCACATCCCATGTACGTAGTGCCAATAGCTCCCCAACAAAAGTTGCAGCCTACTTTGCCTCCACTTGCACATGCCATGTTAATAGCTTCAGTTTCGCCATAAAGGTAAGTTGGATATCCAACACAGCCAACATGTCGATCATTTGAACAATACGTTGTACCAGCTGCACAAAATCTATAAGCTTGTCCAGCCGTAACATCAACAATTTTTCTTGAATAACTTCCTGCGCCGCCTGAAGTACCAAAATGACAGCAACAGTTGCCTGCGCCTCCGCCACCGCCGCCCCACATTTCAAC
>Ga0114915_1001217_pt1 | contig 11196 bp, 3 predicted proteins | sample MalvirAntarct_55_FD_87288 | JGI IMG/M metagenome (GOLD analysis project Ga0114915, IMG submission 87288) | Marine viral communities from the Global Malaspina Expedition - Malaspina viral metaG Antarct_55 | ecosystem: Environmental > Aquatic > Marine > Oceanic | place: South Georgia Island...
GCCTTGGTACGGATGGGGAGATGCAAGTTCACAAGTTTGCCGAAGAAGCTATGTACAAGTGTATAGCATACGCTGTATTATCAACAAGAGCTAACGTTCAAGAGTATATAGTTCGTAGATTTAAAAAAGAAAGATTTTCAGCAATCAGAACTGCAAAGTTAAGGTTGTCAAATCTTAAACTAGAAGAGCTTACTCAAATTTTAAGAGGTAAATCAAAACAAATAAAACACTAGTACATGCCAGAGATTAAAAGTCAGTTTACCGGTGGGAAAATGAATAAAGATCTTGACGAAAGACTTATTCCTAAAGGTGAGTATAGAGATGCGATGAACATACAGGTGTCAACCTCAGAGGGCTCCAATGTTGGTGCTGTTGAAAATATATTAGGAAACAATCTTGGATGTGGAGGTTCTGCAAATACTTCAATACCCACTAACGCGGCTGTTGTTGGTTCTATTGCTGATAACAAAAACGATTCTTTATATTGGTTTATATCTGGACAAGAATTTGATCCTAGTGACATTGTACAAAACTCATTAGATGCTACTGGAAATTATATTTCTACAGCTTCAATGAAAGACATGATTTTTAGAAAAGGTGAATTTAGGTGTGAACCTGTGTTTGTTGATATATTTGCGTTTTCACAACCAACCACTGTTACAAGCGCTAGTACTGAGCTAAACGGCGTAAGCTTAGAAGTTTTAGAGCACATACAACCCGGTTGGACTATAACAGGCGTTACAGAGGAAGGTGTTGAAACACAACCATCTACAGTTGTTAGTTTAGGTAGTGTTGAAAATAACTTTTTGTACGCTGAGTTTGAATCAACGCCGGTATCAACACCTACTACTATTATATCTTTTGTTGGTAGCAACCCTATAGCAGTGGCTAACTCAATTATGATACCTGTGTTTCCTTTGTTTGCCGACGGAACTGGCGCGGGTAACAGCAATGGATACGCACAAGTAATAGGTAATAAGGTTTACATAGATGGTTTTACTGGATCGCTAAGTGAATTAATAGGCGATAATATTGAAATACTACCTTATTCAGGCTATAGTCAAGAGTTTGAAATAATCAACGCTCAATACCTTAACATAAATTATAGTGGAGGTTTTGGTAGCCAAGTTATTGAGTTAACACTAAACGGTAACCTAGCTTTTTTTAACGATTCAAATGGCAATTCTATATTAGATCAACCAACTTTTATACAAGGCACGTCTGATCACCCGCACGTAACTTCTTCTGGCGGTGCAACCATAGACGCTCTTCTTACAAGCTCCAACATGCTAAATATTGACACTGCTACTGGAGAGCTTGTGTTTTCAACAGATCCTCTTTTAGGTGGCATAGACCTTAGTACAGCTGGGTTTTCCGTTGATGATACTGTATACCTAGATGGTGCACAATACGAAATTAACAGCATAGATACTGTAAACAATTCAATTACATTGAAAGATATTTTAAATAATGTTCTTTACAGTGGTTGGCAGGTGGGAGGGTTGCACTATGGAGTTCCACAACCTACAGGAGGAACTATTTTATTTCAATCACAACTTGGTATTACTTTAGATTCACCCTTAAACCTTTCTAGCGGTGCTTTTACTTATCTTTTATATAGAGGACCTAGAACTTTAGATTTTAATCACAACAAAAATATCACAGCAATAAATATTATTGATGATATGTTGTTTTGGACAGATAGTTATAACGAGCCTAAAAAAATAAATATAACTCGCAGTGTAGATGGTAGTAATATTTTAGGTAATCCAGGTTTTGAGCATACTAGATTAATAAACAAACACCAAGACATAGGCATTTATAACAACGTTTTTGTTAGAGAAGAACATATAACTGTAATTAAAAAAGCCCCTTTAACAGCTCCTAATATAAATTACAGCACATCATCTAGACCAGGCTCACTTATCAGTGGTAGTAGCGTTACTTTTACGGCAAACCTTGCCGCGTCAAATAGTGTTGTAGGCGCAAATATTGAAATTGTTGCTGGCCTTGACACTTACGATTTTGAAATAGGAGACACAATACTTTTAAGTGAAAACATAAATGAATTAGAAAGTAGTAATAGTGTTGTCAGGTTAGAAATTATAACTATAAATGGTTTTCAATATTTCTGTAAAATGCTTACATTGCCGCCAAGCGGAAATCTTTCGTTTGACTATGCAAACACATTGTGGTTTGCTAGGTTAGAAGAGAACGGTGGTTTATTGTTTGAGCGCAAACTTCCAAGGTTTGCATATAGATATAAGTATATAGACAACGAGTATTCTTCTTTTAGTCCTTTCACAAACGTAGCCTTTATTCCTGGTGGCTTTAATTATGAGCCAATAAAAGCTTACAATACAGCTATGACTAATACTATTAGAACTTTAGCCATAACTGACTTTGTATCTGAGTCTATACCTAAAGATGTTAAAAGTATAGATATTCTTTACAAAAACGATAACTCAACAACGGTTTACGTTATAGATACTGTATCTAATAAAGATCAACCATTAGGATCGGTAAACAGCTGGAATTCTACTGGTAGTAGCTCTGCAGGTGGCGCCGCTAAAGGTTTTTATAGTATTACTAGCGAAAATATATCGCAAGCACTACCTAGCAGTCAATCTTTAAGATCTTGGGATAATGTGCCAAAAAAAGCCGTAGCGCAAGAAGTTACTGGTAACAGAATCATATATGGATATTATACCCAAGGTTATAGTATTACAGATAATCAAGGAAGAAATATTTCTCCTGACATATTAACGAGGTTAGTAAGCGAAACTAATCCTGGTGGTGGTAATCTTGCTAAAAAATCAATAAAATCTTTAAGAAATTACGAGGTAGGTGTTGTTTGGGGAGACAAATATGGTAGGGAAACTCCTGTTATAACATCAAGATCAGGGTCTATTGTTGTTCCTAAAACAAAATCAAAAAATAGTAACCACTTAAACGTATCTTTAAATGATTCACCTAGTTGGTCTGATTATTATAGATTTTATGTGAAAGAAACTTCTAACGAGTATTATAATTTAGCTGTAGATAGAGTTTATGATGCTGGTGATGGTAACGTGTGGGTTTCTTTTCCCTCTGTTGATAGAAACAAGATAGACGAAGATACTTATATTATATTAAAAAAAGGTGCGGACTCAGAAGAGCTCGTAGCCGAAGAAGGTAGATATAAAGTTGTTGCTATAGAAAACGAGGCTCCAGATTATGTTAAAACTGATTTTGATCTAATTGTTAGAACAAATCAAGACGCGTCAAGGCCATCACACTCTTGCAATTTGTGGGGTGGTGTTAACAGCACGGATGTTTTCGACGCTCAGGGAAACACTACCAGCATTGGTACTGGTTGCAGTATTTTTGATGGTGTAGGTTTTATTAGCCCACCAAAAATTGGTAGAAAATCTTTTAGTATAAATAGTCAGCGCTGGACAAAATCATACTCTATTCCGAACAACATGGGTTTACCGGACTTAATTGGGCTTTTTGAAGAAGTTACTAGCAATTCTGATTTGTTAAACAACGAGTTTTTTGTTAGCTTTACAAAAGAGGTGCCTACAAACTCTGGAGAAACAATTATTACCGCTGGTGAAAAATACCGTGTTATTAGTATTATATTAGAAGACGAAGATGATGATGCTGATTATGTAATACGACTAGACAAACCAATAGGAGTGCAAGATGAATGGGTGTGTCAAGATACTGGTCAAGCAAGTGGTGGTTCATCTTTGATGGATGACAATATACATGTTTTGTTTTGGCAAAGATCTACTAGAAACAAACCTGAATTTGATGGTCGGTTTTTTGTTAAGATACTTAACGACAGTGTAGCACAACAAAACCTATCTTATAACTCAGCAATCGCTTCTTCAAGATGGGCTGTAGATACTACTATACCAGTTTTCTCTCTTGAGGAAACAAATTTAGACAACAGCATTTACAACGCTCAAAGCGGAGATAATGAATTTTCTTTTTCTATTACGTCCATTAACAGTACAAGTACTTATAGTGGTACTAATTCTGCTTACGGTTCTTTTAATAATATTCTTCAATGGACTAACGCTTTAAAGTTTGGTAGTACTTCAAACCCTATAAGAAGCGCTTGGTTTATTGATAAAACAACGTTTGCTAGCCAGTACAACGAACAGGCTGATAATTACGTTGTTGAATTTTCTCCAACAGGTAGTACTTTTCACGAATCTTGCGACGTGACCAGCACGCTAGATCTTAGATGGCGATCTACTGGTGTTTTGAAAACGGCTGCCGAGATGGACAGCTCGCCTTTCCACCCAGGTTTTAATACTGCAAATATTGAGGAGGATGTTGGTAGAGGGCTTAGCTATGGAAGAGTAGGAATGAAGGGTTTACATGAGGATTCTAGTGGATCGCATTATATAGATCTAGCTTTTGGTGGTATAAAGCCTTCGAATGGTTCTCAAGCGGTACCAAGCTTATCGCATATCTTTGATGTTGGTAGTCTTTCTAATACTTATCATGACGACCAATATAAAGTGGTTAGTAATTTAAAGCCTAACTCTAGATTTAGATTATTAGGTTGCGAGGCTATATTTAAAATAAAACAAGTAAACAAATACACACTATTCAACTATTCTGGAAAAGCAACAGTTCGTGATCACGATAATGATGGAAACCAATGTATTAACTACAAAAACGAAAACGATAGAAATCAGCTAGCTGTTTTAGGTGTTTATCACAATAAAAGAGTTACATACAGAATAAGGTATGAATTAGACGATACTATTTCTAGTGCAACAACTGATAACCAAGGTAACCCTTTAACCCTGGTAAACGCTCAAACTGACACAGATAGTAACGTAGGCACAATAGACGCTACTAACGCTGGTACCATACAGTTTTTAAAAGAGTTTAACTACGAAGGAGAAAACAAAATTAGCGAAAATCCAGCTGTTTTTGAAACTGAACCTAAAGAAGATGTTGGTTTAGACTTGTACTACGAGGCTAGTGCTAGCTTACCTGTATTTCCCTTAACTAATAAAAACAAATATTTATTTATACCTATTGGCACTGTTATAGTACCTCCAATTGGCTCTGTTTTTCCACAAGGTATATTTGTAGCTGCATGGAACAACTTAACGCCTGGTAGCTTACGACTTGTTACCCTATCATCTGCAATAACACCTGAGCAATACGACATCTTGTATGGTGACAACGGGTTTGTTCAATTTTTAAGAGATGATGGTACTTATGTAACAGCAACGCTATCACAGCCGCCATCTGTCATTACTAGTAATGTTTTTGAGTTACGAATTACACCTAACAATGAATTTGGATTAAACTGGCATAACTGCTGGTCGTTTAACAATGGTGTTGAGTCCAATAGAATAGGTGACACTTTTAATAAACCTTACTTAAGTAATGGAGCTACTTTATCTACTACTGTTAAAGATGGTGTTGAAGAAGAAGTTAGATCGTATGGTTTAATATACTCTGGAATATACAACTCAAATAGCGGTGTAAATAGTTTAAATCAATTTATAGCTGCTGAAAAAATAACTAAAGATATAAACCCAACGTATGGTAGTATACAAAAGCTACATGCTGGCTGGGGGCAAAATGGTAGTCTAGTAGTTTTATGCGAAGATAGAGTTTTAAATGTACTGGCTAATAAAGATGCTTTGTTTAACGCTGATGGAAATCCACAGTTAACAGCTACAGACAAAGTTCTTGGCTCAGCCACTCCTTATGCTGGAGAATATGGTATATCAAAAAACCCAGAGTCTTTTGCGTCTAAATCATATAGAATATATTTTACAGATAAAGTTAGAGGTGCTGTTCTAAGATTGTCTAGAGATGGCATAACGCCTATATCTAATGCTGGCATGAAAGATTGGTTCAAAGATAATTTAAAGCTAAACAATAAGTTGATAGGTAGCTTTGACGATTTAAAGGATGAGTACAATATAACGTTAGGTCAAACTAATGATTCATTACTGTATTCTAATGGAGCTACAGTATCTTTTAAAGAAGATGTTAAAGGTTGGGTTAGTTTTAAATCTTTTGTTCCTGAAGGCGCTATTAGCTGTGCGAACCAGTACTATACCTTTAAAAGTGGTTTAGCTTGGAAACATCATGATGAAAACCAAGATAGAAATACTTTTTACAAAACTACAGCCAACGATGGCTTTACGGCATCTAGTGTTGATGTTGTTTTAAATGACGAGCCTGGTATTGTAAAGACATTTCACACCTTAAATTATGAAGGCTCACAATCTAAAGTAAATGCTTTTAACAACTATGATGTAAACTATGCGGGCTCTGTTGTTACTGACTTTAATGTGTATAGCAACGAGTACTACAACATAAACAGTAAACCTGGTTGGAAAGTAGAGTACGTAGAAACAGACAAAGAAAAAGGCTCTGTTAACGAATTTATAGAAAAAGATGGCAAGTGGTTTAATTATATAAGAGGAAAAGTTGGTAGCGTTATGGATCCTAGCTCAAACGTAACCGGTGGTTTTGATAATGCTGATTTTTCATTTCAAGGATTAGGAAGCTTGTCAGAAACTCCAACAACAGCGAATATTACAGGCTGTATAGATAACAGTACTTTTGTTCATACTAATGGTGTTACATATCCGTTATATTTTAATTACAATCCAGAAGCCGTGGTACCATCTCCTTGTTTTGACACTGTTTTAGGCTGTATGGATCCATTTGCTCAAAGCCCAGATGGCGCTAATTATAATGCAGCAGCAACTAGTGACGATGGAACTTGTATATATTACGGCTGTCTAGATGACACAACTCCAAATGGCTCTGGTCTTGGAATACCTGGAGCCTTAAACTACAACCCTAATGCTACTCATCAAGGAACAGTTGTTTGTACTTACGCTGTTTTAGGTTGTATTGACAGTACTCAATTTAACTATAACGCTTTAGCAACTCATGATGACGGCTCGTGTGTGCCTTACGTTTATGGTTGTATATCTGATCCAGGCGCAGATAATTATGCTGGCGTTGGTAATGAAAACGGTATTAACCCACCAGCAAATACGGATGACCCAAACAACCCTTGCTTTACAACAGTACTTGGTTGCATTGAACAATGGAGTGGAGCGTGTAACTACAATCCGCTTGCTAACACTGATGATGGTTCTTGTGTTTACTGTGGTGATACCGCTGCCAATGTAAATAACTATGACGGCGCGGATCCAAGTTGCAACACAGGCTGTTTGTACTGCACGCCTATTACTAACCTCGCTGTTACAAGTGTTGGTTATAACGATATAGACTTATCTTGGACAGCGCCTTCTGCCGTTCAAATGGTTCAGTTTTACAGCTATAATTTAACTTATGAAAACGATACTACTGGGTCTTCAACAACAGTAAACTTTCCTTTAAGTAATAATACTTGGAGTATCACAGGTCTAGATTCTAATACTACGTATAACATATCAATAGTTGTTAGTTGTGCTAACTCAACTTCAGGTTCAGGTGTTACTGCCGCGGCAACAACTCAATTAATCCCTATATACGGTTGTATAGATCCTAACGCATGTAACACTGCTGTTGGTGCTAATACAGATGATGGATCATGTGAGTACGTTTCATGTGGTGGTTGTACAGATCCTAATGCTTGTAATTATAATAGTCAAGCTACTTTTGATGACGGCTCTTGTACGCTACCTCCTTCTAACGCTGATTGTAACGGTAATTGTTTAGCAGGTTTTGTGCTAGATAATGGTTCGTGTGTAGCTGAGGTTTTTGGTTGTACGGATGATTCAACAAACAATGAAGGAACTAATACAGCAGCAAACAACTACGATCCATTAGCAACAACTGACGATGGGTCATGTGTTTACGCTATGCCTACTCTGTGGTCAGGTATACCAAGTGGTCACACCAATTCTATACTGCTAAATACACCTGGTTGGTGGAGTAGTGGTCTTTGGGGTGGTGGAAACTACAGAAGACTTATGGCTATTTGGGACGTTAGTAACTCGCCTAAGATTACAGATCAAATTTTAGTTTCTTACCTTCAAAGCGCTTCTACATCAAACTTTAGTGGAGATATTAACTTTTTTAGCGGGCCTAATAACTTATGGTACAGTAACGATGATGGGGCAAGCTGGTTACCCGTGAGTACGTGGAACCAAGGAGATCCAATTAAATTAATTAAATTTCAGTATAATAATTCTGGTGTTGTAAACTTTACGGGATCAGACGTTGGTAACGCGGTGAACTACCCACCAATTAACACTGGCACTTATACTGGCGAGCAACAAGCAATGCAAATTCCTTTTGTAAACCCTAGCATACCTACTTATACAACGCCACCAGCTATTTATTATGTTAATCTTGGATGTAATGATTCATCGGCTGTTAATTATACTGGTCCTGTTTCTTTTTACAACAACGACACGCAATGCCAGACGCTTGGAACTATTGATAATATAATTGTAAATAATAATACCTGGCTTTTAGACCCAATATATGGCCTTTATAGTTTCCAATCAACCCTACAGTGGGACCACACTTCTGGAAATTATGATCCTGAAAACTATAAAATTGAAATTGCAAACACTCCTGGTGATGGATTAGAACCTCTTGCTGGAGAGCCATTCTACTCAAGTGGTCCAAACAATAATCCACCATACACTGGTTCTAACCCAGAAACCGCTCCAGCTCCAGGTATATCTCTGTCAGATCCTACTGGTCAATGGAGGCGATTTAGAATTAGAGCAGAAGCTACAGTAGATGGAACTGTACTGTTTAGCCCTTGGTTTGAAACTTGGGATCAAGTACAATAATTAAAAAATAACTTATGCCTATAGCAACTTTAATATTTGAAGAGCCTTTAAACTCTAGCATCCAGATAGATGATATAATTTATTACTCTACAGTAAGCACTTCAATTGGAAGTAACGTTCCACAGGTAACGTTAGATGGGGCTAACCCTATTGTTAACTTTGGGGTTGTAAACGATATTATAGAGCAACCTCCAACACTTAAAGTTAACTATGACAGCTCTGTAGCGATGCCACAGAATAACGATTATATAATGTTTGAAAAAGATAAGCGAGTTAATTCATCTAGTTTAATAGGTTATTATGCTAGGGTTAAGCTTTCAAACGATTCAAAAAGTAAAATAGAATTGTTTTCTTTAGGATCAGAGACTTCAGAGAGTAGTAAATAAATAAATAAACTATGTCATACCATAATTCATCATCGTCTAGTTCTTACAACGCACCTACTACGTCTCAAAGACAAGCGGCTCCACCTGGATATCATTATATGCCAGATGGAAGTTTAATGCTTGATTCTGAAATGCCTAACACAGCACAAAAAGCTGTTGCGCCACCTGGATACCATTATATGCCTGACGGATCTTTAATGTTAGACTCGCAGATGGCCATAAGAGATAGCGACAAACTTATATCAAAATTTGATTTTGATTTGTCTGATATACCACCTAACGGAGGCAGAAGATCTTTTATTGTAAACGGTGAAAACGGCTCTGAGTTTATTTTAGAAATTAGAGATGAAGCAGGTCTTTACTATAACTTTGTAACATCTGCTTTTCAAGCTGAAAAAGCTAACTTACAACAAGTTGTTGGTGTTGGTAGCACTTACAGAGATTACGTTACTTTTCCTTCTCTTGCGGGTGGCAACGCTAACAATCATTATGATATTCTTTTATATGCTACGCCTGGAACAAAGCATGAAACCTACAATGAGGTTAGGTTTTTAGATAACTCTATAGATATAAACTCTTCAACGGGTTCTAACTCTTTAATGCTAAACAAAATTGTATACCAATACGCGGCTATTACATTAACAATTGGTACACTTTCGCCTACTGGCACGGTTTCTTCAGCAACAACAAATGCCGTGATTACCGCTAATAGAGGAAGAAGTTTAAACAAAACAGATTTTTCTGTTATATGCAACGCTGGGGGATCTGCCGCTTATAGAGTGCTAAAACAACCTGTTGGTGACGATGTTTTATCTTTTTTAGAGCCAACTATTGGAGCGACTCCAATTGTTTTACCAGGAGAAAATATATATCCAGCCGTAACAGGTACAGACACTGTTGATGGAGCCGTTAGTAGCGGAGTTAAAGTTGTTATGGACAATAATGTTGCTACAAAAAATGGAGGTTGGTGATAGAATAACTGGTAACGTCGCTTTAAGTGCAACTACAGTTACGGTTGTGGCGTTAAATCCAGACGGAGATAATCCTAAAGAGTTTTCAATGTCAGAGGCCATTGGTCTAGCAAATAATTTAGCTTTAAGTTTTAGCAATCAAATGAATTTTAGTTGGCCTATAGGCAATTTTGCAAACTTAATAACCAGTGATATGATTGTTCTTCCTGTAACCGGATTAACAGAAGACTCAGCTGTAAGCTCTTACAGTGATTCAATAACTCTGTTTGCAGGACAAAAAGAAGAAAAAATAATTGTAAAAAATAAAGTTGAGGCCTTGAGTACTTTGGCTAAAAAACCAACTATAATAAAAGGTTTAACAACAGTTCAAGAGGGAGGAATTATTTTCAATAAACAACAAAAACTAGTGCTAGCTGACACTACTTTAAAAATTGGTGGCTATGGTACTACTAACACGCTTAAGCTATACGGTTGGGAGATTATATTTACAAATTTAGCTATAACACTGACACCACCAACAACAACAACAACTGAAGCTACTAGCAATCATGCGGTAATAGCGGTTGCGGATAGAGAAGGTGTTATTAACAACTTTTCAACAGTTAGTGGTATAGGTATAGATCCTTCTGTTAAAAACCCAACAATAACGGCTGGAGGCGGTAGTGACGGTGCTGGTGATTGGACTATGAGTGCCAATCAAACGTTAGAAAACACGGCTATATTGACAGTGGGAAACACTGGTCGCATAGCAACTATAACTGGTACTATTGAAGTTATAAAAGCAGGTTCAGCAAGTCAAGTAATAAGGTTTGATGTAGATAAATTGGTTTCGAATTCAGCTCCATCGTAAAAAAAAGATAAAAACTGTGACTATTAAAGTATAAATTTAATTTAATACAATCACATGGAGGATATTACAGTAAGACCTATAGAAGAAGAGGATTATGTTCTTATAAACAGTTGGTGGGAAATGATTGGCAAAGCACCACCACCAAGAAAGCTACTACCAGAGTTTGGTTTACACGGGCTTATGGCTTGTAA
>Ga0114915_1001221_pt1 | contig 11193 bp, 6 predicted proteins | sample MalvirAntarct_55_FD_87288 | JGI IMG/M metagenome (GOLD analysis project Ga0114915, IMG submission 87288) | Marine viral communities from the Global Malaspina Expedition - Malaspina viral metaG Antarct_55 | ecosystem: Environmental > Aquatic > Marine > Oceanic | place: South Georgia Island...
ATTAAAAGCTTCTGATCTAGCTTCTGTTATAATTTTTTCTTTTGCATCAAAAGCTAATGTATTAAAATTAGCTCTACCTTTTGTAACATTATCATCAACAATTCTACTAACTACAAGACCAAAAACTTCCTTATCAAAATTATATGTTTCCGTTGGTATTTCTTTAACCCTTCCTAAATCTTTAATAAGGCCTGTTATTGGATCTATTATTCCATCAAATTCTTCATTTACAGTATTCCCGTCTGCACCTGATTTTGCTCCTGTGTCTTTGCCAATTTCTACAACAGCATTTAACGTTTTTTGCTGATCTTTTGATAAACTTAAAAAAGCATTATCTTTAGCTTTTCCTTTAGGCATTTCGTAAACAGAAAACAATTTTTCATTTACAGAAAAATCAAGTTGATTTTGTAAATAATTTCTTTTTTCAATAGCTTCCATGCCTTTATCAGTAGCGGAAAATGAAAAATCTTCTAAAGAACTATCGATGCTTTTTATTTCTGTAGCAATAGTGTTTCTTTCAATAAGATCCTCTATGTACAGAGGTGAAATTACTGTTTCTCCTGTTAAGTCTTTTTCTTTTTGGGCTTTAGAATAAGCATCATACTCTTCTTTAGTTACTATTTTTCCATCTATGCTATTTTCTTCCGTTTTACTTTCTAATTCCAATAAACCATCGTCCGATAGTAAACCCGTATCGTTTTGTGCTACATCCTCCGATACTACATCCGCACTTTCTGCAGCATCTAGAAGAAAACCTGGGTTACCTACAGTGCTTAACGTTTCCGTTTTAGCTTCACTGCTTTCTTGAGTTTCAGGTCCTTCAACAAGCACGGCGTCAGGATACTCTGCTATAAAATCATCGTATCTGTCGGGCGTAACATTGAAAAATTTTTCTACGCCTTCTACTATTGCTTTATATCTTTTCATTAGTCTTATTTTTCTGAATTAAATTCATCTGATACTCCCTTTGTTATTTCAGTCTTACTCACTTGTTCAACAAAATACCATCCGTTTTCGTCTTTAAAAAGCCCTTTACCTGATTTTGGATTTGTATTTATTATACCTTTATCTATTTGTTCGGTTATCCGCTCTATAAATAGCTTTTTAAAAGAAATTGATTTACCATCATCTTGTAATAAATCCAGAGCAGCTTCGGTTAAACCTATGGTTTCTAAAGCTTGCACCTGTGCCATGCTATTTTCATTAGCCATAAACGCATTATATTGTGCTTCCGCTTGTCCTGCAATTTCTTCTGCAACACCCGTGACAACTGTTCTAGTTTCTCTTCTTTCAAAAGATCTACCATCGCCTTCTACTTCTCTTATTTTTATAACTTGATTTGTTCTGTCCCGCATAAAGTCTTCTACTAACGCTCCGTTTTTTGTTAAAAACGTACCCTCTAGGTTTTTAACAGCGTTTTCAGTAGGCTTAATGTAGTTATAAGTAGGGTTATTTAAAAAATCGTTAGCTTGTTCAGCAGTAAGCTTTGTTATATAAGGCACTTTATTATTATTCGCGTCAAGATACATTCCCGTAGCTTCGATACTTCCATCGGGATTTCTTATAAACTCATCATTTTTACCAGGTTTACCAATTAGTTGATTAGCTATATCCTGAGCTACTCCACCGTCTGTATTTGTTTTATTATCTCCCATTGATAAATTAACGAAACCATAATCACTTCCCATGGCAGCTGAATTACTTAGCTTTTCTTCCATAATAGCCGTTCCTCCAATATAAGTCTCTTGATTAGCTTTTGCCGCTAGTATATCTCTGTCTAGTGTTGCTAATTGTTCCATAGCGCTACGTCTTGACTTTCTATTAGAATTAGGATCTTCTAATATATCAGTATATTCACTATATTCAGTTAATAGAGTATTGTATTCTTTGTTAAAACTATCGTTTATTCCATTAGCTATTGATTTGCCTTTTTTTTCAAACTCCGCTACGTCTGTGCTAATTTCTTTATTTCGTTTTCTTTTTCTAATGTCATACATGCGCCCTTCCTTCTGAACACGCTCTTGTGTAGCTTTAATTTTAGCTATGTTACCAGTAACACTTTTGCTTATAGTATTCTGCAAATCCGCTGCTGATCTATCACTAATTATTTTATATTCTCCGTATGTTGCCATTTTTATAATTTTTTTGAGTCCTAATTTTCGGTTAAGATTTTCAGTCCTTTTCCTTTTCCTTTTCCTTCAGGTGTTGCAAAGCTAGAAGCTGCCCCCATAAGACCGCTAGTTATATTACCTAAGCTACTATTAAAATTAGCGTTTGCATCTGCTATATTTTGTCTTTCTTGATTTTCTTGTCCCTGTAGTCTTCCTAAAGTAGCGTAGTTTCTTTCTTCTTGAACCCCTTGCTGTATTGCTAGACCTTGACCTTGAAGCGCTTGCACTCTTCCTTCTTCTGCAACTTGTCCCTGTTGAACTCTTTGCTGTTCTTGCAATTGACGTTGTTGTAAGTTTTGCTCACCTTGAGCTCTTAATTTTTCGTTAGCAACCTCTTGAGTTTCTATACTTGCGGAAACATCTTTTTTACTTCTAGCAGCAGCTTGAGCTAACGCTGTAGCTCCTCCGGCGCTCGCTCCTGTAGCCATTAACGTGTCTAATGTATTTGCTAGAGCAATATCTGTTTGTTCCATCTGGATCTCCGCAGCCTGCGTAGCTACTCCTAAGCTAGCAAATGGGTTAGTTAAATTACCAGACAAATCAGTTATCATGTCAGCTTGAGAAACAGCTCCCGCATAAGGATTAATTACCTCATCGCGAGAATTTTCAAACATCGTTATTTCTCTTCTAGCTTGCTCAGCTGCTCTTTCAGCGTCTTTTTTTTGGCTGCTTGCTGTGAACATCCCTATAACGCCGGTAACAACTCCTACTCCAGCCATAGCTAATCCTATTGGGTTTGGCATAATTTTATTTTTTATTTTTATTAATTTAAGATGATCGCACAAATCCTGTGCTTACTGCAAATAATTCTTTTTTACCTATTGCATTTCTAATATTGGTAGTTTCATTAATTATCTTCATAGTTACCTCTCCATAAAATCCTTTAAGTCCAGAGGAAGAACTTCCCCAAACAATTTCTCCAAATGAGGAGGGGCTATTGTTTACTAAATTTGCATAATATTTATTTTCTTTTAATTTAAAATTATTTACAAGTAAATTATTTTGCATAGCAATTAATGTGGTAGGCCTATTAGAAGCTGTTATAGGGAAAGCTGTGTCTACATCTGTTTTAAAAGATTCCATTATCCAACCATTATCACCTTCGTAATTAATAGTTTGAAAGTTTTTAATCATAGAAGGGGCACCATTAAAAACAAATGTTACTTTAGAATTATACCCTATTCCATAAAACCTACCATGTGTAGAAGTAGAATTATCAAATGAATAGTGCTTATAAATTTCCCCTAATTTAGTGGTATAAAAATTATTATTTAAGCTAAAAATTTGATTTGGTTTATAACTAAATAAACTAGTCCACCCCTTTGCACTTTCGTCAAAAGACAATGTATTATATTCTGTTTCTCTATTGGATCCTTGCTGTTCGCTTATTGATATTACATATTGTTTATTATGAGCATCCCAGCCCCCAAATATTCCGTTAACTTTTGCTGTAGATAATTTATCTCTAAAAAAATCAATCATTCCATAATTAGATATGATGGTTATACCATCCATAGACAACCTACAAACTACATTTTGTTCTCTATCTGTAAAGTACTTTCTATAACCGTTAACAGCAAAAGATTCAGGATCTTTACTTATTCCGTATTCACCTCCAAAAGCTACGTTTTGACCTATAACTAAATTACGGCTAGTAACACTAGCATTTCCTTCTGCTGAATATATTGCATCTTTATCTATTAAAGATTTACTTACCTTACTTTCTTGAAATATAATAAGATTTGTATCTTCAGCGTAAAGTCTTTGAATAGAACCATTAGCAGGATCTATAGTTCTTGTAATATCTTCCGCAACTGAAAACTGATTAGTTTGATTTATACCTGTTCTAGAATTAAATATACCTGAATATATTAATCCGCTAGCTTTATGGGTTTGATTATTTTCTTCTTCTACTAAATAAGCTTTAACACCTAAATCGACTGATGTGTTATTATAGCCTCCTCGTATTCTGGATTCTTCTATTAACCAATCTTTGTCATCGTCAGGACTTACAATAAACGTTGCTAGTCCGTTTTTATCCTCAGGGTTATTACTTTTATAAGTAAAAGTAAGTGGTAAATTTTCAGGAACAAGAGGATCATTAAAAGTAGGTGATATGGGATATGTTACGCCCCCCACCACTTGTTCTGCATAAGATATATCTTGTATTCTTTTTAACCAGAAGGTATTAAAGTATTTTAGTTCTATTGTAGCTGACATAATTTTTTTATTTTTTAAGTAACATTATTGCGTACGCCAAATCTAGTAGTTCCAAACAATCTCTGGTCTTCATTTATACCAGTGTTAGGTTCATTAAAACTTACTTGAGCAGATCCAACTCCTGTAGTTTCACTCTCCGCTAAAGTAAATAATTTTTTACCATCAACAACTTCATCAAAACCATTTGCCAATAGTGCGGACCAAGTTAATGTTGTAGCAACGGCAGAATTAGAATACCCATTTATAAACCAAGAATATTCAGATACTGTGTCTGGAAAGTAAAATGGTTCATTGGCTGGGTCAGCTGGAGTCCATTCTAGCGGAACAGGAATAACACCAACGTAATTTATAGACTTTGATTCTGCAGTGGGTACATAAATTTCACTTAAAAATGTGTTTGTAAAAAATTCATTTATAAATTCTGGATGCGCTATATTAGAGTACAATGCAGCGTTTTTTGGAGTTCCATCATCATTAAAAACAGGATATTTTTCTGCCCAGTTCTCAAAGGGTTGTTCATCTGATCTAAAATATTGAAAAATATAGTGGGGAGTTCCGTCATATTTTGGCTGATCCACATTAATTCCATTTACTCCATTTATAGGTAAACATTTTGTATAGTTTATATCTTCTACAGTAATAAAAGCATAAGGAGCACATTTTGAAAAATTAGAAACATTCCCTACTTCGCTAGGTCTAAGATTTTTAATAAATATTGCATATTCAATAATAGCTCCTTCGTCAATTTCAGTATATGAATTGTAATCCGATACTCTTATACCTGTTGCATAAATTCTATTTATTTCACCCGTATTAGGATCTTGAGACCCCTGAACTCCCCACTTTGAACCAACATTTAAAGTATTGGAAGGAAAATCTTGTCTATTAGAACCCGAATCTATAGGCGAAATACCAGGAGATACATTATCGGCATCAGCTGTAGTACTGGTATTATTATATGTATCATTTTTTCTAGGTAGTTGCAACCAAGATCCATTATTAGTACCTGCTATTCTATAATAAAACACTACTTTATCAACTAACATATCCACATCTCTGCTTTCCCCGTCGGGATCATCAATGCCTCTATGTAAATTATAAGTAAAGGACAATACTCCTCTGGTGTGACCTTCAGTTCCTATCTGAAATTGTGACGGATTGGTTCCTTCACTTATGTTTCCTAAAAGCGCTCCATCTATAGGACCATTTCCTATATACCAAATTCCCGACGCTGGTTGTAAGTTATTTCTTGAAGTAATACATTTATTATCAGCAGCTTGGTTTGTATTATCAAGTTTAACAAAACAAGTGGAAGGAATAATATTATCGTTTACAGATGGTGGACCTATTGTTACTTTTACAGGTGTTTTGTTAGATAAAGATTGGGAACCAACACCATTTGCATCTTTAACGCCTATAAAAAAATTATAAACCCCTTCTGTAGTGCTAAAAGGAACTTGCGTTACTTGTCCATTTTCTGGACTAATAACCCATCCAGTAGGAGCCTCTTCCATAAAGAATATTATATCTTGCGTTTGGTTCTCCGCATTTTGTGCCCCATTTTTAATATTAATATTTGTATATGGTCTGGCCGGTATAACAATAGGGCTAAATGATTCCACAATAGAAGCGGCATAAGATTTTATAAAAGGATCACTATTTCCTAAAAAATCTTGAATTGTAAAAAAGGAAGTAACTCCATCAGATATAACTTTAATGTTTACAGTAAAACGATCTATATCCGGAGAATTTTCAGTAAATACTAATGACTCATTATTTACCCCTACTTTAAGACTAAAAGAACCAAAATCTGGAGAAGTGCTATCTGGAATATTTATATCTATAATACCGTCATTTGTAATAACTATTGGATTATTAGTACCTCTTGTAATACTTTCTAAAGTAATAATTGCGTTTATTAACGGATTTCCTTCTGCGCTAGTAGCATATATATTTCTTGTAAAAATCTCTCCAGGAGCTAAGTCCTCTTCTAATGCCCAACCAGAGGGTTGTAAATCAGTGGCTCCAGGAAAGTCCTCTAGAACATCGGCGTTTAAATCGGCAATAAGACCTTCGGATGTAGTTTCCCAATATATAGGCAATAAAGATTCTTGAGCGGCTGTTTCGTAAATAGTAAGAGCCGGTATCATTTTATTACCTTCAGCTTTAATACCAAGTGGATTAGCAATACCAGTTTCAGATGTAGCTAATCTAGCTATATAAGGATTAGTGTTAAGTTGATAAAGAGCCGTAGGATTGCTGATCTCAATAGGTATAAATTTTAATTCTAAAGCACTAGCAATGGTAGAAGCAACGTGATCTACGGCATTAGCACTTATACCAACTCTAGGAAAATATTGTTGAGTAAAAGGTTTTTCACCATTAAGAGTAAGAAAATTATTAACTCTTCCGTATAACTTTACAGAAGATCTATATTGTTTTTGTTCTGGACCAACTTCTGATAAATCTCTAGGTATTTTATTAATATTATCGTTTATTAAAACAACGTGAGCTGTTTTACCTAATTCGCCGGTAGGAAAATCAATAAGATCAACTGGAGGATCAGAGTCGGGAACCTCTAAAGATATAGGATATCCATCTAAAAATCCAGGTAAATAAGCGTTATAATAATCTTGTTGTGTTTGTTTAACAACAATTTTATAAGAATACCAACCTAAATCGTTTATAATATATGCAAATCTTAATATTGGCACAGTATCAACGGGAGGTTCAACATGTAAATATGAACTATTTACTTGACCTAAGGTTGTTATTATATAACTGCCAGAGTTAGGTTCAACTACATTTGTAACTAAAACAAAATCTTTAAACTTTCCTCTTAAATAATTCCCTTTTTTAGGAATGTTTTCGTTGCTGCTAAAACCATTGTTAAGTGTAAAAGTGTACGTATTATTTATTATAGAATCCCCAGCTATTACAGCGTATCCGTCCCCAGAGGAGGTATCTTTTTGTTGTATTGCGTATAAACCAGGTGTACCTGTACTGTTATTTTTTACAGAAGATATTTGAGAATTAATATTAATAAGTATTGAATCCCCCACCCACTCCATAACATCAGTATCATTCATAGAATCATCGTAAGGGCTATAAATACTTGATCCAGAATAAAAAATACCCGCCTCTTGAAGGCCAATCTTATCTACAGAAGATAATATAACAGGAGATTGCCTGCCAAATTTATCTGATAAAACAAATCCTATTTGGTAATTTCTATTTCTTTTTACAGAATGATTAGGATATTCTACAAAATTATTAAATCTACCAGTTGTATTTTTTTGAGATATTCTACAGTTGTAATTTAAGTTATCCGGTGGAGTGTGCTGGTCAATGTAATTACCATAAATAATTCTATTACCCGCAGTTTCTTGAGAAAAAGCTCTTATAGGCACTTTATCATATACCCTAACTGTTTGAGCCTCTGGAAGGGTTTTGTAGGGTTTACGAGATTGGTATTCATATTCATAAAAACCGTAAGGTCCCTGGGCAGCAACTACTGACACTGGAATGCTTTCTAAAACTTTAACCACTGTACCATCAGCTTCTTTAAACAACAACTCTATTTCTTGGATTTTATAAGATCTAGCTAATGCTGTAGCTGCGTCAGGCAATGGCACTGATAAATTTACATTTTGTACATTATTTTTCATAAATTGTACAACAGTAGATTGATAAGTAGCTTCCTCATCTTCTTGTATAAAAAATCCTTTTTGAGTTGGTATATAAGCTATTTGAGTAAATGGAGCCATTAACGAATATTCGTTATCGTCATACTTAAAGCGATAGCTAAATCTAACAAATCTATCTTCTAAAAAATTAGGATCCCCCGGCCATTCGGTATTAGCCGACTCATTACTCATATTGGAGGATATTATAATTATTTCTTGATTTGCGGTTATATTTTCAGTTAAAGCAGGAGAAACCGTAATTCTAGTAGTGCCGCCTATTAGTATCACACTAGCAACAGTTACGTGATCATTTCCACTTATTGGATTAGTTTGCAGTCTTTTCAATACCGTACCCCCTATGTATTTAGAAAGCTCTGTTACTCTATCGCCTGCAACTGAAAAATAGGAGCCAGCACCACCTATAGCAACTAATTCTACTCTTTTGTATAATTTAATTGCTTGATAAGGGTTGTATTTTGCAACAGAAATTTGATGTTCCTCTGTATAATATGGACCATCATCTGTTCTTTGTTGTTGGTTATTAAATAAAGAATTACTACCTGCGCTTAAATCTATATTTATTTTTCTTGGCTGATTACGATTATCTGTCCAAAATAAAAGATTTTCTAATAAATTAATACCTATAATTCTATTAGTTGTAGAAAAATTTAAAAAATGCCCTTCTAACAATTTTGTATATTGATTGTTTGTAGTGTTATAAGAATACAAAAAATGAAATGTATTTGCAGGTGCTGGTGTGGGATTTAGCGGGTTTAAGTCAGTATAATTGGTTAAAAAAACAAATATTTTTTCGCTTGAATCGTCAGGTTTAATTCCTATAATGTTTAATCCAGGTATGTTTAATTCAGTATTTGTAAGTAAAGAGTTTCCTATAACATTTTCTAAAGCGCCTATATCATTATCTTCTGATCTACCTACGGATATATTTAAAGCATCTCTATACTCGCCGTTTGGCAATATTCTATCATCAAGATCTTTATTCATCTTGGATTTTAGAAATGTATTCTTAATTTCTTGAGCCATTTAATTACGATTTAATCCATTTAGATTTACCTCTCATTACCTGTACTATCTCTGATAGTTTAATGTTTGATAACCTTATTTTTGCATTTCTTAATTTAGCTGATCGGTCTCTTTTTAATCTTTGTATAACATATTCGGGTTGATTGATTCTTCCTGCCAATATAGAATACAAAATATGAGCATATAAAGCGTCCTCAGCCATCTTTGGTATCCTCATGTCTAATTCATAAGCTAAGCCATCAGAAATGTATTCTAACACTATTAAACGATCTTTTAAGTTAGATGAAAAAGCTATAGTTCCATCTCTTTCGTTCATGTTAAACCATCCATTTCCCTGAGCATATTGTGGCTCATTGCCATACCTTTGACCTAATAATGGATTACCAGTTAACCATCCGCTATAAGCAAAATAATCTTCAGCAGTTATATTTCCGTTAAGCAAGTTATCATTAGCTGCTGCCCATCTTTCATTTGTTAAAGAAGACCCTTCTAAATTATCACCAAAATTGTCCATTGTGTAATTCCCAGAATCATCTTGTAAAGGAACTTCATAAGGACTAATAGTTAAATCATTAGCTGGATATAAAGGGTGTTTAACACCAATAGCGTCTATATAAGACATACTTACGTAATTAACGTAATCTTGAGGTATTGTAACACTTAAGCTTGGAGGAATTGTTAATTCTTGAGAATTAATACTTTTTAATGTATCATAACTAAATTCTTGTAATCCTCTTTTTGCGTGGAATATAACATCAGTTCTTTTACAATCACTTATTAACTTGTGGGCTCCCACATAAGTAGCTATAAATCCATTTATTACATCATTTAAAGATGTATAACCGTAGCTTCCGTAATTTTCTTCAACAGTTGTTCCAGTAGCTGTTCCTGGAGCGTCTTCTACGCCAAAACTACCGCCATTTAAAATCTTTAATTGTACCGCTATATAATCACCCGCATCTGGAGCAACTGCAAAAGTTATAACGTTATTAGCAACAGTATAAGCTAATGTATACTCTGCATATTTTCCTGGTAAACCTGTTTCGCTTGTATATAATTTAAAATTATTTAAAGTGTAATTTAAAGCGTTGCGGTCAAATGATCCTAGTATTAGATCAGTATCAAATGTTGTAGTTATTACGCCATTTCCATCTGAAATAAATCGCTGAGCTCCAGCGTAATATTGTTCGTTAGTTTCGGTTATTAAACCGCCATTAGGTATAGGCATATCTTATTGTTTTGAATTCATTTGTTCTTGTTGAACTTGTTGCATTGCTACGTTGATTATTTGAGGATCTCTAATTACAACACCTGAATAAAGTAATATTCTTAATATTATGTTAGATTGTTCTGTTTTTGATAATTCAAAATTAGTAGAATCTGTTTGTGTAAATTGATAAAAGTTTTGGCCCGATGGTATTGTAAAATTCCATAGTACATCAGCAGGTTTTCTTAAATAACTAACTTGCACATCTGACGTTATAGTTGTTGGATACAAATATAATTTATTATCTTCATATAAATATATTGGATAAGTTGTCGTAGGGGCTACTAAAGGTGTAGAGTTTAAATATAAAAGCTCATTACGCTATGTTAATTGAACTTCTTTTGAATTTTGATATGTAACTGTACCTAGCCTATAAAAGTCTTCTGGCAATGCCGTAACAACTATAGAGGCGTTGTTAGGAGGTATAGCGTTAAAAGTTATAGTAGAACCTCCAATTGTAAAATTTACATTAGGTATTCCGTTAATAGTTACAGTTATAACACTATTGGAAAGTTGAGAAGAAGTTATTGACGTAAATTGAAAACTAGAGTTAGTTCCGTTGCCAGTAAAAGTTTGACTGTATGTAGTAACTCCCGATGTAGTTGGCAATGTAAAGTATGAACCAGAATTTAAACTTACATAAGCACAATTTCCATACGCTTTAAATATAGAAATGTCTTGGTCAACATTTTTAATGCGATCACCGTATTCTGTATCATTATCTGGCCTTCGTTCTTGTTGATTTAAAGTATCAAAATAGCTTTCAAATATTTCAAGTTGTACTTGAGTAGCAACTTTATTAAAT
>Ga0114915_1001226_pt1 | contig 11180 bp, 9 predicted proteins | sample MalvirAntarct_55_FD_87288 | JGI IMG/M metagenome (GOLD analysis project Ga0114915, IMG submission 87288) | Marine viral communities from the Global Malaspina Expedition - Malaspina viral metaG Antarct_55 | ecosystem: Environmental > Aquatic > Marine > Oceanic | place: South Georgia Island...
ATCGAATTGCAATCCGATGAGACCATTGACCAAGCCGCGCTTGCCGATGGCGCCCGTTTCACCGCCGATGGCGTTGACGTGACCGTCACCCCCCTTGCCGGGGCAGATTGGACCGATACCGAAAGCAACCTGCGCCGCTCAGAAGCCGAGATGAAATTCCATCTCGACCGCGGGCTGACCGTTGGCTACCGCGGATTCTTGGACTGCTCGAACGAGATGTGACCGTCGCCAAGGGGGGCATGCCAACCGGGTGGGCCTCCCGTCGACTTTCGCGGCTTTGATGCAAAGGTCGAAGATTTAACCGCAATCCTTCCAGCGCTGGACACGTTGACAGGCTCTGCGACTTACGACATTGCTAACCCCTATGCGTGCTCTGGCAAACATATCAAACCTCTGCCGCGCCCTACTGGGTGTGGTTCTGGCCTGTGGTCTGTTGCTGCTTCCGCCCTCTTCGGTTCATGCCGAAAGCGGAATGCACGAAAGCGAGCAGGCGGCGCATCACGCGGGCCACCAGATGACCGCAGCGTCAGAACTGCAACAGGATGTTGCCGCGCTACCTGATCTGACAGACATACCAGAGAGTTTCGAAGGCGAGCCTTGCTGTGGTGGCATCTGTCTGACGGCGGCGCTGACCGCATCGCAGGACGCCAAGATAACGGTCGTGCGATCCGTTGAATATGCCAGCGTGTCGCATTCTGTCGCCTCTGGCCAGCCCACGGGCCAATTGCGCCCGCCTCAAGCCTGAGTTGATCCCGGCCCCCTGACGGCCTTTGCATCTGCGGCGTCTGGCTGCGGGTAAGATCACCTCATTCTCAGGCAAAAAAACCAATGAAATTACCACTGATTGCAGGGGCGATGTCCCTGACCCTTGGGGCTTGCGCCTCGACGCTCCCCCCATTTCCAGACGTCACAGCCGCCTATGTGCAGCAGCCCACGCCTCTGCCCGAAGTCGCCGCGATGACCGCCGCCGACAACAGCACGCGCGGCAGTGCCACGACCGCCGAAGAGCAACCCTTTGCAGGCTACCGTCGTCGCGGCGTGGTGGAGCCGCTCGATTGGCGACGATTGAACGCTGAACAGGCACCTATGCAAGGGATGGATATGCAGGGGATGAACCACTGATGCGTTGGAAATTGAAAACCGCCGCAGTCATTACACCACTGATCTTGGGCGCCTGCACGGCAACGGACCTGCCGGTGAGTTTCTCGGCCCGTGATGCTGGCTTTGCCACTGTTGAAGCGCGCACCTCCAAGGCCATCGGCAAGCGCACCGTCTGGGCGCAGTCGCAGGCCGAGACCGTCGCGGCCTCCAAACAGGTCCGCGCCATGGTGCAGGGCAAGACGATCAGTGCCGAAACCGCGGTGCAGGTCGCGCTTTTGAACAACAAAGGGCTTCAGGCATCCTATGCGCAGATCGGCCTTTCGGCGGCCGAAGCATGGCAACAGTCCACGCCCGAGAACCCCGTCGTCTCCATCGGTCTTTTGGGCATCGGTGCGCCCGAGGTCGGGCTCTACCGTGCTTTGGAAAGCATGATCGCCGTGAACCTGCTGGACGCTCGCACCCGCAAACAGCGCATCGCCGCTGCCGAGGCCGAGTTCCAGCACGCGCAGATGCAAGCCGTCAGCGACACGCTGGCACTGGCCAATGAAACGCGCGAGGCTTGGGTCAATGCGGTCGCGGCCTTTGAAACGGTCAGCTATCTGAAACGCGCGGCCGTCACCACCGATGCGGCGGCGGAACTGGCGCAGCAGCTGGGCAAGACCGGCGCGCTCAACAAAGCCGCGCAGGCCCGAGAGCAGGCGTTCAACGCCGAAATGGCGGGCCAATTGGCACAGGCGCGGCTGGATGCGCAATTGGCCAAGGAGCAACTGACCCGACTTATGGGCCTTTGGGGGCAGGACGTGGCCTATTACGTGCCCGATGCCCTGCCGCGTGTGCCGAACACGGTCAGCAGCCACCGGGGCATCGAACGGCTGGCACTGGCCAATCGGGTTGATCTGGAAGTCGCCCGGCTGGGGTTGGAGGCCACGGCCAAAGCCTATGGCCTGACCGATGCGACCCGTACCCTGACCGATCTCGAAGTCATCGCCGGGGCCGAAATCGAACGGGAGGAAGAGAACGGCGAGATTGAAACCAGCGTGTCACCGCAGGTCGAGTTTGAGTTCGTGATCCCAATCTTCGACAGCGGCAAAGCGCGGCTGCGCAAGGCCGAGCTTAGCTATCTGCAAGCGGCCAATGTGCTGGCCGAACGCGCGGTGAACGTCCGCTCCGAAGCACGTGCTGCGGCCACGGCCTACCGCTCAAGCCACCAGATTGCGCGGCACTATTCGGACGTGGTGCTGCCGCTGCGGCGTACCATCGATGAGGAGGCGCTGCTCAGCAACAACGGCATGATCACCAGCACCTTCGACCTGCTGAATGACGCCCGCGAAAGGATCGGGAGCCAGCTTGAAGCGGCCAATGCCAAGCGTGAGTTCTGGCTGGCCTCGGCTGGTCTGACTGCCGCAATCTACGGCGGTGGCAGCGGCGGCGGTGGTGCCGGTGGAGAGACACAAATCGCCGCCGGTGGCGGCGCCGGACATTGAGACAAGGAAGCAACCAGATGATGAACAGACGTCAACTGCTGGGGGCCGGTGCTGCGGGTGCAACGCTCGTGTCCTCCAAAGCATGGGGCCAGACCATGAACATGGGCCTGCCCGAAGCCGCCGTCATGGACAGCGCGCTGACCCAATCGCCAACCCGCCCCACCAGCGGGCCGGATTACAATCCCGTGGTCACGCTCAACGGCTGGACCCTGCCGCACCGGATGAACAACGGTGTGAAAGAATTCCATCTCGTCGCAGAACCGGTGGAGCGCGAACTGGCCGACGGGATGGTCGCACGGCTCTGGGGGTATAACGGCCAGTCCACCGGCCCCACCATTGAGGCGGTCGAGGGTGACCGGGTGCGCATCTATGTCACCAACCGCCTGCCCGAGCATACCACCGTGCATTGGCACGGGCTGATCCTGCCCTCGGGCATGGACGGCGTCGGCGGGCTCAGCCATCCGGGCATCCCGCCGGGCAAGACTTTTGTCTATGAGTTCGATCTGACCAAATCCGGCACCTTCATGTACCACCCGCATGGCGATGAGATGGTGCAGATGGCGATGGGCATGATGGGCATGTTCGTGGTCCACCCCAAGGATCCCGATTTCATGCGCGTCGATCGGGATTTCCTGATCATGCTGAACGCTTTTGATATTGATCCGGGCACCTACATACCCCGCATCATGACGATGACGGATTTCAACCTGTGGACTTGGAACAGCCGCATCTTCCCCGACATTGACCCGCTGGTGGTCAATCAAGGGGACAAGGTGCGCGTGCGCGTCGGCAACCTGACGATGACCAACCACCCGATCCACATGCATGGCTATGACTTCAAGGTTACCTGCACCGATGGCGGCTGGGTGCCAGAATCGGCGCAATGGCCCGAGGTCTCCATCGACATCCCTGTGGGTGCCATGCGCGCCTATGAGTTCGTGGCCGACCATCTGGGCGACTGGGCAATCCATTGCCACAAGTCGCACCACACGATGAACGCCATGGGCCATGACGTGCCGACGCTCATTGGCACCAGCAGTTCCAACATGACACGTCAGGTTCGCCGCGTGCAGCCCGAGTTCATGCCCATGGGCACGGCGGGCATGGCGGATATGGGCGAAATGTCGATGCCGCTGCCTAACAACACCGTGTCGATGATGGCCGGTTGGGGGCCGCATGGCCCGCTGGAGATGGGCGGCATGTTCTCGGTCGTGAAGGTGCGCGAAGGCATCGACGCGGACGACTACGAAGATCCCGGCTGGTATGAAAACCCTCCGGGCACCGAGGCGTATGAATGGACGGGCGAGCTGCCGGAATTCGCGCAGAACCACAGCCCAAAAACCAAGATCACGCCGAAACCAACCTCCGAGGGCTAAGCGGCCCTTGGACCATAATGACCTCTAAAACCATACAGGAAACACCATGAACAAACTTCTTCTTTCGACCGCCCTCAGCCTTCTCATCACCGCCCCCGCCTTTGCCGCGGGCACCCATGGCGGCGGTCATGACGACGACGGCCACGGCGACATGCACAAAGAGATGGCCATCGGCATGCCCGGCAAGGCCGAAGCCGTGGACCGCACCATCGACGTGACCATGCGCGAAACCGACGACGGCGAGATGATTTTCGAGCCCGCCGCGTTCGACATCAAGGAAGGCGAGACCATCCGCTTTGCCGTCACCAACAAAGGCGAGATCGAGCATGAGTTCGTGATCGACACGATGGAAGGCAATGCCGAGCACAAGGAATCCATGGCCAAGATGGACATGGAGCATGATGACCCGAACTCGGTGCGTCTCGACTCCGGCATGGAGGGCGAGGTGATCTGGACCTTCGCCAACGAAGGTACGTTTGAATTCGCCTGCCTGATCCCCGGCCACTACGAATCCGGCATGCATGGCCCGATCACCGTCGCACAGTCCGATGACGCGCCAGAGGCGCCCGCGGTCTACTCCACCGGCAAGATCAAAAAGGTCGACGCCAAGGGCAAGAAGGTCACCATCATTCACGGCCCGCTGGAAAACCTCGACATGCCGTCGATGACCATGGTGTTCAAAGCCGATGAGACGCTGATCGCCAATATGAAGGAAGGCCAGAACATCGAATTCGTGGCCGACCGTGTGAAAGGCAAGCTGACCGTCACAGCGATGAAGTAAGCGCCGACAGCAGGGCCAGCGAACGGGCTGGCCCTGCTCTTTCCACCAAAAAAAGGCAGTTCGAGCAATGAGAACGCGTGGAACCATCGCCCTTTGGGCCATCGCTGCACTACAGGCAATTGTGGCAATCTTCTTTACCGTCTGCTTCTTGTTGGACGCTATGGGAATGGAGCCTGAATTTCTGATCTGGCAGAGCCATGAGTATCAGCAAACGATCTTGGCCATCGGGTTGAACCTCGGCGTGGCGCTTGGCTGGATCGCCCTCAGAACAAGTCTGCAACGCGCCCGGCTCGCCGAAGAGAAGATGCGCCGATGCACCTCGGAGTTTTCGATGGTGATGACGCAGCATTTCACCGATTGGCGTCTGACGCCCGCAGAGCGGGATGTCGCGGTGTTTTTGGTCAAGGGCCTGAGCACCCGCGACATTGCGGACCTGCGCGGCACTTCTGGGGGGACGATCAAAGCGCAGACAAACGCGATTTATCGCAAGGCTGCCGTCACCGGACGCACTCAGTTGCTCAGCACCTTTATTGAGGATCTGATGGATGACGCATGGGTGCCGGCGGACGCCCCGCAAACTGCGGCTGAGCGTTCGCATGTGGCTGCCCCCAGATTAACGGCCGCCCCGGCATAACCGCCTGAGGGGACGCCCTCGCAAGCAAAACAGGTAGCCCGTCATGATCCAAGCAATGCTTCTATCCGTTCTGGTCGTCAGCATCTGCACGGCGATCCACTATCTCGTGGCCATCCGACCTGCAACGGTAGATATCGAACCTTAATCACGCAAATTATTGGGTTCACCACAAGAGACGCATCTCCTCAAAAATGAGGAGTCTCGCACGTGTCTTTCGAATCGAAACCAACTGAATTTTCAAAATCTTACCGTCCAATTGCATACAGTGTTGATGAAATTGCAGAGATGCTCGACGTTCCGAAAAGCACGATCTATCGTGAGATCCGCGAAGGTCGCCTCATTGCGCGGCGCGTTGGTAAATTCTATCGTGTTCATGCCGATAGATTTGATGAGTATCTAAAAGGTCCCGACCCCGTAAGCCAGCCCGATTATATGAACGTCCAGATACCGGTGAGTGGGTTATCCGCGACGGGGGAAAGATACAAGAACCGGACTTCGCGGCCCAAGCACGCGCCCGTCGGCAGAAGCGGCGCTCGCGAGATATCTGACTGAGCGGGGCAGGGCGCCTGCTCCGGTCGATCCAGACCAGATACCAGTCAATGTCCTTGTCGGCGACTATGCTGCTGGCCGGGCTGATGAGATAGCAGATCCAGATCGTCTCGATCATGCCGCCGAAGCACTGGCATCGTTTTGGACCGGTAAGACTGTCCAGGATGTTACAGAAGAAAACTGCAAAGCATATCTGAAACAGAGACAAAAGATCGGCAGGAGTCGATCAACAGTCAGGCGCGAGCTTTCGACGCTGAGGGCGGCCTTGAATTACAGCCGTTCGCGGTTGACGAAGGTCCCGGACGTTTGGCTGCCAGCTGAGACAGAGCCGCAGCCGGATTGGCTCACAAGAGATGAGTTCGCCGCGGTGCTCTGGCATCTCTGGCGACAAAAGCGCACCAAGCATGCTGCACGCTTGGCACTGTGCAAATTCTACACTGGATCGCGACCCCGCACTGTCAGCAACACGACGCGCGCGAAGCGTAAGGATGGACCTTGGCTTGATCTCGATCAGGAAATTTGGTGGCGGCGCGGCGATGATGAACAAAGGACCCGCAAAGACAGAAAGCCTCATCGGATCCCTGCACGACTCATGGCTCACCTGAAGAGGTGGGATCGCCTCTTCGATTGGGATTACGTTGTTGAGCACACTCGATATCCAGGCCGACCTATCGGCGATATTGAGAAGGCACTCACAACAGCATGCGAAAAGGCTGGCGTCCGTCGCATCACTCCTCACGGCATCAAACATACAGCCATAACCTTGTTCATAAGATCCGGCGGCAGCATTGAAGACGCTTCAGAATACTTCAGCACCTCGCCGGACACGATACGGAAGACTTACTGGCATCACAGCCCGCATCACATGCAGAAACAAGCCGCGGCAATGGGGTCAGTCGGCCGCACAGATACGCACAGAAACCCCTCGAAATCAGTGCAAATGGGTAAAGGAAACTGATAAAAACTGAGCAATTTCAATGCATTTAGCATCAGGCCTGCGCCCTCCTAAGGCAGAGGCCAGAGGTTCGAATCCTCTAGGGTCCGCCATAAAATCCAGTCATTTAGTCGATCCGACTGATCTGCGTTTCTGTTACGGGTGACGGTTTGCGCTAACATTTCCGACTGCGTTTCCTTGGATTGGGATGTTTTTCTCGCCAGCAGCGTGCAATCTCATGGAAAACGCTAGAGTGATTCTGGGACCGGCTATTTTACCCCGTCGTCCACATCCGGGAGCAGGAAAGCCGCGGCTCAATCGTTCGTTGCGTGGGCCGTTCAGGTGGCGCGGGACCTATAGCCCCGCGAGAGCCGGTGAAAGCCCGGATGCAACGCTCTTAGCGCCCTTTCCAGACCGGGTCCCGCTTTTCAGCAAAGGCCCGCGCACCTTCGGCGTTATCCTCCGACCCATAAAGCACATCGACAGTCTTTAGCTGGCGTTTGGTGACCCGGTTCATGCTGTCCTGAAAGTTGCTATCCTCAGCATCCCGCACGATTTCCTTGATTGCGGCATAGACCAGCGGCGGGCCCGAGGCCAAAAGGCGTGCCATATCCCAGGCCTGCGCCATCAGTTCATCTGCCGCATGAACGTGGTTCACAAACCCCCAGCGGTTGGCTTCTTCGGCGTCCAGCCAGCGGCCCGTGAGCAGCATCTCCATTGCGATATGATAGGGAATGCGCTTTGGCAATTTGATGGAGGCGGCATCAGCCACCGTGCCGGAGGTGATTTCGGGCAGCGCGAAACTGGCATGATCTGCTGCTAGGATAACGTCTGCAGACAGCGCCAGTTCAAGTCCGCCGCCACAGCAAATCCCGTTTACCGCAGCGATCACCGGTTTGTTCATGTCGCGCAATTCTTGCAGGCCGCCAAAGCCGCCTACGCCGTAATCGCCATCCACCTCGTCGCCATCCGCGGCGGCTTTCAAATCCCAACCGGGGCAGAAGAATTTCGGCCCCGCGCCTGTGATAATCGCAACCCGTAAATCAGGGTCGTCACGAAAGGCGGCAAAGGTATCGCCCAAGATACGGCTGGTCTGCAGATCGATGGCATTGGCCTTTGGGCGGTCCAGAGTGATTTCGAGCACGGCACCCTCTCGGCGCGTTTTAACGGGGCTTGTCATAATGTTCCTTTCACCAAAAGCGTATCGGCGATGATCGCGCGGTCTTTTGTACAGATGAGGGGATTGATTTCGATTTCGGCAATTCCGTCGGCGTGGTCGGTGACGAAGTTTTGCAGCTTCAGGGTCGCGTCAACAATGGCGTCTATGTTGGCTGGCTCATTACCGCGATAGCCGCTTAACAGGGGGTGAATTCTTAATCGGCCCAAGGCGTGGCGAATATCTGAGTCCGTGGTGGGCAGCAGCAAGGATTGACCGTCCTCCAGAATTTCCGTCAAAGTGCCGCCCGCGGCCAATGTCAGGACAAACCCATGGGCGGGGTCCGCGACGATGCCTAGCAAAAGCTCCGCGACCGTGCCGGTGACCATTTCTTCGACAAGGAAGGTTTCGGCCTGCATTGCCTGCGCCGCCGCGCTGACTTGTTCCGCGTAAGTGAGGTTTAGCTTTACCGCGCCGGTTTCGGTTTTATGGGCGACACCTTCGCCCTTCAGGACCACGGGAAAACCGATCTTTTCGGCGCAAGCGATCACATCTGCAGGGGCGATGCCCGCACGGCTTGTGGGGATATCCAAGCCGTATGCCGCAAGGGTCCGTTTGGCGTCGCCTTCGGCGACCGTGATTGTCGCTGCGAAGCTGGGGGCAGGTAGCAGGGGTTGGTGATTTTGGCGCGGCGGCATGCGCGCCGCGCTGATCGCTTCGCAGGCCGTGCCAAAGTCGCTCAGCGGCACGATCCCCGCGCCAAGCAGACGTTTTGCAATCGCTTCGGGCAGGTTTTCGACGATGGACCCAACCACCCCGAAGGGACGGCCCGTTTGACGGGCTGCCTCCTCGATCGCCTCGATTGCAATCATCCAATCATCGGCGGCACAGCTGTCTAGGCGCGGGAAATCAAGCACCACGAGCGTCAGGTCGATATCCTCGCCCGTCATGGCGGCAAACACGGATGTCATAGCCGCCTTATCGCGCCAGATTTGTGTGTGATAATCCAAAGGGTTCGTCAGATTGACCAGCGAACTGAGGTGCTGGGAAAGCGTATCTGTTTGAGCAGATGTCAGGGGCGGGAAGGCCAGACCATAATGCGCCGCGGTATCCGCCATGACGCTCGCCTCGCCGCCCGAGCAGCTTAGCGACGCAATGCGCCCCCCGGACAGGGGGCCATGGCAGTGAAACAGCTTTAACGTCTCAAGCAGCGCAGCGGGGGAACCGACCCGCGCAATGCCAAGCCGCGCCAATACCGCATCCGATCCCGCGCTGCTGCCTGCGAGCGAGGCGGTGTGCGAAATGGTCGCCAATTGTGATTCCTGCGACCGGCCAACCTTCAGCGCCACAATCGGCTTGCCGAGCGCCTGCGACAGCCGCGCCAGTTCTTCAAAATCCGCGATGTCGCCAAAGCTTTCGATGTAAAAGCCAAGTGCCGTCACGCGGTCGTCCCGGATGACAGTTTGAGCAATGCTGGCAAGCCCTTGCTGGGCCTGATTGCCCGCGGTGATGGTATAGGCAATGGGCAACCCGCGTTGCTGCATCGTGAGGTTGATTGCGATGTTGGACGACTGCGCCAAGATCGCCACGCCGCGTTCAACGGGCACCAGCCCATGTTGATCCGGCCAAAGCGCCACCTGATCCACGGCATTCAGAACCCCGTAGCAATTCGGCCCGAGGATGGGCAGTCCCCCTGCTGCGGCCAACAATTGGTCATTCAAATCCGCACCGTCAGCGGTTTCTTTGAAGCCGCTTGCAAAACACACGGCGCCCCCGGCACCCATCTGGTTCAGCTCGCCGACCAGATCGATGGTTGCGCGGCGGTTCACTCCGATGAACGTCGCATCCGGCGCATTTGGTAAATCGGCAAGCGTCTTAAAGGCCGGCAAGCCGCCAACACTGTCCTTTTTGGGATGCACGGGCCAGATATCACCCTTGAAACCGATCTTCTGGTTTTGCTCGATCACGGAGTCGCACCACGCCCCGCCGCCGACAACGGCGATGGAACGTGGTCGCAAGAGACGCTCAAGATCACCCATACCCGTGACCCTAGGCGCCAAGGGGGCGCAAGAGATCGCGGCTGATGATGTGGCGCTGGATTTCAGATGTGCCATCCCAGATCCGTTCGACCCGCGCGTCCCGCCAGAACCGTTCAATGGGGAAGTCATCCATCAAGCCCATGCCGCCAAAGATTTGCAGGGTAGCATCTGTCACCCGCGCCAGCATTTCCGACGCGAAGAGCTTGGCACTGGCGATTTCGCGGTTAGCAGGCAGGTTTTGATCCAGCCGCCACGCCGCCGCCAATGTCAGGTACTCGGCGGCATCAATTTCGGTGATCATGTCGGCAAGCTGAAAGCTGATGCCCTGATACTTGCCGATCTGCTGACCAAACTGTTTGCGCTCAGCCGCGTAATTCAACGCCATGTCAAAGCAACGTCGTGCACGACCCACAGACATAGTGGCGACCGTGATCCGCGTGGCGTAGAGCCATTCGTTCATCACCGCAAAGCCGCCATCGACCTCGCCCAGAACCTGAGCGTCGGGCAGGCGGCAGTTATCAAATTCGAGGATCATGTTTTTGTAGCCACGGTGCGAGACGGATTTGTAGCCATCGCGGATGGTGAAGCCGGGCGTGCCGCGGTCGACCAGAAAGGTCGTGATGCGTTTTTTGGGGCCGCGCGGCGTGTCGTCTTCTCCGGTTGCCACAAAGACGATCACGAAATCTGCATGATCCGCGCCAGAGATGAAATGCTTGGTTCCGTTCAGAACCCAGTCACCGCCATCGCGTTTGGCTGTGCATTTCATGCCGCGGACATCGGACCCTGCATCGGGTTCGGTCATGGCCAGTGCATCCATCTTTTCGCCGCGAATGGCGGGGAAAAGATAGCGTTCAATCTGATCGTCCTTGCAGGCCATCAAGATATTCTGCGGCCGCCCGAAAAAATGGTTCAACGCCATAGAGCCGCGGCCCAATTCGCGTTCAACCAGCGCAAATTCAAGATGCGAGAGGCCAGCCCCGCCAACGCTTTCGGGGAAGTTGCAGGCGTAAAACCCCAGATCCAGCGTCTTTTGCTTGATTGTCTGCGCGACGTTATGGGGGACTTCGCCAGTGCGCTCTACCTCGGCCTCGTGGGGGTAAATTTCGTTTTCGACAAAGGATCGCAC
>Ga0114915_1001232_pt1 | contig 11158 bp, 6 predicted proteins | sample MalvirAntarct_55_FD_87288 | JGI IMG/M metagenome (GOLD analysis project Ga0114915, IMG submission 87288) | Marine viral communities from the Global Malaspina Expedition - Malaspina viral metaG Antarct_55 | ecosystem: Environmental > Aquatic > Marine > Oceanic | place: South Georgia Island...
CATCGGCGGCACCCAGGATCAGCTTCACGGTCACCGTATCGATCTGCAGGAAGGCGCCGGTCAGGATCGCCTCCCCGGCGAAAACCGCGGCGACGCGAAGCGTCCGGATCGGCCCCCCGGCGTTCCCCTTGACGGCGCCCCGCGTGACGGCGATCCCGGCACCCCTCAGGATCCGGTGCGCGACGAGCATGTGGACGGCGCGGCCGGCGAGCATCGCCCATGCCACGACGACGGGGTCGCCGCTCGCCAGCGCGGCCACGACGCCGGCTGCGAAGAATGCGCCGTTGCCGATCGCCGACGCCCGTGCTTCCGCATCGAAGCGCCCGATCCCGCGGCACGCGGCCGCCGCCGTTTCCGCGAGGTTCAGCGCGATGAAGGCGCCGAGGAGCGGCATCAGCAGCATCGGCCGAGGCCCGAACCCCGAGGCCGACACGGCCAGCGCCAACAGGACCAGGACGGGGGCGAGCGTCGCCTGCGCGAGGACCGCGGCACCGACAGTGCCGCCGGCACGGGCCGGCTCGGCGGCGGCGCCGCGCATCACCTGCTGCGAGAACCCCCAGCCGCACACGAGGCCGAGGATCGCCGCCACGGCGTTGGCAAAGGCGAACGTTCCGAAGATCTCCGGCGTCCAGAGCCGTGCCAGCAGCATGAGCAGCACGGCGTTCGCCAGGAAGCGCATGCCGTGCGACAGCATGGACAGGGCCAGGGTCCCGGAAGACATGGCCGGCCTAACGCCCCCGTGCCGGCGCATGCATCGGCCAACGGCCTCCCGGATGGTCCCGTACGCCGGACCGTTCCCGGACCCGCGAAGATGTGTGACGACCGTCACAAGGTGTATCTGTACCAAAGCGGGCGGCACGCGTCATCCGTGGCGGATGCGCCCGCCGTCGATTCGAAGCGGGCGATCGGGCCTCGGCGCGGACCCGTGCGGCGATCGACGCCGTGGGGTCAGAAAGTGCCGGTTTCCCAGCGTCTTCCGGGATGCGAGACATGATATGCATCGACGGCTACAAGCTGTGGGCAGCCCCTCGATGGGACGGCTGGCCGCTTCGATACGGAGCCTTGGATGCGGCAGGCTTCAACTTTATCGTGTAAGTTGTCGCCCCTGCGCGAAGGGCGTAGTGCCGCCGTGGGCCTTCAACACGCCGAGGCGCGCTGATACATTCCGCGCGCATCGCAGGACGGGTGCATGGGTCGGGGGGACGGCTTTCACGAGATGAGGACCGCCGAGACGGAAACCGGGCGCGCCATCGTGGCGCCGCCGCCACCGAGCGATGCGCCCAGCGCCTTGCAGGCGCGGCTGATGTCGCCGCGACTGGTCGCGGCGATGATGGCCATGCTCGATGTCGTCGCCGTCGTGGCGGCGACCGCGACGGGTCTCTGGATTCGCTGGCAATTCGCCCACTTCTTCGAGAACGACCTTAAGGTCGACACGCAGCTCCTCGCCGTTGCGGGGCTGGCCATCCTCGCTGTCAACGGATCGCTGGGGCTCTATCCAGGCTACGGTCTCAGCGCGCCGGAGCGGTTTCGGCGCCGGCTGCTGGGTGTCGTCCTGGTCTTCGCCGTGGTCGCCGCCTGGGACTATCTGCTCCAGCACGGCGTCTGGTCGCGCGTCGTCACGGTCGGCGCCTGTGCCATCGCCCTGCTGCTGACGCCGTTCCTCAACGACCTGCTGCGCCGCCTGCTGCAGGCGAGCGGCCGGTGGGGCGTGCCCGTCGCCGTCTATGCCAGCACGCCGGCAGCGGTGGACGAGGTCGTGCACCTGCTTCGCCGCCGGCACGAACTCGGCTTCGTTCCCGTCGTGGGCCTGCTCGACGCGGAAACCGACGGCGGCTGTTCGGTGCCGCTCAGCCGTCCCAGCCTTCTGCCGCGCGAGGGCAGCGGCGCGATCGAGCATGTCTTCGTCTACATGCCGCATATCGGCCCGGAGGGCTGGGAGCGGGCGTTCGACCGGGTCGGTGCACCGCGCATCTATCTGATCCCGAACTTGCACGGCCAGCGCTCGCTCTGGGTGCAGGCGACGGACCTCCAGGGCACGCTGGCGCTGTCGCACTCCGACAATCTGCTCGACACGCGCAAGATCGCGATCAAGCGGGTCATCGATTTCGCCCTGGCCATCCCGCTTCTCGTTCTCCTGGCGCCGCTGCTGCTGACCATCGCCGCGCTGGTGCGCCTGACCTCGGCCGGCCCGGCGCTGTTCGTGCAGCAGCGCGTCGGGCGCGACGGCCGCCGCTTCGGCGCCTACAAGTTCCGCACGATGGTACCCGACGCCGAAGCCCAACTCGCCGCGTTCCTCGCCGCGCACCCCGCGTCGCAGGTGGAATACGAGACCTACCGCAAGCTGCGTGACGATCCGCGCGTCACGCCGATCGGCCGCCTGCTGCGCCGCTACAGCCTCGACGAACTGCCGCAGCTGCTGAACGTCGTGCGCGGCGAGATGAGCCTCGTCGGACCGCGCTGCTATCTTCCCGGCGAGATCCCCGACATGGGCGGCCAGGAAGGCCTGGTCCTGAAGGTGAAGCCCGGCATCACCGGCTTCTGGCAGGTGTCCGGGCGCAATCGCACGACCTTCGCCGAGCGGGTCGAGATGGACGTCTATTACATCCGCAACTGGTCCGTCGCGTTCGACCTCTACATCCTCTACGAAACCGTGTGGGCGGTTCTGACGGCCCGCGATGCCTACTGATCTCGCGACGACTGGCGGATCGCCGGTCGAACGCTACCGGCCGGATCTGTCGAGATCGATCCTCTATCTGCTGCTCTTGTCGGTCCTGGCCGCACCGGTGGCGCTCGGCGCGGTCGACAGCTGGGTCTGGTCGGGTCAGGTACTGCTGGCCGGCGTCGGCCTCGCCCTGTGGGCGGTCCACCTCGCGCTCGGCCGGCGGCCGCCGGTCGCGATGCGGCGGCTCGCGATCCCCGCCATCCTCTTCGCGGCCGCCATGCTCTGGGGCGCCGTGCAGGCGAGCCACCTCACCCCCGCCGCGTGGCACCATCCGCTGTGGGGCATGGCGGGGCGAACCCTGGACCGTGGCGATATCGGCGCGATCTCCCTCTCCCCCGCCGATACCCGGGATGCGATCTTCCGCCTGTGCGGCTACGCCGCGGTCTTCTATCTGACGCTCAATCTGTGCCGCGACCGACGCCGCGCGCGCCGTGTCCTGGAGGCGGTCGCGGCGGCCACGACGCTCTACGCGGCCTACGGGATCGTCGCCCACCTTTCGGGCGCCGAGCGCATCCTCTGGATGCAGAAGACGTCGTATTTCGGCGACCTGACGTCGACCTTCGTCAACCGCAACACCTTCGCGATCTTCGCCGGCCTGGGCCTGATCTGCCTCGTCGGGCTGCTCTGCGACGGGATGGGCCGCGCGACGCGCGGCATCTCGGCCCGCCTGGAACGCCGCCGGCTGCTGGGCGAGTTCATGGTCGGCCGCGGCGCCGTGCTGGCGACCGCGATCTTCGCCACGGGGACGGCGATCCTGCTGACCCATTCGCGCGCCGGCCTCGCCTGCAGCGTCGCGGCACTGATCGTCCTGCTGCTGGTGCTCGGCCTGTCGGGCGCCATCGCCCTGCGACGGACGATGGCGGCGATCGCGGTCGCCACGGTGCTGCTGATCGGCCTGTTCCTCGCCGGCGGCGGAAGCGGGACCACCGAGCGGCTGCTCCAGGTCGGCGACCATGCCGAAACCCGCATGGAGATCTATCGCCGGACCGTCGACGCGATCGGCGATTCGCCCTGGCTCGGCACGGGGTTCGGCGCGTTCGCGAACACGTTCCGCCTCTATCGCAGCCAAGCCATCGCCGAGCCCTTCTCCGAAGCCCACGACACCTACCTGGAAACGGTGATGGAACTCGGCCTTCCCGCCGGCATCGCATTGCTGCTGGCGGTCGCCTCGCTGCCGGCGCTCTGCCTGGCCGGGCTCGTCCGGCGCCGGCGCGGCCTGACGCTGCCCGCCGTCGGCCTCGCCGCCAGTACGCTGATCGGGCTGCATGCCGTCGTCGACTACAGCATCCAGAATCCGGCCATCGCGTCGCTCTACTTCCTGATCATGGCCGCCGCGTGCGCGCAGTGCTGGAGCAGCCGGGTCGACACCAGCCGCTGACCGCTCACTCGTCGCGCTGGAAGTAGCTCTCGACGAACCACAACCCCGTCAGCACGAGCACGGCGAAGCCGAACGCCACCAGCGCCACCATGTAGAGCCCGGCGCCGCACGCCAAACCGATCGCGCCGCAGATCCAGATGTTCGCCGCGCTCGTCATGCCGCGTACCGACCCGCCCGCGCGGATGATCGCACCCGCGCCGAGGAAGCCGACGCCCGTCATGACGCCCTCGATCATGCGCAGCGGATCCGCCCGATTGTCGGGAAAGCCGGCGTGCAGCGCGTCGTAGATCTCCAGGGTGACGACCACCGTCGTCGCGGCGCCCAGGGCGATCAGCATATGGGTCCGCACGCCCGCGGATTTCCCCCGCACCTCGCGATCCAGACCGAGGATACAGCCCAGCGCTGCGGCGACGCCCAGCCGCAGCAGCATCTCGTTCAGCGCCCAGCCTTCCGGAAGATCCAGCATCCGCTCCGCCCGCAGTTCCATCGGGTTAACGCGGAAGACGGCGCCGGGTGCGGCGCCGATGCCGGATCAGTGCGACATGAGCAGCGGGATCGACGCCGTCGCGAGCACGTGCCGGGTCACGCCGCCCAGGATCATCTGGCGCAGGCGGCCGTGCGTGTAGGCCCCCATGACGATCATGTCCGCCTCCCGCCGTACGGCGGTGGCGATCACGTTCTCGCCGATCGTGCCCGAGAATTCGCGCATGGTCTCGACGTCGGCCCCCACGCCGTGCCAGAGCAGCCGGCGGGCCAGCGCTTCGACGGAGCGCATGCCGTCGCTCCAGCCGGACACCGCGAGAATCGACACCTGTTCGGCACCGAGCAGGAAGGGCATCGCGGCACTGACGGCTCCGGCCGCCTCCTGGCTGCCGTTCCAGGCGACGAGGATCCGCTTGCCGAAGCCCGGGACCGGAGACGGCGGCGCCACGAGGATCGCCTGCCCGGTCTCGAACAGCGCCGTTTCGAACAGGGTCGACGGCGGCCCGTCGGGGTCGGTGACCGGCCGGCTGACGGCGATGAGGTCGGCCGTTCGGCCGGCGATGGCGACGATCTCGTCCTCGCGGCCCGTCTCCTCGCGCCAGGAGGCGCTGGCACCGGGCCCGTTCGGCATCTGCGCCTCGTAGAGGCCATGGCGCGCCAGTTGGGACGCGAACAGCGCACGGGCGCCGATGGACCGGTCGCCCGCCTCGCGCTCGGCGGTCGCGATGACGTCCTCGACGAGGGCCCCCGACATGCCCTCGCCGACATAGGGGATCATCGTGCGCGCGTCGGGCTTCAGGTGGAGGACGTCGAGATGGCTGCCGAACATGCCGGCGGCGATGCAGGCGGCATCGAGCGCCGAACGCGACGCCGCCTCGCTGATGAACGGAACGAGGATCGTCTTCGGGCCCATGCACTGTCTCCCGCCTCGCCATGCGGGAGCCTAGCACAAGCCGTGCCGCGGGCTCGGCACCCGCGGCATCGGGCCCTTCAGGCGGCCCGTTCGAGGGCCGCGACGCCGGGCAGGGTCTTGCCCTCGAGCCATTCGAGGAAGGCGCCGCCGGCCGTCGACACGTAGGTGAAGCGCTCCTCGACGCCGGCCCGCGCGAGGGCCGCGACCGTGTCGCCACCGCCGGCCACCGTGACCAGCTTGCCCGCCGCCGTGAGGTCGGCCGCCGCCTGGGCCACGGCGTTGGTGCCCTTGTCGAACGGCTCGATCTCGAAGGCGCCGAGCGGGCCGTTCCAGACCAGCGTACGCACGCCGCCGAGGCGCTTCTTCAGATCCTCGATGCTGGCCGGGCCGACGTCCAGGATCATCCGGTCCGCCGGGACCTCGCCGATCGGCACGATGGTGGACGCGGCGCCCGCCTTGAACTCGGCCGCGACGGCGGCGTCCACGGGCAGGACGATCTCGCAGCCGCGCGCCTTGGCGGCCTCGATGATGCCGCGGGCGGTGTCCGCCAGATCCTTCTCGCACAGGCTCTTGCCGATGTCGGTGCCCATCGCGTGCAGGAAGGTGTTCGCCATGCCGCCGCCGATGACCAGCAGGTCGACCCTGGCGAGGAGGTTCTGCAGCAGGTCGATCTTGGTCGAGACCTTGGCACCGCCGACGATGGCCATCACCGGCCGCTCCGGATGCTCCAGCGCCCGGCCGAGCGCCTCAAGTTCCTCCTGCATCAGGCGGCCGGCATAGGCGGGCAGGAGTTGCGCCAGCGCCTCGGTCGAGGCATGTGCCCGATGCGCGGCGGAGAAGGCGTCGTTGACGAAGACGTCGCCGAGGGCCGCCAGCTTCTCGGCGAAGGCCCGGTCGTTCTTCTCCTCCTCGGCGTGGTAGCGCAGGTTCTCCAGCAGCGCGACGCCGCCCTCGGAGAGGCCGCGGACGGTCTTCTCGGCCTCGGGGCCAACACAGTCGTCGCCGAACGCGACGGACGTGCCGAGCACCGCGGCCAGGGCGTCGGCCACCGGCTTCAGCGACATGCTCGGCTCGCGCTTGCCCTTCGGCCGGCCGAAATGCGAGAGGACGACGACCTTGGCGCCCTTGCCCACCAGTTCGCGTACGGTCGGCACGGTGCGCTCGATGCGGGTCATGTCGCCGACCTTGCCGTCCTCCATGGGCACGTTCAGGTCGGCGCGGAGCAGGACCGTCTTCCCGCGCGGATCGAGATCGTCGATCGTCTTGAACTTCGGCATGTCTCTCGGCCTCGACAGATGGCGCGATCCCGCCCACGGAACCGCCGGAAATGCCTCCCTTTTACACGCTCGGGGGCGATTCGGTAGCCTCAGGCGTTGCGATACACGGCATCGGGGCCGAGTTCCCCGTCGGCAAGCGCCAGCCGGCCGTCCTCGACCATGCGCAGGATGTGCGCCAGGACCGAGCGGGCGGCGGCGCGGTGCAGCGTCTCCGGCACGTCGGCGTACATGACGCGGACCATCTCCGGGATGGTCTTCGGCCCGTCGGCGAGGCAGGCGGCGATCTGCACCTCGCGCTCGTTGCGATGGGCGATGAAGGCGCGCACGAAAGGCTGCGGATCGCGCACCGCAGGGCCGTGACCGGGCCAATAGGTGGTCTCGTGGCGGCCGAGCAGCCTGTCCAGGCTCGCCATATAGTCGGCCATGTCGCCGTCGGGCGGCGAGACGACCGAGGTCGACCAGGCCATCACATGGTCCCCGGACAGCAGGACGTTCTCCTCCTTCAGCGTGAAGCAGAGGTGGTTGGAGATGTGCCCCGGCGTGTGCAGCGCCTCCAGCGTCCAGCCGTCGCCGGCGACCGTGCCGCCGTCGGGCACCGTCACGTCCGGCGTGAACGACATGTCGCCGCCCTCGGGCGAGGCGAAGGGCCACTGCCGGCGCACGCCGGTGCCGTGCGGACCGAAGCCGTAGGTCTTCGCACCCGTCGCGGTGACCAGCGCCGGGACGCCGGGGGAATGGTCGTTGTGGGTGTGGGTGACGACGATGTGCGTCACCGTCTCGCCTTCGACGGCGCGCAGGATCGCCGCGGTCTGCTCCGGCAGGTCGGGGCCGGGATCGACCACCGCCACATTGCCGCGGCCGACGATGTAGGTGTTCGTGCCCTTGAAGGTGAAGAGGCTGGGATTGGGCGACGTCACCCGGCGCAGCAACGGGCTGAGCGCGTAGCAGCGGCCGGGCTCGACGTCGAAGTCCTTGTCGAAGGGAATGGGTGCGGCCATGGCGCGGCTCCGGCTCTGAGGGGACGCGCATGTTGGCCGAAGGGCGCGGACGCCGCAACGGCGCGCCGCATCTCCCGTGTTCAAGGAGTGGGCGTCAGTTGTTGCTGATCACCGCGAGCGCGCCGGCGCTGATCGCGAGGCTGCTGAGGATCTGTGTCAGGTTGAGCGAGAAGCGCATCGGGTCGAACGGCCGCAGGTCGCGCGGCACGATGATCGCCGAGCCGGGCGCCAGGACCGGCGCCCGGCCGCGCCACGAGGAGGCGGAGAACTGTGCCGCCGACCCGTCCGGCGCCACGATGAACATGCGGCTGCGGTCGGCATCGGCGGTCACGCCGCCCGCCGCCTGCAGGTAGTTGCGCGCGGTGAGCGCCTCGCCGAACTGCTGGGCGCCCGGATTGAACACCTCGCCCGAGACGAAGACCGACCAGGGCCGGCGCGGGATGAACAGGCGGTCGCCCGGCTCGACGGTGATGTCGAGCTCCGGCCTGACCATCAGGATGTTCGGGTCCGCCTCGATCACCATACGGCCGATCGGCTCGCTCGACTCGATCTGTGCCACCAGGTCGCGCAGTACCCCGAGGCCTTCGGGCCGCAGCCGGTTCTCGTCGGCGACGGTGCTCTCGCGCACCAGGGCCCGGTTCAGCTCGGCGAGAGCGCGCTGGCGGGCATCGAACTCGGCCTGCTGGACGCTGCTGCGGGTGAAGACCGCCCCGTACGGGTAGGCGTTAGCGCTGAGACCGCCGGCGCGCGCGATCACCGAAGACAGCCGTTCGCCGACGATCAGGTCGTAGCGTCCGGGGCGCTGCACCTGGCCTTCGACCAGGATGAAGCCGTCCTCGCGGCCGGAGACCGCGGGGTTGACCCGGACGATCGAGCCGACGGGCGCGCGCACCGTCGTCGGCGAGGTGCGGTTGAGATCGACCGTGGTCCGCTGCGGCGTCTGGCGGGAGCCGCCGTTCGACGCGGTGAACCAGGTGAGTTCGACGGCGCTGGCGTCGGCCTGCCGCGTCATGCCGCCGGCCGCACGGATGACGTCTTCGAGCGTCACGGACCCCGCGACCGGGTAGTCGCCGGGCACGTTGACCCCGCCGACGACCGCCACCGCATTGTCCAGCATCAGCCGGCGCAAGCCGAGTTCGGCGAGCAGGCCTTCGCGCGGGAGATCCGACGTGGCGCCGCGGCGCGAGCGCGCCTCGCCGGCGCCGACATCGCGCCGGTCCAGCGGCTCTCGGTCGCCCGAAATTCCGGCCCTGTCGTCGCACCGAACCGCGTCACGATCGCGATCGGTGCCACGCCGGTCGTCACCGCCGGCATAGGTCCGGCGGTCCATGTCCCCGCCCCGGCCGCTCGTCTGCGTTTCCCAGCCCGCCGAGCGGCCGCGATCCGCGTCGTCGCCGGCGAGTTCGCGCCCCCGTGCCCGGTCGCGCGCGCTCCGGTCCGCCGTGCTGCGGTCGCGGTTGCCGAAGGTGTCGTCCTGTTCGGCGAGGATCCGGCGCACCTCGCTGTAGCCGAAGACCTGCACCTCGTCGCGGTCGGCGAGCGGTTCGTCGGTGCGGCCGGCCATCACGTCGGCCGGATTGAACAGCAGCAGGCGCCGGGTCAGCGTGCGCGGGTCGACGCGCGAGATGACGCCGAAGAGCAGGTAGGGCTCGTCGCGATAGATCGAGAGGTCGCCGATCAGGTCGCGCAGGGTCGCCGTCGACTTCAGGCTGCGCGTGCCCGGAAAGCGCACATGGCCGTGCAGCGAGACCGACGGCTCGTCGACCACCACGACGCCACCCTGGCGTGCCCCGCCGGATGCCCCGACCAGATCGACGCCGCTGCCGCCGCGCGCGCCGGCCGCGGCCAGGGCGGCGTCCGCCCGGCCCGGCTCCGCCACCGGATAGATGCCGGGCCGCAGGACGTTGCCGCGCACCAGCACGGCGTTCTGCATGACGAAGACGAGCAGTTCGGGCACGTCGGCGAACAGTTCGGGGCAGCGCTCCGGCCCGCCCGCGAGATCGCGCGCCGCGCGGTTGAACCGGCCAGCCGCGAGTTCGCTGCGCGGATTGCTGCGGATCCAGCGGGCCAGCGACTGGATGCCGGCGCAGGTGCGCAGGTCGCGCACCACCTCGCCGCGCAGCGCCTCGCCCACCCCTTCCGAGCCGAGGAAGGCGAGATGGTCGAAGCCCAGGACGTAGACCTTGTCGTCGTCGCCCAGGCGGACGTCGGCACCGCCGCTCAGGACCGCGCCGAGGTCGAAGGCGCGGAACTGCCGGGCGGCGCCGGGCGAGCCGCTCTGCACCACGGCGAACGGCAGGTAGGGGTCCGGCAGGAGAGCGCCCGGGCCGCGCAGCAGCTGCCTGACCGAGCGCGCCGACGAGAGGGGATAGGTGCGCGGCGTACGCACATGGCCGGCGAGTTCGACGCGGCCGACGGGGGCGCTGGCGACCGGCTGGACCAGCAGGATGTCGCCGTCGCGCAGCGGCTGGTCGGCCGGCGAGCGGATCTCGACCAGATCCTCGCGCCCGTCCGCGAGCCGGCGCATCACCTGATAGCTGAACGGCCCGCGCCCGGTGGTGCCGCCGGCCAGCTCCAGCATTTCGGCCGCTGCGGCGGCACTCGTGCCTGCGGAAAGCTCGAAGATGCCGGGCCGCTTCACCTTGCCCGCGACCGCCACGGCGGCACCGATCACCGGCACGAAGATGCGGTCGCCGTCGGCGATGCCGTAGTCGCGCTGCGCGCCGAGCCGCCCCAGGACGAGGTCGTAGAGGTCGAAGCCCACGACGTCGCCGCCGCGCAGGACCTGGATGTTGCGCAGCGAACCGGTCGACCGGATGCCGCCGGCGATGTGGATCGCGTCCACGACGCTGGCGAGGCTGTTGAGGTCGACGGCGCCGGGATTGCCGACCTCGCCGTTCACCAGCACCGATATCTGGCGCACCGCGCCCAGGTTCACGAAGGCCTCGGTGGCGGAATAGGTCGATTCGATCTGCGCCTGCAACGTCTCGCGGAAGGTGCCGAGGCGGACGCCGGCCGCCGGGATCGGCGGCAGGTCTGCGACCACGACCGAGCCGTCGCGGCCGACGCGCGTGCGGACCGTGCGGCTGACCTGTCCGCGCAGGACGATCACGACTTCGTCGCCCGTGCCGAGGACGTAGCCGTCGGGTGCGGCACCGGTCTGGCGCAGCGTGACGCTGCGGCCGCTGCCGAAGGCGCGCTGGCCGATCAGGCGAAGGGGGCTGCCGGCGCGTTCGGAAAAGCTGCGTTCGAGCGCCGACAGCTCGACCGGCTCTTGCGGTCCTGTCGACGGCCGGATGACCTGGGTGTCGCTGCGCTCGTCACGGTCCGTGTCGCGGTCGAAGCCGCGCTGCTCCCCCTGGCGCTCCAGCAGAGGCACGAGTTCGC
>Ga0114915_1001234_pt1 | contig 11146 bp, 17 predicted proteins | sample MalvirAntarct_55_FD_87288 | JGI IMG/M metagenome (GOLD analysis project Ga0114915, IMG submission 87288) | Marine viral communities from the Global Malaspina Expedition - Malaspina viral metaG Antarct_55 | ecosystem: Environmental > Aquatic > Marine > Oceanic | place: South Georgia Island...
AGCGAAGATCAACCTGTATAAAAAAAGTAATTTACACCACAAACGTGTAATAATACTATCATAGTATTAAGAATTTAATCAAATCAAATAAAATATGGACAAAATTGTCAAAAACCTTAACTTTGGAAACGAAGCTAGGGACAATGTATTGAGCGGTATAAATAAGCTTACAAAAGCTGTTAGCTCTACATTAGGTGCTAGTGGTAAATGCGTAATACTTGAAGACAACGCTGGTAATCCAATTATAACAAAAGATGGAGTTACCGTAGCTGATTCAATTATACTTAGAGATCCTGTTGAAAATATGGGTGCAACTCTTTTAAAGGAAGCTGCTAGAAAAACAGTTAGAGAAGCTGGTGATGGAACAACAACTGCGACTGTACTAGCTCACGCTATACTTGAAGAAGCTTATAAGATTTCAGACAAGCAGAACTCTAGAGAATTAAAAGACGGTATAAATTCAGCAACAGACAAAGTTGTTAAATATTTAAAATCTATATCTGTAGACGTAAAAGATGATATGATAGATCAAATAGCTACTATATCAACAAATAATGATCCTGAATTAGGTGGTATTATTGCAGACGCATTTAGAGCTGTTAATAACACTGGAGTTGTAATGATGGAAACATCTGCAGATGGAAAAACAGAAGTAGAAATAGTAGATGGTGTTCAGTATGAAAAAGGTTTAACTAATTCTCATTTTGTCACTAACCAACAATTAAAGACAGCAGAACTAGAGAATCCTTTAGTTTTATTAATTGAATCTCCAATAGATACAATTAGACAAATACAATCAGTGCTAGAGTATGTAATAAAAAACAATAAACCTTTGCTTATTATAGGCGATTTAGATCAAGGTGTTTTATCTGCTTTAGCTATGAATAAGAATAAAGGTAATATTAAAGTAAACGTTATTGATGCACCTACATACGGTATTAGCAAGAAAGAAGTTTTAGATGACTTATCTTTATTAACAGGCGCTACAATTATAAATGAAGATTTAGGTGATGACATGGATATGATTCAAGTCGAACACTTAGGAAGCTGCTTGAAAAGTGTAACATCTCACGATGAAACAGTTTTACAAATAAAAGAATCTAGTGAGCAAGTTAAAGATATTATTGAATTAATAAAACAACAACTTACAGAATCTAAGCTACCACATGAAACTATTAAGCTAGAAAAAAGATTAGCAATGTTATCTGCTAAAATAGCAATAGTAAAAATAGGTGCTAACTCAGCTATTGAGTTAAAAGAAAAAACAGATAGAGTTGAAGACGCTATATGTGCTACTAAAGCAGCTATTAAAGAGGGTATTGTTCCTGGTGGTGGAATTGCGCTGCTAAATGCGTCTACTAAAATTAATAGTAAGTCAGAAGGTGAGACTGTATTGCTAGAGGCTATTAAAGCGCCTTTTAAGACAATACTAGATAACGCTGGTATAAAAGACTATGAATTACCTAAAACCAAAGGAGTTGGCTTAAATGTGATTAATGGGAAAACTATTAATATGATTAAGGCAGGAATTATAGATCCTTTGTTAGTTACTAAAAGTGCACTTAGAAATGCTGCTTCAGTTGCTACAACTATTTTATCAACAGATTGTGTAATCAATAACTTGAGAATAGATGAAAGCGATAGGTAGAAACATAATAATAAACAAAAAGAAAGAAGGAACCACTAGAACTAAAGGTGGTTTACTTCTTGCTGAGACTCAAAGAGAAGATATTAGATATACTAAAGCCACTATTGTTTCTGTTGGTGAAGAATCAGAGAATGCTGGTTTAAAAGAAGGTGACAATATATATTTTGATAGACATGCTGGTCATAAGATAGAGTTTGAAAAAGAAATATATCACGTTATAAAATTACAAGATATAGTTGTTGTATTGTAATGCGAGTTAACGCTAAAGATATAAAAGAATTAAATTTATTAAAACATTATCGTGTTGTACGTAAATGGGCATGTAGAAATAATAAGTTAAACGATGCAGATCTTGAACTACTTATTTATTTTGATTGCATGGACTATTTTACTAAGCACGATTTCAAAATAGGTACATACGCTTATAGCTGGGATAATAGACGATGGAATAGGTTACTGAAAGAAGGATGGATTGTTGTATGGAGAAACCGCAACAGAACTACTCAAAAATATAATATATATAAAGTATCCTTTAAGTGTAAACAGCTAATAAGCAGAATGTATCGAATAATGTTAGGTGAAGAAGATATTCCTACTAGCGAAAAAAGAAATAGCATTATGAAAGGTAGAACATATACAGACAAAGTTCTACAGACAGCAATAAAAAACGTGAATAAAGATAAAAAAAGATAATTATGGAAAATAATTTAAACAACTATCAAATGAACGAAGAGTCTATGGACCCTGCAGAGTTTAGTTCTAAGCCACCAGTTCCTTCTAACGAACTAGGTTCGGCTAAACCAGTTTTCAGTGATAGCTCTAAGAACTATGCCAAGTATATATATGGTGATGTTGATCAAAGACAAAACACTTTGCCAAACACGCCAATGTTTATGAAAGATCAAACCGGCGACGGGAAAATCACTCAAGCAGATGTTATAAAAGCAAGAATAGAAGGTTATAAAGAATAAAAATATATAATATGAAAGAAAAAGATAAATTTGATCTAGGTAAAGCACAGTTAAAAGGACAAATAGGAGAAAATGCTATTTGGGATGGACCATTAGACACATCAGGTTTTCCTATGGGAAAAGGCTCTAGCTCTGGAATAAACGGTATGCAAGTATCAAAATATCCTTGTCCTAGCAAAAAAGGACCTATTACTCAAATAGCTAAAGGCTTGTAATAAAAAAGTTATGAGTGATTTGAAATTATATACGGCAAACACATTGACTTTAGGTGTAACAACTTTTACGAATATAGAAATGGGATTAAAAGTAGTTTTATTATTGCTTTCAATAGGATATACATTAAGCAAGTGGCTTAACATAAAAAAAGATAAATAAAATGCCTTACACACAACCAGATTCATCACCGTTTCTAAGAGTTCGTAAAACAACTAAAGGAAAAGGTAGAAACTTTTTATCTACAAAAGAAGGTGCTGGGATGACTTCTGCTGGTGTAAAGAAATATAGAAAAGAAAACCCAGGTAGTAAACTTAAAACAGCTGTAACTGGTGACGTTAAACCAGGTAGTGAAGCTGCCAAAAGAAGAAATTCTTTTTGCGCTAGATCCAAAGGATGGAAAGGTGAAAGAGGATTAGCTGCTAGAAAAAGATGGAAGTGTTAAATAATAAATAAATATAAATAAAAATGAAAAAGTCACCTTTAAACAAATCAAGAAAAAAAATAGCACAAGATTATGCTAGAAACGCTATGTACGACAAAAAGCATGGTTACAAAAAAGAAGGAAAGTACGAAGCTAAACAAGCTGTACGTGCTGCTTCTGGTGCTCCAGTAAGAATGGAGTCTAGTGCTCAAGAGAAAAAGAATTTACTACAAGACATGCCAGTAGATAAAAAAGCATCAGCTTTAAACAATCTAAACAAAGGTTATGGTTCTCAAGTAAAGTCACCTATGAGTATGTACGGTAAAAAATCACCTGCTAATATGGGTCATTCTCCTATGAAAATGCAAGGATCTTTTATGTCTAAGCATTCTCAAAGCCATATGGCTAAAAGTTCTCCTTTGCACAAACAAGGTTATAACGATAGATTAGACGAATCTTTAGGTGCTAAAAACGGTAAAAAATCTCAATCTTTAAAAGATCGTAGAGATGAATCAAAAGGAATGGAAAAGAGCAAAGGCAAAGGAGCTTACTCTTCAGATTCTAAAATGAGCTAATAAAACAGTAGAGACCTGTGATAAAACTCAAGCCAAACACTAACACTAACACTAACTTAAACACTAACAAAAATGGCTAAATTTTTAAAGATCCCACTAACTGGAGTGGCTAATACACCAGAACAACTAGTATCAATTGACCAAATAGTATCTGTAGTACCTGGAGATGTTGCTGGACCTGGAGCTAATCCAACCACAACTACAAGAATCTTCTTAAACGCTGCTGCTGCATTTGACACTATTCAAGTAACGCACACTGCTGCTTTAACTGCTGGAGATGTATTAAAAGCTTTTAATTCTGCTTTAACTGCTAACCCAGGTGGTATTGTATCTACTTTAGGTTCTCCATTGAATACTGCTCAAATTGTAGCTCCTGCTCTTTCTGGTAGACAATTGATAACAACTCAAGCTGTGCATGTAAATTATACTGCTATCGCTTTTAGTTAATAGTTAAAATTAATTAATCTTACGGGTGTAAAATCCCGTAGGATTTTTTTTAAAAAACAAATATGGCTTTTAAACTTAATACACCTCCTTATGATTATGATAGTACTCCTATTTACAATGTAGATATGGAAGACGGAGTTTTAGGTAAAGCTAACAATAATGGTTCTATATTGCTTAATAAAAATTTAGACCCATCTAAAAAACAACTTGTAATAAAACACGAGAAAGTACATATAGATCAAATGAAGCGTGGTGATTTAGATTACGACGATAAAAACGTTTACTGGAAAGGTAAAAAATATTCAAGAGCACAAATGAAAGAAGGTGCAAAAAACTTGCCTTGGGAAAAAGAAGCTTATAGTAAAACAAAATAATATATGAAAAAAATATTCCAATGGCTAACAGGTGGTGTTATTAAAGAAATTGGTAACGCTATTGATAAATTAACTACGACAGAGGAAGAAAAACTTATAATTAAAAAACAAGTTCAAGAGATACTTGAAAAAGCAGACACTGAAGCTCAAGTCCAAGTAACTGAGCGATGGAAGTCTGACATGCAGTCTGATAGTTGGTTAAGCAAAAATATTAGACCTATGGTTTTAATATATCTTACAGTTATATTTACTGCATTATCTTTTTTTGATGGCAATATAGGAGGATTTATTGTAGACGATCAATACATACCTATATTTCAATCATTATTAATAACAGTTTACGGAGCATACTTTGTGGGTAGAACTTGGGAAAAATTTAAGCAATCAGGTAATAAATAAATAAATAAATAAATAAATAAAAATGGGATTATACAGAGTAACAAACGGAGCTGTAGGTAAAGCGCTTGTGATTAGCGGTGGTACTGATACCATAACACCTACATCAGCTTGGGAATTTGAAAATCAAACAGGAACATTAGGAACAAACTTAACAGGTTCTCTAGTTTATTCTGGAGCAGGTGGAAATATTAATGTGATATTATCAGATACTATAGGTGTTCAAGGTAGTGTTACAGGATTGAATGTTCAACCTATATTTACAGGAGCCAATCCTTCTTACGCTGGTTTTAGTGCTGGAACTGCTTACACTACAGGTGCAGGTATAGCTACAACAGCAGTTAGTCTTGTACCATCTTCAATAGCAAAACAACCAACAGGTTTAACAGTGGATATAACTGCTACCGGTGGAGTTGTTGATGGTATTACGATAAACGCTGCAGGTGCTAACTACAACATAGGTGATGTGATTACTATAAGTGGAGGCGGTAACAAAGATTGTAAATTTGTAATAGCAAGCGTTGCAGACCTTGCGCCTACATCTAATGACGCTATTAAATTTGAAAACGTACCAGCTGGAACTATACTACAAGTGGCGGTTGATTATGTTTTAGCCACTGGAACAACAGCTACAGCTATGATAGCGTGTAAATAGTAAGTATACCTGTAACTATATAATATATATAAACAATTAAATTAAATAAAATGTCAAAAGTAAAAAAGATTACCCAAGAGCAATTAGATTCTATTGTAGAAAACCAAAAAAAATCAAATAATTTATTATTAGATGTAGGTTTTTTAGAGTATAGAAAACAAGAGTTATTAAAAGCTAGTTCAGAACTTTCTAAAGAATTAAAATCTATTAAAGAAGAATTAGAGAGTCAATATGGTCAAGTAAACGTAGATCTAAGCGACGGTACTTACACAGAGATTGAAAAAGAAGATGAAGTTGAACCTGTTTTGAAATCAGTTAAATAATGTCTTCTATTGTAAGAAAAATAAGTATTGGTTCTGACTACAAAAATGATGCCATGCATTACTCTGTAGGCCAGCAAGTATATGGAGGTCACGAGATCTCTCATATATTGTTTAACGAATCAGATAGTTCTTACAATGTTCATATCAAAAAAAACAACGAGGTAATGCCATGGAAGAAGTTTAATTCTAACATGGCAATATCAGTTGAATATGATTTAGAGTATTGATGAGAAGTTTGTATGATTTTATCATAGAGCCATTAGGTGAAAAATATAGTAATAAAGTAAAAATTGGAGACAAAGAGTTAATTGTAAACACTAAGATTGAAAACTTTAAGTTTGTAAATAGATTAGCTGTAGTAATCCAAATCCCTAAAGCTTTTAAAACTAATATTAAAATTGGCGATACAATTGTTGTTCACCAAAACGTGTTTAGAGTTTTCTACGACATGAAAGGCAACAAAAAGAAGAGCAGGTCTTGGTTTAAAGATAACTTACATCTTTGTGCTATAGATCAAATTTATTTATATAAAAACGAAACAGGTTGGAACTCTTTCGGCGATAGATGTTTTATAACTCCTATAAGAGATAACAACTCTCTAACGCTTGATAAAGAAAGAAGCCTTGTTGGTATATTAAAATACGGTAATAGTTCCTTAGAAGCATTAAAAATAAGTCCTGGCGATCTAGTAGGTTACAAGCCTAATGGTGAATGGGAGTTTCTAATAGAAGGTAAACGTTTATACTGTATGAAATCTAATGATATTGTAATTAAATATGAATACGAAGGAAACGAAAAAGAGTATAATCCTAGCTGGTCAAAAAGCAGTTGAAGAATTAATTAAGGTAGCTAAAGAAGCTATTGTAGATTCTGAAGACGATTTGTCTGCTGACAAACTTAAAAATGCTGCAGCAACTAAAAAGCTAGCTATATTCGATGCTTTTGAGATACTAAACAGAATAGAAGAAGAAGAAAATATGCTCGAGGAAAAACCTAGAGAAGCTAAACAAGAAAAATCTTTTAAAGGTTTTGCTGAAGGTAGATCTAAGTAATGTACGAGCAAACACTAATAAGTACTGTTAAGGATCATATAAAACCTGCAATACTTAAAAGAAATAATAGATACAAAAAGTGGGAAAAAGGCTATAACCCTGAGTACGATGTAGTTATAATAAGTAGCGATGGAACTATAGGTGAAATTGTAGAGATTCAAAACTTAAAAATAGCATTACCGTCTAAACCTAAGAACGTTTATAAATGTTCTCAGGATAAGAAAGATCAAGTTTGGAATAGGTTGGAATATCCAAAAGAGCTATCTAAAATAAAGAGTGTTTTTGATTGGGAAAAATATCCAACTGATTTTAAAGAAGAGTGGTACGAATACATAGACAAAGAGTTTGAAAGAAGAGAAAAAGGTTTTTGGTTTTATAACAATGGCATTCCAACTTACATTACTGGTACTCATTACATGTACTTGCAGTGGTCCAAGATTGATGTTGGGGCAGCAGATTTTAGGGAGTCAAACAGAATATTCTTCCTATTCTGGGAAGCTTGTAAAGCAGACAAGAGATGTTATGGTATGTCATATCTCAAGAATAGACGTTCAGGGTTTTCATTCATGGCGTCTGGGGAGACAGTTAACATGGCAACAATATCAACGGACTCACGGTTTGGGATATTGTCCAAATCTGGTTCCGATGCAAAGAAAATGTTCACAGATAAAGTTGTACCCATTTCTAGCAATTACCCGTTCTTCTTCAAACCAATACAAGACGGAATGGACAGGCCAAAAACGGAGCTCGCCTATAGGGTACCCGCGTCAAGGCTCACCAGACGTAAACTTAACGAAGGTGAAACCGAAGAGGAATTAGAAGGATTAGATACAACTATTGACTGGAAAAACACAGGAGATAACTCCTATGATGGTGAAAAATTAAAACTATTAGTTCACGATGAGAGTGGTAAATGGGAAAGACCAGACAATATATTAAATAACTGGAGAGTTACAAAAACTTGTTTACGTTTAGGTAGTAAGATAGTTGGTAAATGTATGATGGGATCTACTTCAAACGCTTTAGAAAAAGGTGGAGGTAATTTTAAAAAACTTTATTATGCATCAGACGTTACAAAAAGAAACCGCAATGGTCAGACTAGCTCAGGAATATATTCTTTGTTCATACCTATGGAATGGAACTACGAAGGATTCATTGATTCTTTTGGATCACCTGTATTTGATAACCCAAAAAAAGAAACCAAAGATGCATCCGGCGACTTAATAACTAACGGAGTTATAGAGCATTGGAGCAATGAAGTAGAAGGATTAAAGAACGATCAAGACGGATTAAATGAATATTACCGTCAGTTTCCAAGAACAGAGCAACACGCTTTTAGAGATGAAACAAAGCAATCGCTTTTTAATTTGGCAAAAATATACGAGCAAATAGATTATAATGAAGATTTAAGAAATACATCGATAGTTACCAAAGGTAGTTTTCAATGGGAAAACGGAATAAAAGACTCTAGGGTTTTATTTATGCCAAATAAAAATGGTAGATTTAATATTACTTGGGTTCCACCTACAAATCTTCAAAATCGTGTAATAGTTAAAGGTAACACTAAGTACCCAGGTAATGACCACTGTGGAGCATTTGGCTGTGACAGCTATGATATATCAGGTACAGTTGACGGTAGAGGTTCTAATGGAGCTTTGCATGGTTTAACTAAGTTTAGTATGGAAGATGTTCCACCTAATCATTTCTTTTTAGAATATATTGCTAGACCACAAACTGCAGAAATGTTTTTTGAAGACGTATTGATGGCGTGTATATTTTATGGGATGCCTTTGCTTTGTGAAAACAACAAGCCAAGATTATTATATTATTTTAGAAGAAGAGGTTATAGAGGTTACTCTATGAATAGACCTGATAAAACTTGGAATAAATTATCTGTAACAGAAAAAGAAATAGGTGGAATACCTAACTCTAGTGAAGATATAAAACAAGCTCATGCAGCAGCTATCGAGACATACGTAGATACAAATATTGGTAGAACAGAAAAAGGTTATGGAGATATGTATTTTCAAAGAACCTTAGAAGACTGGGCTAAATTTAATATAAACAATAGAACAAAACACGATGCTTCTATTAGTTCTGGCTTAGCTTTAATGGCGTGTAATAAGAATAGATACACACCAACAGCTAAAAAAGAATATAAAAGCATAAACTTAGGTATAAAAAAATATGACAACACAGGTGGGTCATCAAAAATTATTAAATAAATGAAGATACAAACTAATACTTATAGTTCATTTCCTAGTCAAGTTGTTAGCGATGAAGAAAAATCCAGTATAGATTACGGCATACAAGTAGGTAGAGCTATTGAGCAGGAATGGTTTCAGGGAGGTAGATCTGGAAATAGATATGCAAGGTATTATGGTAATTTCCATCAATTAAGATTATACGCAAGAGGAGAGCAGAGTGTACAAAAGTATAAAAACGAATTATCTATAAATGGTGATTTATCATACTTGAATTTAGACTGGACACCTGTTCCTATTATTTCTAAATTTGTAGACATAGTTGCTAATGGATTATCTAATAAATCATACGATATAACCGCTTACGCTCAAGATCCTTTCTCTGTTAAAAACAGAACAGACTATGCGCAAGCTATAGAGCAAGATATGAATACTAAGAAAGCTCTTATCAATTTGAAAGAGAACTTAGGTATGGATTTTTCCAGAACTCAAAACTTAGAAGATTTACCAGAGAGTGACGAAGAATTAGACTTGCACATGCAAATGACTTATAAGCAAAATGTAGAAGTTGCTGAAGAAGAAGTTATAAGTAACGTATTAGCTATTAACAAATATGATGAAACAAAAAGAAGGATAGCTCAAGATCTAACTGTTTTAGGCATAGGAGCTACTAAAACTAGATTTGATAAAACACAAGGTATAGTTATAGATTACGTTGATCCAGCTTACATGGTTTATTCTTACACAGAAGATCCAAACTTTGAAGACATATATTATGTAGGAGAAGTTAAAGCTGTAACAATACCTGAGTTGAAAAAACAATTTCCAAGCATTTCTAACGAAGAGCTACAAAGAATACAACAAACACCTGGTAATTCTCAGTACGTTACGGGTTGGGGTAATTACGATGAAAATACTGTTCAAGTAATGTATTTTGAATACAAGACTTATATGAATCAAGTATTTAAAATAAAGAAAACTGATCAAGGTTTAGAAAAAGCTTTAGAAAAAAATGATTCCTTTAATCCTCCTGAGAATGATAACTTTGAAAGAGTTTCAAGAAGTATTGAAGTTTTGTACACTGGAGCTAAAGTTCTAGGTACTAACATAATGCTAGAGTGGAAAATGGCTGAAAATATGACTAGGCCAAATGCTGATACTACTAAAGTAGAAATGAACTACTGTATAAGCGCGCCTAAGATGTATAAAGGACGTATAGAGTCTGTTGTAAGCAAGATAACTGGTTTTGCTGATATGATTCAACTAACTCATTTAAAGTTGCAACAGGTTATGTCTAGAATAGTTCCTGACGGTGTGTTCTTAGATATGGACGGTTTAGCTGAAGTTGATTTAGGTAACGGTACAAATTATAATCCAGCCGAAGCTCTTAATATGTATTTTCAAACTGGTTCTATAGTTGGTAGATCACTTAATCAAGAAGGTGGTTTGAATTCTGGTAAAGTACCAATTCAAGAATTATCAACTTCATCTGGTCAAGCTAAAATACAAAGCTTAATAGGTACATATCAATATTATTTACAAATGATAAGAGATGTAACTGGTTTAAACGAAGCTAGAGACGGTAGTCAACCAGACAAAGACGCTTTAGTTGGAGTTCAAAAATTAGCAGCAAATGCTTCTAATACAGCTACAAGACATTTATTAGACTCTTTGCTATTTGTTACTTTACGTGTTTGTGAGAACATAAGTTTAAAAGTTGCTGATTTAATAAAAAATCCTTTAACTGAAAATTCATTAATTAATTCTATAAGTACTTTTAATACTAAAACTTTAGAAGAGTTTATGGATTTACAACTTCATGATTTTGGTATATTCTTAGAATTAGAACCTGAAGAAGAAGAAA
>Ga0114915_1001235_pt1 | contig 11144 bp, 14 predicted proteins | sample MalvirAntarct_55_FD_87288 | JGI IMG/M metagenome (GOLD analysis project Ga0114915, IMG submission 87288) | Marine viral communities from the Global Malaspina Expedition - Malaspina viral metaG Antarct_55 | ecosystem: Environmental > Aquatic > Marine > Oceanic | place: South Georgia Island...
ACCACTTTAGACTGCGCACGAACGGCTATTTCACTTCCCAGCGCACGATGGGTATTCGCTGACCCTGCAAAAAAAGCACCGCCATGAAAATGCAGCAGCACGCGATCAGCCTGCAACGGTGTGATGTACTCCACCGACACTCCGGCTAATGTCGCGGCCTCGATTGATACATCTGGGTGCACGCGAAAGAGCGCCGCACCACCCTCCATTGCTGAACGCAACAGCGTGAGCGGTATCGGCAAGCGACTTGGCAGTTTAAAGCTGGCTCTTAATGCAGCCTTGACTAATGTTGATGCAACCGCCGCTGATACGTTCATCCAACCTTACTCACTTTGCTTTTTCGTTTAAGTAAATTGATACGCTGCTCATACCCCGCGTGCGCCTCATGATCGAGCTCATTAAGAATACGAGTATCGTCAATTAGACGCCGCCCACGCAGTTGTAGCCAACTCGGAATTAAGGTGTAGGCGCGATGAGCCACTTGTAAATAATCAGGCACAGCAACCATCAGGCGTGGCTTGATAAGTGACGCAACTACGGCATCTGCCACCTGCTCTGGTGTAACAGCAGGGATGATGCTCGCCGCCTTATCGGTACCCGCTGTAAGCTCAGTCAGTACTTTAGAAGGCATGATGCAGGTGAACTCAACGCCACTGTCGCGATACTCTCCTGCCACCGACTCAGTCATGCCCACTACCGCAAACTTGGTACCGCAATAAATCGCCGAGCCCGGTAAAGCAAAGCGACCCGCTAGTGACGCAATATTGACAATATGCCCACTCTGGCGCGCCAATAGCTTCGGCAAAGCCACTTGCATGCCATGAATCACACCACGAAAATTAATATCAATTTGCGCATCGGCTAAAGCGGGATCTTCATCCAAAAAATAGCCCATTGGCATGATGCCTGCGTTGTTAATAAGCCCATACAGCGAGCCCAGTGCCGCTTCCGTTTCAGCAATAAATTGCGCAAAAGACTCACGCTCACGCACATCCAAACGTCCAGCATGAGCCCCTATACGCTTAGCCTCGCGCTGCGCCAGCTCCAGATCAATATCGCCGATACTAACTCTAGCGCCCTGCGCTGTTAATGCCTCGGCGATAGCTAGCCCGATGCCGCGCGCGCCGCCCGTAATGGCGATGACTTTTCCAACTAAAGCATTACGAGGTGATGTCATGGTACTAGCTCCAAAAGTTCATTATTAAGCGCGGGTAACTCGATATTCATCTAAATTAAACTGATTCAGCTGGCGCTTCATCTCCAGCGTACTCCATGGCCATACCGTACTATTACGGCCATTACGGTCAATAAAGTAGCTAGTGCAACCTCCGCGATTCCACACAGAATCTTCGAGAGCCGACTGCACTCGAGCATTGAAATCAGCAACGCGAAGCGGATCCGTTTCTATGCTACGAAGATTCAACTCTCGCGCCTTCTCAATAGCATCCACGACATAGGCCAGCTGCGCTTCGATAATCAGAAACGCCGATGAACTCACTGCGATATTGGGACCAAACATGAGAAAGGCGTTGGGACAGTCGGCCACCATTGTCCCCATATAGCCTTCGGGACTGCCTTGCCAAACATCTGACATTCGCTGGCCATAACGATTAAATACACGCTTGGCAATCGGTGGCTCAGCAATCTCAAAGCCAGTGCCTAAAATGATGACATCTGCTTCATAAGTGCTGCCATCGGCGGCAACTAGCGTATTACCTGTCACTTTAGCCAATGCACTACTGACCACATCCACATTGGGCTGAACCAATGCTGGATACCAGTCGTTCGACTGCAAAACACGCTTGCAGCCAATGGTGTATTGCGGAGTCAGGCGACTACGTAGCATCGGATCTTTGACTGCGCGATGTAAATTAAACTTCGCTAGACGCTGAAACTGCTTCATCGCGGCGATGTTTTGCATGCCGCCATTGAGCGTTTCAAATATGCCAAAAACGGCGCCACGGACAGCGAGCTGAGCCAACGGCAAGCGCTTAAATAAGCGCTGAACAATGCCTGGCAAAGCTTGGTCCATTTTCGGTAAAACCCAATGCGGCGTGCGCTGAAATACCATGAGCTTGCCAACAGTCGGCTGAATAGCTGGAACAAACTGAATGGCAGACGCGCCCGTGCCAATGACAGCAACTCGTTTATTGTTCAAATCGATATCGTGGCGCCAGCGCGATGAGTGAAACACATCACCGGAAAACTCACTTAAGCCCGGCACATTTGGCAGCACGGGTTCGTGCATAGGGCCACCAGCCATGATGACAAAGCGCGCATGAAATTCGCCGTGATTTGTTTGTAAATGCCAGCATGCGTCCGTGTCTGACCATGCCGCCGTGATGACTTCGTGCTGAAACTTCACCATCGGTAACACGCGATAAGACTCTGCTACGCCTTGTAAATAAGCCTTAATTTCAGCTTGGCCCGCAAATACTCGGCTCCACGATGGGTTTGGTGCAAATGAAAACGAATACAACGCAGATGGCACATCGCAAGCACATCCCGGATACGTATTTTCACGCCAAACACCGCCTAGTTCATCGGCCTTTTCGAGCAGCAGCACATCATTTATGCCTGCTTCTCGCAGTTTTATAACGGCACCTATACCGGCAAAGCCGCCACCAACAACAATGACTTCGTGCATTTTTATGCTGACACTCATGCAACACCTATAGTTTGTGACTGACTAGCCATTATCGGAACACAATGTCACTTAATGAATAAATCGTCAATATAATCTGCTATCGTCAACTACCCCCTGCCTCAGCTAAGATTCCTCCATGACTGAAGACAAGCCCCTATCTCGAGCCGAACGCAATCGCCTGCAATTACGAGCAGATATTCTGCAGGCGGCATTTATTGAGTTTTCCGACCGTGGCTATCACCAAACGGCTATCGCTGATATTGCGCAGCGCTTAGGTATTGGGCATGGCACGTTTTATCGCTATTTCGACAATAAGCGCGATATTTTGGAGCATGTGATTAACGATACGGCGATGCAATTAATTGCCCTGCTCGCCGCTGAAAATGCGCCGAATGCAGTGCAAACACTCGCTGAGTATCGCGAGCAATGCCAGCGCATTGCCCAACGATTTAGCGAATTTGCATACGCTAATCCTAAAATGCTGCGCTTGGTTTTGCTTGAAGCTACATCGATTGATGCTGACATGACGCAACGCGTCTTTGCTTTAATTAACACCGGTGGCCAGCTCACCGCCGAATATTTAGCTAATGGCGTGAAGCATGGTTTTTTGCGATCGGACTTAGATACCACCAACACCGGCCACGCCATTGTCGGCATAATCATGGCCGGCATGTTTCGCCTGTTGGCCGACCCAGACAATACCAGTGTACTCACATCCTATGGCGAAGCCTGCGTCCGACTCATAACTGAAGGCATGGCTAAAACCTAATGGTGTAGTCTGGTGCCGCAGAAAGCCTTACTAAGCAGTGCGCTCTCTACGGCACCACACCCATTACCTAGTCGAACTACAGTGTCCCAATTTAGCCATTTTTAGCTTAGATACTTCTTTTTTGCCATCGGCAAAGTTGTATTGCTCAAGTCCAGCACCACCAACGAATACGCCTAACTTAATGTACTGCTTCACAAAGTACAGATTGCCCGCTTTTGTGTTAATCGTTAGGTCGTTGGGTGAAAACTCAGATTCAGTTGAAATTGTGTGCTTCATGTCCCCCTCTACTTCCTTGTAAAAGAAAACGCCTTTGGCCGACTCACCAATGCACTCTTTATCAATCCAAATATCCTTTTTAAGTCCGGCACCAGCGAGAGAGTTTTTGCGAAATATATAAACCCCTGAGAAACCCTCTGTTGGCTTCTTGAAGTCAACCATATTAGCGGTTGTTTCAGGTGATGCCATGGGTACAGATGCGCAGCCAGATAATAGCGATAAGGTTACAGCTGTCGCGAGTAGTGCTCTTTTCATCTTCCATCCTCACGTCCTGTGAATTCAATGGTTAGCCGCCGGACGTAAAAGCATCTAACCGAAAACATTCCTTTGTTCACGTGATCCGAACACCAGGCTAATTATTAGAACTAAGGCTTTCGTTTAGCTAATGCAATTACACCCTTAGTATAAATAACCGATTGCTAAGCCCGTATGACAGCTATCGCATGACATTACTAACATTACTCTTAGGCTGAGTTCTTGGTTAAAAGCCAAGAACACTTACGATCGAAAGCCCTCAAGGCACTTCAAAATATAAGTGTCTAGTGCGCCGGTTAAGTTCAAATGATGTATTGCCGCAATGAGAAAGGCCCACCCTTAAAGTCACTGCGAAGAAGGTGGTTGGCACATCCATGCCAATAGACTGGCGAAAGTGGTGTGCGGCCGCATTCCCTGCGAAAGCTACAGCTAGCTTTTACCAAACAGCCTTTAATTTTGGCAAGCAAAATTTCTTGCAGGCTTAAAGTGAATGCCTGTTTGCTTAAGTTTCTGACAAGCCGCCGTGTGATGAGAAAAGCGAAAAGGAAAGCTAATCCCAGAAACGCTAAAACCCGCTGTTTAGGCGGGTTTTAGGTAACTCATTTGGAGGAGAAGGAGGGATTTGAACCCTCGATACGGGCGAACCGTATGCCAGATTTCGAGTCTGGTGCATTCAACCACTCTGCCACTTCTCCGAAGGACGCGAAATGTAGCGGAAGCGACCGGAAAACTCAAGCCCAAAGGCGTTTAAATGGGTACTTTATCGACAGCATCTGCAGCTGTATCAATACCTGCGTCAGCCGCTTCTAGCGCCTCATCAACACTATCGCCCACGACCGGCACAACAGACACTACGGCGCCGACCACCGAAAGCAGTGAGCCACCTACACGCATTGGCATGGTGACCAGCTTGGTGAGGAAGCAGCCGCTGAGGCTGCTCACTAATACGGCCAATACAACTAATCGAACAGGGGTTTTTATTTGCGTCATCACTCACCTCTTATTGTCTGCGAGTCAGACGCGGACTCGCATTATTCGATAATTACGCCCAAACGCGCGGCCACTTCTTCGTAAGCCTCGATCACACCACCTAAGCCTTGGCGGAAGCGATCTTTGTCGAGCTTCTTCTTCGTGTCCTTATCCCACAAGCGGCAACCGTCTGGCGAGAACTCATCGCCCAAAACGATTTCACCATGAAATAGACCAAACTCGAGCTTAAAATCGACGAGTAGCATGCCTGCGGCGTCAAAAAGCTCTGATAGCACGGTGTTGATTTTCAAGGTCAGGGTTTGCATTGCGGCAAGCTGATCGGCTGTAGCCCAGCCAAAAGTAGCGCAATGCGAGACATTCACCATGGGGTCGCCAAGTGCGTCATTCTTCAAAAATAGCTCGAAAGTTGGCGGGTTTAAAGCCTGCCCTTCTGTCACGCCTAAGCGACGAACTAGGCTGCCAGCGGCAAAGTTACGCACCACGCATTCAACAGGAATCATCTCTAAGCGCTTCACCAAAGACTCGGTTGGCGACAGCAATTTTTCATGATGAGTGGCAATGCCAGCTGCGGCTAGCTTATCCATGATGAAAGCATTGAAGCGATTGTTCACCATGCCCTTGCGGTCGAGCTGCTCAATACGCTTGCCATCGAAAGCAGAAGTATCGTTGCGATATAAAATCACCACGTGATCAGCGTCGTCGGTGGCATAAACTGATTTAGCTTTGCCGGTGTATAACAAATCGCGTTTTTCCATGAGGCTCTCCGCCGCTACAGCTAAAATTAAGGCCAACGAACTTGCAAGGTGCCGAGCAGATTACGCGACAAGGCAACCGGTGCCAGAGTCTCGTCATCGCGTTGCACACTAATCACATAGGCTTCAGTGGCACGAATCATACGCAGCTGATAATCCTGATCACTAATGGTGACGTAGACGATGCCCAGCGACTGATTACGATCTTTGATTTTCACATCGATGGCTTTCAAAGTGCGGCCAAGCTCATCCCAAACGCGTTCGCGCGGGCCAACCACACGCAGCTCAGGCACGCCGTTGCCATCGGTGCCGAACTTTACTGGCGTACGGCCGGGAGCATCTGGCAATGCAGCAAGTTCAACGTTTACGCGAGCTTTCATTTCAGGGGGAAATGGTGCTTCAGCAGGCGCTTTAATCGGCTCCGCCGCAACACGAGGAATAGGATATAACGGCGTGATTGGGCGCGTAGATACATCGCCAGGAATAACTAATGGCGGCGACGACTTAGCATCGACATAGGCCAAGCTGCGGTCACGAAAAAAGCTGCTGCACGCGGGCAAAACCGACACTGCTAGCAACACACACACAAAACGTTTCATGACAGCACTCCAGATGCCACTAAAGCGGCGCGCACAGCAGGTCTAGCCGCTGGCGATAACACAGTGAGTGGCAGGCGCGTACCCAGTTCGATACGACCCATTTCAGCTAGAGCCCATTTCACAGGGATAGGGTTTGCTTCGACAAACAGCGCCGTATGCAGTGGTTTGATTTTATCGTTCTCGGCATGGGCACGAGCAGCATCACCAATCAATGCAGCCTCACAAGCTTGAGCCATAACTTTCGGCGCAACATTGGCCGTTACAGAAATATTGCCTTTAGCGCCCGCTAAAATTAGATCAATAGCCGTGGCGTCATCGCCTGAGTATACCGCCATGCCCGCGCCCAATAAGCCAATCAGCTCACGCCCGCGCTCGAGATTACCCGTGGCATCTTTAATGCCAACAATATTACGCACGCCGAGCAAGCGCGCCACAGTGGCATTGAGCATATCAACGCCAGTACGGCCCGGCACATTATAAAGAATCTGAGGAATATCAACTGCTTCCGCCACTGCTTTGTAATGCAGATACAGACCTTCTTGAGTAGGCTTGTTGTAATACGGCGTCGCTAGCAAGGCAGCATCTGCACCAAGTTTTGCAGCTTCGCGCGTCAGCACAATGGCCTCAGCCGTGGCGTTAGCGCCGGTTCCGGCAATAACAGAGACCCGACCAGCCGCGACTTCAATGACCGTGCGGATAACGCTCAAATGATCCTCAACCGACAACGTTGGAGCTTCACCGGTCGTACCAACAGCAACGATACCGTGCGTACCTTCGGCGATATGCCATTCGACTAAGTGTTTGAGCGCAGTCCAATCTACCGAACCATCGATTTTCATGGGGGTGACTAAAGCTACTAAGCTACCAACGATCATGCGGCTCTCCACTGGGGCACGGACGGTATAAATAAGGCGCCAATGGTAACGGCCAGAGGGGTCTGCTCACAAGTGAAAAACTAGCCCCTGAAACGACAAAACCCCTAAGCCGCGAAGCATAGGGGTTCTGAAATTTGGAGCGGGTAACGAGGCTCGAACTCGTGACCTCGACCTTGGCAAGGTCGCGCTCTACCAGCTGAGCTACACCCGCGCGAGACATGCTGTCTCTGTGTGGTGGCGAATTCTAAAGAGGCCGCCACTAGCTGTCAACACTGTCTGAGCGCTATTTTTTCTTCGACAACTGCACAGCGAGCTGCTCGATGACGCGCGTCAAATCATCCATGCGTTGAGTTAGCGTTTCGATGTCTTTTTGGTTGGGAATGCCCAAGCGCGACAAGGTGCTACTTAGGCGCTCGTCGATCACACGCTCAACTTTCTCGCGCGTGTCGCTGGCCTTCTCAATGACTTTATCTTTGATCTCTTCAGCGGCGTTGTCGGCCAAGTCGCGGGTTTTGTGCTCCAACTCTTCGCCGATCTGCACGAGGTTGTCAAAAAGCTTACCGCCCTCTTCTTCTGCGCGTGAAAACGCACCTAAGCCCGCCAGCCAAATTTGCTGGGTGTATTTACGTAAGTCTTTTGCAGGGGATAATTTCAGTCGACCGCGCGCGGCCTGTTTTGCATCATTAGTCATAAATACCTCAATTCAGGCCATAGTGTGCGGCTTTTATAGACCAACCATCAAGAGCCATTGCAGCATTCCTGCTACACCACCGAGTAAGGCGCCAAGGCCGATCAAGACCCATTCATCTTCTTTAAAGGCTGGACGCAGCAAGTCTTGGAAGGCGCTATTGCTCATGGCCTTTAAGCGCCCGCTAAACACGCGATCGATCACTTGCGAGCGCTCATCAGAAAAGCTCGCCTCGGTAATCGAGTCTAGCGACATCGCCACTGCGCGGTCAGTCACCGTGTTTTTCAGATCAATATAAGCCTCGGCACCCATGGCCAGCTGCAAGGCCGCACGAATCACCGATGAGTCTAGCAAGGGCCGCAAATGCCGCTTCACAATGGCGCGCGTCTTGCCAGCTTGCGGACCGGTGAGCACTTCGACCATGAGATTGCGTAAATTAATAATTTCCGCCGTGGTCAGCGCCGAGAGTTTATCGGCAACTTCGGATTTACGGCGCATAAATAGGCCATGCAAATGCAGCGGCCCCCAGCTAATCGGCTCAACTGGGCGAAAAATCAGGTTTAGCGCCAGCCAGTTGGTTAGGTAGCCGACCACAAAGCCAAACAAGGGCAACAGCCATGGTTCGGGATAATAAAGGTAAATACCTAGCTCAAGCAGACCGAAAAGAAAGCCAAAGTAGGCGCCCGAGCGCACCACGAAGCGCAGCTCATTGGCGCCCACTTCGGTGAATACTCGCACCACTAGGGCTTTATTGGCACGCATCATGCGCACGACCATGTCGCGCAAGTCGACTAATTGCTCGATGTTCGCCGCCATGTCTTCGACAATATTGTCCATGACCTCGGGTAGTTGACGCCGTGTGCGCGCATAAACGCGACGGCGCACCATCAGTGGCACACGCTCCCAGAGCACGGCGTGGTTTTCGCGCATCACTTCATCGATATAATCTTCGATGCGCTCATCAATACTCTTAGCGATGTGCTCAGCTATTTTCTCCGGCTCCATGGCCTGAAATAGCTCAGATAAATCCGCCAATTTAGCCAAGGCGTTATCGACGACGATACCCGCCATCTTGCCGGACTTTGCTGGCACAATACCCTGCCAACCGAGGCGTAATGGGCGAAAGCCAACAAACTCGATGGGCTTGAAGGTCATCGCTAACGCTAGCCAGTTCGTCAACCAACCAACCAGCGCCGCCACCACGGGAATGGCTAGGTAGGTATAGGCTTGTGGCTGTTCGAGCCATGCGGTGAGCCAGTCGTTCATCTATTTCCTGTGAAAATGGGAAGCATTAGACCGAAAAATCGCGCAGAATTGGTCGGATAATCGCGCAGTATACACAGACGCCGGAGCACACGGCGGCGCCCGAGGCTGGCAATGACTGATAATAACAATTCCTTCGACCATGCTAGCGACAATGACAGCACAGAGCGCGATTTAGCGCCTAGCCTAATGGCCGAGCTCGGCTTAGGCGTGGTTGAAAGCCTGCTAAACGCCTGCATCGAACACGATGAGCTAACCCGCGCCCAGGTATTGTCACGCGAGGGCTTGGTCGTGCGCGTTAAATCCAACGACCCCGCGCTAACCGCCTATTTACTCTTCACCGCCCATGGCATCGAAATCAGCAGCCGTAGCCCCGGTCGCGCCAGTGTCCGCATCAATGGCTCATTACTCTCGCTACTTGGTGTGCTCACCGGTCAACAACGCCTCGATAACCCTGGGCGTATCCGCCTTTGGGGCGATAGCGAAGCGGTTAATTGGCTGGTCGATCTTTTGCAAGAGACCAATGTGCGCAGCGTATTTGCGCGCTGGCTGCGTGAGCACTTAAACGTTACCGAGTTGTGGCAGAAAATTCGTCGCCATGACCCAAGCTGGCTTAGCGATCTCATGCCGATGCCGGGCATGTTACGCGAAGCGCTAAGCGAGATTCAGGGCCTAAAAACCGCATTAGCTGAGCAAGAAAAGGCCTGGGCCGAACGCGAAGCCGCGTGGGCTAAGCAAAAACGCTGGGATATGTTGAGCATGGCTTTTGTGCTGCTGGCGCTACTCGCCACTTTGCTGCCCGGCGAAGACCTCAGCACAAGGCTTGGCGGCCTAGGTCAGGCAGAGTTAATGGCAATTGCCTTGGCGGTGGCGTTAGTCGCGAGTCGGACTTGGCGCAAATAGCGCGCCTTTAATGCGCTTTATTCGCTAGGCACCTTGCGGCGCTTCAACCACGACTTCATGCTTTCGTTAATCAGCTCACCACCAGAGCGCGCAGCCTTCCATGTGGTTTCGCGTAAGTCTTCATCTTGCCGAGTTTCAGCCAAGCTCTCGATCATCGCGCGCTTAACGCGAATCTCCACCGTGCGTGCCAATGACTCATGCAAGGCATCAATTTCACGCGACCACGTAGCCTGCCCCTGATTCATCAACCACCAGCGCGCAACCCATAGCGTCAGTGCGCTAGAGAGTGCCGCCGCAAATAACATCGCTAAAAATATCATTGCCCTAGCCTCACTTATCGCTGGTAAAGCGTGTCATAAAGCTGCGTAAATCGCCCGAAGCTTCAGCTATTTCAGGGCGGTAGCAGCCATCCACTTGGCCTAGGCCTGGCGCAATAATATCCAGCGCAAGCACACGCACTTCCGCTAAATCGTATGCATCACCGGTGGTCAGTGTGCCTTCAGCAATCCAGGCATATAAGCTGGCAATTAATGGCATGTGACTGACCACGATAAAGTCTTCAACACCTTCGCCTGCTAGCAGCGACAGCGCAGTTTCAGCGCGCAATGGATCACCATCTGGCGTTAGTTCTGGCACTTGTAAGGCTGGCTCCAAACCCAATGCCTGACTCACCACCGACGCCGTTTGCTGTGCGCGCAATAAAGGGCTAGTTGCAATGCGCACCTGACCACTAACTTGGCTACACAACCAATCCGCGACATTTTGTGCCTGTGCCCAACCGCGCTCGGTTAAAGGCCGAAGCTCATCGCGCTCAGCCTCGAAAGCGGCGTCGGCATGGCGTAGTAAATAAAGGCGCATGCTTAATGCTCGCCGGGCTTAGGCAGGACAAATTCAACATCGCTGCTTTGGCTCGCCAGCATCATCGCTAACACCACGTCGTAGAGGCTTTTGCCGTTGTAAATGATTTCGTAGAGACCACTAACTATCGGCATGCGAATCTCCATCTCATCGGCCTTGTGCTTGACCATATGGATGGTGTTGATGCCCTCAGCGGTCTGTTCAAGGTCTTCGACTATCTCTTCGATGCTTTGACCGGAACCAATAGCAAAACCAACTTGGTAGTTACG
>Ga0114915_1001242_pt1 | contig 11123 bp, 19 predicted proteins | sample MalvirAntarct_55_FD_87288 | JGI IMG/M metagenome (GOLD analysis project Ga0114915, IMG submission 87288) | Marine viral communities from the Global Malaspina Expedition - Malaspina viral metaG Antarct_55 | ecosystem: Environmental > Aquatic > Marine > Oceanic | place: South Georgia Island...
CTAACACTTTGAACAGAAGTCCCTAATTTCACAACAATAATATCATCCGCAACAGTAGGCGTTGAAGGTGATAATGTATATTGTCCTGGAGAAGCTCCTGCTGATGCGGTTGCTGCACCGGAAACACCATTTGCAACAACTGCAAATTGAGTTAAACCTTCTACGGGAGTGTTTCTGTCTTGAGCTAAAACAACTTGAACATCTAAGTCTCCGCCTTCCGTTGGGATAGCGTTGTACTTAATCTCAACACCATTAACACCTTGAATATCCATTGGCGTAAACGTCAATTCTTTTTGATGAAGAATCGCGTAGTTTCTGTCAAATTGACTTCTTTCCAAAAACTGAATAAGAACAGATTTACTTTCTGCATCCCCCCCTGGAACTTTTCTTTTTGTTAATTCAGGAGTTGTGTGTCCTGCGGAAAAGCCGCTATAACTTCCGTCAGAATTTGTTGCAAGCATCCAATTACCTTCATCGTCTCCGATGATGTAATCAAAATTCTTGTATCCTTCTAACTTGTCTAATTGGCGGTAGAACTCATGGCCTTCTTCGTACATGAATTTGTATTCCGGCAACCCTTTTAAGTTAAGCCTTTTTACTCCACTACTGTTTGTAGAGTAGCTATCCTCTGCTGATTGGTCTTCAAAAGCACTTGCACCCATTAAAGGTATAATTGCTCCTGTTTGAATCATTGGCGTAATGTATGCCAAATCAAAAACTGTTGTTGAAGGAATTTTACTTCCTCTTCTTATTGCAAGCAAATGGTCTGGAGTCCCAAACAATGATAAACATCCAAGTTTACCTGTATTTGCTGAAATATCCCCACCACAAGCTTTTTTATTTGCTATTTGACTAATTGTATTCATGGTCTATTTTGTATTAAATTTTAATATAATTATTTTTTTGCAAGTGCTGGAGTCTTCCCAATATAGTTGTTTTGTACTCTGCACCAACCTTATAATCTATGCCTTCAATTTTAAAAGGAGTTTTAACAATTCCTTTGTATTCTTTTAAAGGTTTAGTTTTAGTTTCAGTAATCTTTTTTTTTCTAGGCATAAGCTATGAAAATTTAATTGGATTTAAACAGGTACTTATTACCTCCAAATCTACGGTTATTTTAATTGCATCCCAAATCGCAATTGTTGCATTTTCTTCTCTTGCATCAGTTTTGCTATAATTAGGGTACTTAACAACTTTGAAATTTTCGTCCTTATCTCCTAGAGTTGCTATATTTGCGCTCTTTAAAGCAAAGCGAATATTATCTAGTAAAGGCATCAAAACTTTTCCAAATGTTAAGCTGATTCTCTCTTTGTTTTCCATACTGCTATTCGTATTAACCGCAGCAATCAACTCGAGACCATCAACAATAAGTCGAGTTTTTTTATGGTTCTCCTCTAAAGGGTATAGCATCCAAACTAAAGGATAAACACTATTTTCTTCCCTATTAGCTAAGTAACCATTTAAAGACAACTCGTCTCCGTATCCAAAAGTAACAGGAAATTTTTCTCCAGAAACATCAAAAGACATAGTCGGAAGGTATGAGAAAATCTCCTCAAGCCTATCTTCTATTATTATTGTTTTCTTAGTTACCGGCATTATATTCCAAATTGATTCATAAAGCTCCATTGTTTGGGTGAAAAATCGGCATAAGCACCTTCTAGCAATTCGTTCATATCGGATATGAATTTATACATAGGTACATTAAGCATCTCGTCTTCATTGTAAAAACTAACGCCAAGACCTCCAAATCGTCCTTCTTTCTCAAAATAATTTCCGTCAAAATTTGGGTAGCTAGAGCTAAAAACTCCACCTTGAACCATTTGAACAAATTTATTCCAAGCTTTGACAACTTTTTGATTCGGGACAATAGTCTCCATATTTGCAGATTTATTGCTTCCGCTTCCTGCATTACCTCTAGTTATGAAAAAATTACTCTCATAAAAGAAATAAATATAGTTTGCTAGAAAACTAACATCGGGTAGGCCGCCTTGAAGTTCATCGCCTAGAGATTTTGATTTTATTCTAATCCCTTTCCAAACAACAGTCTTACCTTCCTTTTCGTAAGTTTTACCATTAAGCAATTCATCCCACTTGTCATCCTCGCCCTCCTTTATAAAGTTAGGGCGAGAACTATCAAGTTTAGAGAAAAACTCATTTGCCAACAAAACACCTAAACTTTTAATAAGACAATCCTGTTCATACTCATTTATAAAATCATTTACCTTGCTTTCAACCTCGGTAACGGCATCCGCTATTCCCGGCTTTGCGTGAGCAATGTATATTTCATTTTTAAAGTAAGTATTGTTTACGATTCCCATTATTAATTTATTTAGCTTTTGCTTTTGCTTTTGCTTTTGATTTTAAGATTCCGTGAGCCTGCAAGGCTTTTAAGGTTGACTCCGCAAACATCGCGGTATCACCTTTCTTGGCTCTACCGTGATTTTTTGCGTAAGTTCCTTTTATCATCTTGCCACTACTCATTACAATGGACTTACTGCTGCGATTGAAGCTTTTACAGTATCCAAATCGTCATAGATGAAAGCTTGCTCGTCCAATTTCTTCACGTATTGAAAGTATCTGGACTCTCCAACCATTGTGAACATATTGGTGATGAACTGATCGTTAATCCAACCGATTCTGATAGAAAAAGGTATGTAATTAACAATGTTAAGCATCTTCATGTCGGCAACAAAAATCTTTCCTGCAGGAATTTTATCCCAAGGAAGTATTGTAACGCCTCCAATAGTTACTTGATTGAACAGTCCAGCTTGAGGGTAAAGCGGCAATCCTCTTTCGTCTTTTGCAGATACCAATTGAATGAAAAAATCAACAGGGTTAATCAAACAAACGTTTGCCATATATTGAGCTTCATCCGCGTAATTTTTGGTTGTGTAAATATCCGTGATACACGCATTTACTACATCCATAAAATTAGGGTTTACAACCTTATTGGCCATATCTCCTGCAACGAAAGTTCTACCATATTCAGTAGCTCCTTTTGCGTTCTCTCCCGTACCGTCTCCAAAGTAAGCGTTTGCAGCCTTGAAAAGACCATGCTTTTTTGTCAAGTACTCGTTGGCAACACTTTGAAGTCTTGCTACGTCTGTTACAGATTCCTCAGTTAAAACTTCGTGAGCAGCAATCTTGTAAGGTCTTGGAAATCTATTCTCCCATTTGAAGTCGATTTGAGGCTTTTCAGCTCCTTCGGCAACAAATGTGTAGTCTCCGTCTTTTGGGATAAGCTCCGTATAAGAAGTTGTGGCGCTCCCGGTACTTGAAATTGTTGCCATACCTAGCAATCTTTCATCGTTACGAAGGTTAAAACTTCCTAATTGAGTGTGACCAACAGGACTCATTGCAGGCGCTTCATCTACTCCGCTTCCTGTTGTAATATCTCCAACGGCTTTAGGTACAAAATCAATATACCCTGTACCCGCTTTTCTGATTTCTTCAATTTCAGATTCTTTTTCCTTTAGGAAAGAGTTTAGTTGTTGTTTAACTGTTTTAGAAGTTTGTTTCTTTTGAGACTCGATAAAGTCTTCAATTGCTTGGCCACTTTCCTTAATTTCTCCGTGAAGCTTTAAAATTTCGTTTTTAGACGAAACTCCCTCCGCTTGTGCAGCTTGTAATTCATCTTGCAAAGCCTTGAACTTTGAGTCCAAAGCAGCTTTAATTTCTTCTGGTGTCATTCTTTAAAATTTATAATTAATACTTGTTTTGGTGTCCAAAGTGCTTTCGCGGCCTTAAACTTAAATAAAGTGTTTTGCAACGGCTTTATTATTCTTTTATCCATTTCATCAATGGTGATTCTTTTTCTTCTTGTCCTTGAATTTCCTTAACTTCTTGCGTGGGTGTAAAACCATTACTTCCCAATACAACCGCCGAGCCTTCTATTACTTTCGCTTCTGTTATAGCCCAAAAGTAAGAAGATTTTTCTAATTCAACATTGTTTGCAATTGTTTCGTAGTATTTATCCCACACGGCTTTTTCTTCCGCGTAGTCTTCTTCTTCAGAGTTTATTGCTAACTTCATAGAAACATATCTCATTCCAACAGAATGTTGGTCTATGTTTCCGTCTTTGTATTCCTTGAACATTTCAGAATTTCTTGAATGCTTTATGGTAGCATCAAAGGTAAGTGCTTCCGTTTTTCCTTCTAAATCAAACCCTAAAGACTTCCAAGAAACCTTATTAACCCCAACAGATAGGTCTTCTTTATCCGCTATAATAGATTTAAAAGACATTTGATGTTCCTGCAGAAACTTTATGTTTTTGTTTTCTTTTAAAGACTTATTCCAAATACCGTCAACATGAACATCCTTGTGGCTGTCAACTACGTTTGTCGTGTTTATAATCAATCTACGTTTAATAGAAAGCGTATCTTCTTCCGAAGCTGATTTATTTAAAGAAGGTGTTATTGATTTTAAATGAACTGCACTTCCACCAAAACTATCCGCATATTTTATAGCGGTTTTTTTAGCGTAGACAATATCTTCTTTATTAGTCTTTAAGAACTTAAAAAGCTCTTCCCCTTGTAAATTCTTAGGAATGTCCATATTTCTTTTTTGTTAGCGGTTTATCAGATTCAACCTCCTTCATCCTTTTTTTTAGAGCCTCTCGAACTGCTGGGTTAAGGTTTGGTTTAGCCAAAGTCTGTTTTAAATTCTTTATTATCCCTTCTTTTGTTGTCATTTTATAAGCTCTTTAATCTTTTGCTTTTGATCTTCGGTCAATTCTTCAGATTGATTTTGCTGAACAACTATATCTTTGAGAATTGTTCCTTTTGGTAGGCCGCAAATTTCAATCGCAAGTTCATCGGGTACTCCTGCGTTTCTTAAAACAGCCAAGGCCTCTCCTTGTTTCTTTGCATTTTCAAACTTGATTGTTTTAAAAGATAGCATTACCGGCAAGTGGTCGTAAGAGCCTGTTATCTTATAGGAGTCTCCTTCAAATAGAGATTTGTTTAAAGTTTCTATTGTGCTTTCAAGAGTTGATTGCATTTCGTTTTGAATGTAAGAAACTAAACTTTGATTTGCATTTTTATAAGTTGACTTGCCTCCATCAATTGAATATATGTCTTTTGGTAGGTGTAGCGCTGCAAATATTATTCCTGCATCTGTTTTTATACCTTCATCGTGTCCAAGGTCTCTCATTATTATGTGCATCGACTGCCACTTTATAGATGAGTTTGTTACGATTGTTCTTCTTCGGCCACTAGCTAATCCGTACCTTTCATTTGCCCTGTTCTCAACATTTTCTCTCTCTATTCCTGCAAGCGGAAAGCCTTGCTTCTCTCCGCTAATCATTTCTTTTCCGTTAGACTTGATTATTATGCTTTTTGCTTTTTCACTATCACAAGTGTTGTAAAGCGTTTGTCTTATTCCGTCAATCCTGGAGGCGGTATTGTATGGATTTTTTGAGTCCATACCATTAGGCATATCGTAGAAAAATATTAAGTCTTTTATTTTTATTTTGTGGTTTTCACCTTCTGCATCATAAACAACTTCTAAATTTTTTCTTTTCTCCCAAGAGCTTCTGTTTGGGTATTTACCAATTTCAACTTTATCGGGGAAATCTATTAATTTAAAATCTAGTACATAAAGCGAGTTTACGTATGACGTTCCAAAGGTTTTTTTCTTCCAAACAACTGCAACTCCGTTTACAATTTGCGTAAACATTATTGACTCGAGTAAGTCTGATAACGTCATCGCGTAATTTGGTTCTTTAAGTACGTTTAAAAGGGGGTGTGATAAATGAGGTTTTAAAGTGTTCCTGTTTACAACATTAAATTCAGCTTGACTAAACAACTTTGATATAAACAGTATCGCAGGAGATAAAATAGAATGTTCTAAACCTATTTTTAAGTTAGAGTTTTCGTTTGACCAATCATTGAAGGACGTTACATCGTTAAAATAATCGCCAGATTTATTTTTTGTGAAAACGGGGAAAGGAATTTTTAAACCCAAAAAGTTCATAGAAAACGTTTCCTACAAAAGTATATAAATTATTCCGAACAAAATAAGAACAAAAAAAATGAACCAAACAAATTTATCTTTTTTGTTTAATTGAAACGCCTTAACACCACAATTTCCGCAGTATAAGCCGCTTACATTATCGTGATGCTTAGTCTCTTTTTTGCACTCGTGGCAATATCTATTCATATATTATTCCTAAATATGGTATTAAGTAGTCAACAATATACTCAATTGAGTTCATTAAGTGGTCGTTATTTTTATCTTCAATATCATCTGTTGCCAATCCGTATCTGTCTAGCTTAAAGCAATAATCGTGATATTCATTGTCTATATTTCTTGATGTATCGGTGTAAACTATTTTAAAAGACTGAACCTGAGTCCTCATTCTTTCTTTACACCCTGGGCCTTTATTAGCTCCTACCGCAGTTAAACCTCCCAATTGTAAATCCATAACCATTGAGTTTTTTGCGCTATCTGCAACAATAAGTTGTCCTTCTAATATTGGTGGTGTTATTGATGTTTTTAGATACTCGTAAGTAGGCATTCGGAATGTATTTGAAGGCTTGTATAGCTTTTCGTCTAAGTAAAACGTTCTATCTCCATCCCATTTAACCTCAACGACTGCCGTTGGTGATGAACTTCCAAAATCTAATCCAAAATAGCTAGTGCATTGAATTTTATTAAAATACTCTTTGGTGCAAGTGTTCCAACCCCTGTAAACTCTGTTTGGTCTTTCCGAGCCAAGTCCTAAACAGTATACAGCGTAATTAAACGGGTCTGCTGTTTGATTCTTAACGTTTTCTATGTGAGGCGGAGGCTGATTGTGTTCGCCTACCGGCTCGCCCTTATACATTATTTTTCTGTCTTTAATTTCAAAAGTTCCTATTTCATAAGGGCAATAACCTTCTAACTTTGCTATAATTCCAGAAGTTAAAAAGGGGTTATCTTTATAAGTTGAGTGTATGAATTTAGCCATTGGGTTAGTCCTATAAGCCTCAATGTAGAATTCTTTTGAAGGGTTGTAATCTATAAAAACAACATCGGTACATCTTTGATCTAACTGATCAAAAACTTCCTTGCTAAACTCTGATATTTCATTAAAAAAAATATCGTTGTTCTTCATACCGAGTGCTTTTGAAAGCTTTTCAGTTCCCTGGAGGTGTATTGTACTTCCGCTTTTACACTTCCATATTCCGTCTTTTATGTTGTAAGAGAATTTTTTTTGAAGGTATTCGTCTCCTGTTATTATGTTTTTTAAATCTTCCCCAACAGAGCCTATGCAGTCAATTCTTAAATTCCTAAAACAACTTATTTTCCAATTCTTTTTTGTTAAAGCTCTTATTACTAAAGTTTGAACAATTGAATATGATTTGCTGCTCCTAGAGCCTCCAGAGTTTACGATATATCTATATCCTTCTGATAAGGCTACTTCTGTTTTTTTAAAAGTGTTAGTTACTTGTATCTTCATTATTTACAACAACATGCTCAATAGTTATAACTTGATTTGATTCCTCTTGACGTACTTCTGCTCTTTGAAGCTTAGGCTTTATAAACTCCAACAACTTAAAAAAGTTATTTGCAAAATCGTTTTCACTCCCCATTTCATCTCCTTGGGTTAAGAGTATTGCGTTCATTTTCTTACTGTGCTTTCCTGTTAAATCATCAGTAAGCTTGTCAAACTCGCTTCTTCTTTTATTCTGATTTTCTTCCATTTATTAATTCTTTAACTTCATTCATAACGTGGTCGCTTTTCATCCACCTAATCATTAATTGCTCCAAAACATCTTGGCCGTTTACTTCGTGAACCGCACAAACTGCTTTGAATTTTTTTCTAACTTTTTCATCAATCCAACCTCCCATAAATACCTTGGCCATAATTACAAATATAGTTATTTACCTTTAATTGATTTCCTGCAACCCATAACGTTCTCTATTTCAACAAGTCCTTTCCTGCAAGCTTTTTCTACAGCTTCTTGACTTGACCTAGCTTTTATACTTACTATTTTAACAACAGATATTTCGTATTCAATTTTTTTCATATTATTACGCTTTCTATAATTTCCCTACACAATTCGCTTGGTATTTTAGATTTTTCATAATTTCCATTTAAACCCTGAGTACCTGTTCTAGAACCTCTTGGAGCTTCTTCGTGTTGACATTTAGTGTTTCCGTTAAAACACATTGGCCTAGGTCTCCATCCTTTAGGATTAAATATGTCGTAAATGTTGTTAGACCATATATCTGTCGGCTTCATATTTATTGCTCCGTAACTGCAATAAGTAACCGTAGTCCTGTCAATGCCTTTAACTTTTTTTCGCATCATGCCCCTTGGGTTTTCCATAAAAAAAATAGAATCTGGAAACCATTCAAATATTTCAAGTGTCTTTTTTAGTATATTCATTCCAATAAACGCTTCTTTTGTTTTAGGTTGTCTATTCTCTTTCCAATGATGTCCAATTGATGCTATTGAAAAAGTTGTGCAAGGAGGTGAAGCCCAAATCAAATCGGGATTAAACGGTTTCATTCCTTTTTTTAAATCCAAAACATCAATAACTAAATCAATATTTTCAAAGTTGTTTATGTCAACACTAAAAACTTCAAATCCTTGCTTTTCAGCTTCTTTTCCAATACTTCTTGAGCCTGCAAACAACTCTAATAATTTCATAAAATAGACCTCATTTCATATCTACGACCTTCGTCTTTGCATTGCTCTAACGCTAAAGACATTCCCTTACTAATTCCATAATCAACATAAAACACATGTAAATCTGCTCTTTTTCTCCAGGCCAACCCTGCTTTTAACCCAACTTCACGCTCACTTTTAATTTGGTCGTTTAAAATACCGCTTTGTGTGTATAGCAAGTGGCTTGCAATCGGAGACTCTCCGCAAGTTAAACTATGCAAAACACATTGTCTTGCATAGTTTATATTTCTTAAAACATTTCCTGCGTAAGGACTTTCTAAAATCACTAAAATCATATATTATATTTTAATTGTTACAGTAAATAAATCTCCTTCATCGCAATATCTGTTAAGCAAAAGGTTTATGGCGTAATTAACGCTCATTTTGTTTTCCCTGCAAAGAATTGCAAACCTATCTAAATTATCCTTATCAAAAGTTAAGGTGTATTTTGTTAAATTGTTAGAGTTAAGTTTGTTAAAACCTTCCTTTGATTCTAGTATTGCTTTTACTTCTTTCTCAAAAAACAAATCAAATTCATCCCTGTTACATAAAACGGAAATCCATTTATTGATTCTAAATTTTACTGTAAATTCTTTGTTTGATTTTATTTGCTTAATTTTATTTAAGTCTAATCTAGCTAAATACGCTTTTTTTTCTTTCATAATATGTTTGGTTTAAAATGGAACTTCGTCTTGCTCTTTTTTGTTTTGAATTAATTGATCTTCGGTTAAACCTTCCCAATGTGGGTTAAGGTATGAATAGCTTTTAGAAGGTTTTAAAGATTGATTTTCAGACCAACATCTCGCGTGCAAATTTGGAGATTTATCCATGTTCCAATTTTCATCTCTAAGAGACTTCCTAACTACGTTTATAGTTGTTAATTTATCGTTGTTGTAAAATCTATCTCTAAATTCATCAGCCCTGAAGTACAAAGTATGCTCCTTGGGGTTTTGCTCACCTTCAATGCTTAATCTGTCTAAAACTTCTCTGTAAATTCTATTCTCACTATTCTTTTTGGTCTTTGTAAGTTCTTCTGTTTGAATATCACTATCAGCAAAAAAGGTTCTTCCTTGAGATTCAACGTGAGGCAAACTCTCTAGCAAAGCCAAGAAATCAGGTATTTCATCGCGTAAAATATTGTGAATTTCATCATTTGCACCTCCAGGTATTGTAGGAACTTTTCTAATCCAATATCTAGTCTCCTGCTTTGAAATATTTACAAAGTCATTTTCATCGTTTGAGAACATTAATATTTTTGCAAACCACTCAATATCGTAGTTATTTATACCTTTTTCATTTATTAGCAACGTGTCTGCTGTCGCTAAACTTTTAATGTTTTCAAGCGTTTTTTTCTCTTGGAAATTAGCTTCATCAATAATAACAATATTTGACTTTCCGTAAGAAGCGCTAAAATCACTGTTTAACTCCTTAGGGCCGATTGTAACAGTATTATAACCGTATATAGCGCGAAGCCAACGTCCGAAAGTACTTTTACCGGTCTTATTTTCTTTTGAAGTTAAACCAAGTATCGGCAGCCTTTGCATAGGGTTAAGATATATCTGCTGCATATAAACTAAACCAAGCTCCCATTGTTCGCCAAAAATATGCTTAATCATGCCCATACTGTGCATTATACTTTCATCGGTATAAGAGCTTGAAGGCTTGTGCATAAACCTAGAATAATGATTGTAACAATTCCCGATTACAGGTCTGTAATTTTTATTGTCGGGAAACATAACAAAATCATCATAATCGTGAACTTCCTCAATATACCCTCCGCCAAACTTTTCTTTTAAAGCTTGCCTAGAATATGTTTTCATTGCCTCAATTTCATCGCCCTTGGTTGTTGGTTTCTTAAACTTGACAAATAAATTACCACCAACTTTTATATGAGGTAGTTCAACCCTTAAAAATCTAAAAGAAAATAAATTTATAGCAGCTAATTCGTTGCCTGCATGCTCAAATATAACATAGACATCCCAAGGAGATAGCTTTTCGTTTTCTTGAAAATCAATCTTAGTTTTATCGTTTAGCTTTATAGAAAAATTAGTTTTGCACTTTATAAAACCAGATACAATCGTAAAATCTACTCGTTTTTGAGGGCCATTGGCATCAACACAAAACCCACTTCTAATAACACCGTCCCCGCTCTTGTTTTTTGAATTGTGAATTGTCTTGTCTTTTCTTTTTAAAATATTTAATGTGTCTTCGTGATTATGTAAATTATAGTAATTTGATACAGTCCTATATGCTTTCAACCCTTCACTCATATTTATTTTTTAATTTAGTTCGTATTATTTTCATCACCGGCCAAGGCCATCTCCAAGGCCAGCTCCAAGCCCAACTCCAACTCCAAGGCCAAGACCCGCCAAAGCCCGCATACAAAGATAAGGTATATAAGACCATTTAAAAAGGGAATACACTAAAATCATTTTAAGGCCTTCTAAGAAACTTAGCCGTTAAAAAC
>Ga0114915_1001245_pt1 | contig 11108 bp, 7 predicted proteins | sample MalvirAntarct_55_FD_87288 | JGI IMG/M metagenome (GOLD analysis project Ga0114915, IMG submission 87288) | Marine viral communities from the Global Malaspina Expedition - Malaspina viral metaG Antarct_55 | ecosystem: Environmental > Aquatic > Marine > Oceanic | place: South Georgia Island...
CGTCTCGGCCGGCCGGGCCGCCGGCCGCTCTTCGGGCGCCGGTGCCGGCGTGCGCTCCTCGGGGCGCGGCAGCGGCGAGACCGTCACGCCTTCGGACGGCACCGGCGGCGCCGCGGGCTCGGCCGGCATCGGCGGCGGCCGGTCCACCGGCTCCTCCGGTCGCGGCAGCAGGGTGGCGTCCTTCGGCGACGGCGGCGGCGCGTCGGAGAGCAGCTGCTCGTAGACGAGCTTGTCGCGGAAGGGCACCTGCATCCCGCCGGGATCGTCCGGCTCGGTGCGGATGGGATCGGTGCGGGCGGTGATCAGCGGCACCTCGCTGCTCACCATGGCGCTCTTGCCCATTGTGTAGGCGTACCAGATCGCGCCGCCGAAGGCGGCCAGGACGATGACGGCGCCGACCACCGGCAGGCGCCGGCGTGCCCGCACCGGCAGCCCCGGCGCGCCGCGGTCGCGTCTCCTGTCGACGGGCGGCATCAGCGCATCTCCTCGGCGGCTTCGATGCCGAAGACCTGCAGGCCCGAGGCGACCACCGCGGCCACGCCCTTCAGCAGCGCCATGCGGGCCATGGTGGTCTCCGGCGCCTCCGGCAGGATGAAGCGCAGGCTCGGGTCCTCGCGGCCCTTGTTCCACAGGGCGTGGAACAGGAAGGCGAGCTCGGACAGGTAGAAGGCCAGGCGGTGCGGCTCGTGCGCCTGGGCCGCACCCTCGACGATGCGCGGCCACGCCGCCAGCGACTTGATCACCGCCAGTTCGTCGGGGTCCGTCAGGCGGTCGAGCGGCGCGTCGGCGAGCGCTGCGGCCGACAGGTCGACGCCCGGCATCGCCTCGGCGGCGTTGCGGAAGACCGAGCAGGCGCGGGCATGGGCGTACTGGACGTAGAAGACCGGGTTGTCGCGCGACTGCTCGACCACCTTCACCAGGTCGAAGTCGAGGGCCGCGTCGTTCTTGCGCGTCAGCATGATGAAGCGGACGACGTCCTTGCCGACCTCGTCGACGACCTCGCGCAGCGACACGAAGTCGCCCGAGCGCTTCGACATGCGCACCAGTTCGCCGCCGCGCAGGATGCGCACCAACTGGCACAGCTTCACGTCGATCTCGGCCTTGCCGCCGGTCAGCGCCTGGACCGCGGCGTTGACCCGCTTGACGTAGCCGCCGTGGTCGGCGCCCCAGACGTCGATCAGCGTCTGGAAGCCGCGGTTCACCTTGTCGAAATGATAGGCGATGTCGCTGGCGAAATAGGTCCAGCTGCCGTCAGACTTCTGCAGCGGCCGGTCGACGTCGTCGCCGAACGCGCTGGAGCGGAACAGCAGCTGCGGCCGCGGCTCCCAGTCCTCGATCACCTTGCCCTTCGGCGGCTCCAGCACGCCGCGATAGACGTGGCCGCCGTCCTCCAGCGTCTTCACCGCCGCGTCGACCTTGCCGCCCGCCACCAGGGCGCGCTCGGACGAGAACAGGTCGTGGCGGATGCCGACGGCCTCCAGGTCCTCGCGGATCAGCGCCATCATGGCGTCGATGGCGGCGTCGCGGACGACCGGCAGCCAGGCGCTCTCGTCCTGATCGCGCAGCGCCGTGCCGTGCCGCTCGGCCAGCATCTGCCCGACGGGCACGAGATAGTCGCCGGGATACAGGCCCTCGGGAACGTCGCCGAGCGTCTCGCCCAGCGCTTCGCGGTAGCGATGGAAGGCGGAGCGCGCCAGCACGTCGACCTGGGCGCCGGCGTCGTTGACGTAATATTCGCGGGCGACGTCGTAGCCGGCCTTGGTCAGCAGCGACGCGAGGACGTCGCCGAAGACGGCGCCGCGGCCGTGGCCGACATGCAGCGGCCCGGTTGGATTGGCCGATACGTATTCGACGTTGACGCGCGTGCCGGCACCGACGGTCGAGTCGCCATAGGCGAGGCCGTCGCGCAGCACCTCGCGCAGGCGGTCGCGCCAGAAGGCGTCGGACAGGCGCAGGTTGATGAAGCCGGGCCCGGCGACCGCCACCGTGGCGACATCGGGATGCTCGCGCAGGCGGGCGGCCACCTGCTCGGCCAGGTCGCGCGGCTTCATGCCGGCGGGCTTGGCCAGCACCATGGCGGCGTTGGTGGCGACGTCGCCGTGCGTCGGGTCGCGCGGCGGCGCGGCCGAGATGCGGTCGAGGTCGAGCCCGGCCGGCAGCGTGCCCGCGGCGGCGAGATCGCGCAGGATGTCGGCGGTGATGGCTTGGAAGCGGCTGAAGACGTTCATCAAGTCTTGCTGTAGCGGTCGAACAGTCGGAAATGCTCGTCGAGCGCGAACCGATCCGTCATCCCGGCGATATAGTCGGCGGCGACCCTGGCCGTCCGGGCGGTACCCGGTGCGTCCGCGAGCGCCCGCCATTCGTCGGGCAACGTGTTCGGCTCCGCATGGAAGAGCGCGAAGAGGTCCTTTACCACACGACGCGCCTTGCTGGTCATCCGGTTGACCCGCCAGTGCCTGTACATGTGTGTCCAGAGGAACTGCTTCAACGCGCGGTCGTGCGCCTGCATCTCGTCGGAGAAGGCGACGAGCGGCGCCGGCAGGGCGCGCACGGCCTCGGCCGAAGCGGGATCGGCAGCATCGATGCGCCGCCGCGTCTCGGCGAGCACGTCGGTGACCATGACGTCGATCATGCGCCGGACGACTTCGTGCGCGAGGCGCGGCCGGTCGAGGGCGCCCCAGCGGTCGTGCACCGCGCCGATCAGCGGTCCGACCAGCGGCAGGCCGGCGAGGTCGGCCTCGTCGAACAGGCCGGCGCGCAGGCCGTCGTCGACGTCGTGGCTGTTGTAGGCGATGTCGTCGGCCAGCGCGGCGACCTGGGCCTCGGGACCGGGGAAGGTGTCGAGGTCGAGCGGGTGGCGGGCGTCGTAGGCGGCGATCGCCTCGGCCGGCACGGCACCGGCGGTCGCGTACGGGCCGACTGCATAGGGTCCCCTGAGCGGGCCGTTGTGCTTGACCACGCCCTCCAGCGTCTCCCAGGTGAGGTTCAGGCCGTCGAAGGCGGCATAGCGGCGTTCCAGCCGCGTGAGGATGCGCAGCGTCTGGACGTTGTGGTCGAAGCCGCCATAGGCGGCGAGGCCGTCCTGCAGCGCGCGCTCGCCGGCATGGCCGAAGGGCGTGTGGCCGAGGTCGTGGGCCAGCGCCAGCGCTTCCGCCAGATCCTCGTCGAGGCCCAGGCTGCGCGACAGGGAGCGGGCGATCTGAGCCACCTCCAGCGAGTGGGTGAGGCGGGTCCGGTAGTGGTCGCCCTCGTGGTAGATGAAGACCTGGGTCTTGTACTGCAGGCGGCGGAAGGCGGTTGCGTGGATGATGCGGTCGCGGTCGCGCTGGAACGGCGTCCGGTTGGCCGATTCGGATTCGGGCACGAGCCGACCGCGCGTCCGGTCGGCGCGGGTGGAGAAGGGGGCGCGCATGGCGCGGACACTATAGGCCGCGGCGCCGCCCGACAATTGCGCCGGTGCGGCGTGCGTACGGAGCGCGCCGGTCAGTTCATCAGGCGCCCGCCGTTCACGTCGAGCGTCGTGCCGGTGATGTAGCTGGCGTCGTCCGAGGCGAGGAACAGGATGGCCGCGGCGATCTCCTCCGGCCGTGCGGCGCGGCCCAGCGGGATCGCGGCCATGCGCGCCGCCTGATCCGCCGGGTCGAGCGCCTCGTAGCGGTTGCGCACGCGGTCGGTGAACACCGTGCCGGGCGCCACAGCATTGACCGCGATGCCGTTCGCCGCCTCCTCGAAGGCCAGCTTGCGGGTAAAGCCGATGACGGCGGCCTTCGCGGTCGAATAGTGCAGATTGGAGATCTCGCTGATGCCGCGGCCGGCGATCGAGGCGAGGTTGACGATGCGGCCGTAGCGCCGTGCCCGCATGCCCGGCAGAACGGCGCGGGTCATCAGGAAGGCACTGGTCAGGTTGATCGCCAGGAACCGGTCCCATTCGTCGCGTCCCAGGTCCTCGATCGGCCGCGGATTGGCGCCGAACCCGACATTGTTGATCAGGATGTCGGCGGGGCCGAGGCCGGCTTCGGCCGTGTCCACCGCCGCCCGCACCTGTGTCTCGTCCGTCGCGTCGCCGGTGACGTAGAGGAGGCGGTTGCCGCCGTCGCCCGCGTCGCGGCGCAGCGCCACGGCGAAGTCGCCGCCCTCCGGCTCCATGTCGATCACCGCGAGGCGGCCGCCTTCGGCGAGGAAGCGCAGGGCGGTGGCGCGGCCGATACCCTTGGCGCCGCCGGTCAGGATGGCGGTGCGGCCCTCGAAGCGCCGGCCTTGGGCGAAAGCGTCGGAAGACTGGTTCACGGGCTGTCCCTCCTCGCAGTGTTTTCCGCAGTGTCGCACGCGGAAAACCCTGCGCGAAGGAGCCGGCCCGGGTTCGGAGGGGGCCTCGCGACCCCGCTCGGCCTACTCGTCCGAGGGTTCGCTGTCGGGGCCGGTGATCATCGCCTCGGCGACGAGCCCGGCATTGCCGCGGATCGCCTTCTCGATGGCGTCGGCGACCTCCGGGTGCTCGCGCAGATAGGTCTTGGCGTTCTCGCGGCCCTGGCCGACGCGCTCGCCGTTGTAGGAGAACCAGGCCCCCGACTTTTCGACGATGTTCGCCTGCACGCCGAGGTCGAGCAGTTCGCCCGTCTTCGACACGCCCTGGCCGTACATGATGTCGAACTCGACCACCCGGAACGGCGGCGCCATCTTGTTCTTGACGACCTTGACCCGGGTCTGGTTGCCGGTGACCACGTCGCGCTCCTTGATCGCGCCGATGCGGCGGATGTCGAGGCGGACCGAGGCGTAGAATTTCAGCGCATTGCCGCCCGTCGTCGTCTCCGGGTTGCCGAACATGACGCCGATCTTCATGCGGATCTGGTTGATGAAGATGACGATCGTGCGCGACTTGGAGATGGAGGCGGTCAGCTTGCGCAGTGCCTGGCTCATCAGCCGCGCCTGCAGGCCGGGCAGCGAGTCGCCCATCTCGCCCTCGATCTCGGCCCGCGGCACGAGGGCCGCGACGCTGTCGATGACCAGCACGTCGAGGGCGCCCGAACGCACCAGCGTGTCGACGATCTCCAGCGCCTGCTCGCCGGTGTCCGGCTGCGAGATCAGCAGTTCGTCGAGGTTGACGCCGAGCTTCTTGGCATAGGATGGGTCGAGCGCGTGCTCGGCGTCGACGAAGCCGCAGACGCCGCCCTTCTTCTGGGCCTCCGCCACGACGTGCAGTGCCAGCGTCGTTTTGCCCGAGCTCTCCGGCCCGTAGATCTCGATGACGCGACCGCGCGGCAGGCCGCCGATGCCGAGTGCTATGTCGAGCCCGAGCGAGCCCGTCGAGATCACGTCCGCATCGACCGGCGCCTCGCGCTGACCGAGCCGCATGATCGAGCCCTTGCCGAACGCCTTCTCGATCTGGCCGAGAGCGGCGTCGAGCGCCTTCTGCTTGTCCATGCTGTCCTTTTCGACGAGGCGAAGTGCGGTCGACATCATCCGGCTCCCTTATTCCACAGCGTCCGTGGGGTGTGCAACGAAAGGGCGGCGGAGATCGCGACGGCGTGGTCTCTCGCCCCTGATACCCCACCTTGAACCACGGCCCGAAAGGGCGTGGCGTGAAGGCGAGTGTACGCAGTTTGTTCTTGTTCCGCAAATGTTCTTTTCCCGAGTCGGGCGAGCGTTGTGACTGGCTGCAACCCGATTGGGAACCGAGTGGGAAAGAGGGATACGCCTTTCCGTTTGCGCCGATATTCCGCACGGCGATAATGGGATACCGAACGGAGAGGAACTTCCCATGGCGGTACAGCGCGGCCGGCACTTCCTGCAGATCCCGGGGCCGAGCAATGTGCCCGACCGCATCCTGCGGGCGATCGACAATCCGACGATGGACCATCGCGGCCCGGCGTTCGGCATCATGTCCCGCGAGATCCTGCAGGGTCTGCACGGCGTCTTCGGCTGCGCCGGGCCGGTCATCATCTATCCGGCTTCCGGTACCGGCGCCTGGGAGGCCGCACTCGTCAACACGCTGTCGGCCGGCGACCGGGTGCTGATGTACGAGACGGGCTGGTTCGCCAGCCTGTGGCGCGAACTCGCCGGCAAGCTGGGGCTGGAGGCGGAATTCCTGTCCGGCGACTGGCGGCACGGTCCCGACCCGGCGGCGATGGAGGCGCGTCTGCGCGAGGATCGCGACCACGCGATCAAGGCGGTCTGCGTCGTCCACAACGAGACCTCGACCGGCGTCACCAGCCGCGTCGCCGAGGTGCGCGCCGCGATCGACCGTGCCGGCCACCCGGCGCTGCTGATGGTCGACACGATCTCGTCGCTGGGGTCGATGGACTACCGCCACGACGACTGGGGCGTCGACGTGACGGTGGCCGGCTCGCAGAAGGGCCTGATGCTGCCGCCGGGCCTGTCCTTCAACGCGATCAGCCAGAAGGCGCTCGCCGCGTCGAAGTCGGCGCGGCTGCCGCGGGCCTTCTGGGACTGGGAGGCGATGCTGAAGGCGAACGCCACCGGCTATTTTCCCTACACGCCGGCGACCAACCTGCTCTACGGCCTGCGCGAGGCGATCGCCATGCTGGAGGAGGAGGGCATGGCGAACGTCTTCGCCCGCCACGACCGGCTGGCCGAGGCGACGCGGCGCGCCGTGCGCGCCTGGGGCCTGGAGGTGCTGTGCCAGGAACCGCAGGAGTACAGCAGCGTGCTGACCGCCGTCCTGCTGCCCGAGGGGCACGACGCCGACGTCTTCCGCCGCATCACCCTGGAGAAGTTCAACATGTCGCTGGGCAACGGCCTGGGCAAGCTGCAGGGCCGGGTCTTCCGCATCGGCCACCTGGGCGACATGAACGAGCTGATGCTGTGCGGTACCCTGGCGGGGGTCGAGATGGGCCTCGCCGCAGCCGGCGTGCCCCACACGAAGGGCGGCGTCCAGGCGGCGATGGACTATCTGAACGGCAACGCCTGACCTTTGGAGGCCTGACCTTTCGAGGCTTGGCCTGCTACTCCCCTGCCGGCACTAGGACGCTCTCGCTCGCCCGCATGCGGCGGAGCCAGCACCAGCCGATGAATAGGGCGGCGAGGCCGAGGGCGATGGTGTCCATCAGGGCGCCGGGGAAGATGAACGTCACGGCGCAGGCCGCGGCCAGGGCGCGTTCGGGCCAGCCGAGGGGGACGAGGAACCAGCCGACGCAGGCGACCGACAGGGCGGTGACGCCCATGCCGGCGGTGAAGAAGCGCCACGCCATATCGGCGATGCTGTCGGTCAGGCCGAGCAGTTCCGGCGAGTAGACGAACAGGAACGGCAGGATGAAGACCGACAGGCCGATGCGGAACGAGACGAAGGCCGTCCGCATCGGTTTGGTGCCGGCGATCGCCGCGGCGGCGAAGGCAGCGATGGCGACGGGCGGCGTGATGTTGGATTTGCAGCCGCCGTAGAAGATGAACATGTGCGCCGCCAGAAGCGGTACGCCCAGTGCCACCATGCCCGGCGCCAGCAGCAGGGCCAGCACGATGTAGGCGCCCGTCGCCGGCATGCCGGTGCCGAGGATGATCGAGAAGATCATCGTCAGCACCAGGATGAAGAACAGGTTGCCGTGCGCGACGTCGAGGATGACGGCACTCAGCCGCACGCCGATGCCGGTCATCGTGATGATGCCGACCAGGATGCCGCCGATTGAGACCGCCACGGCGATCTGGCCCATCATTCGCGGCGCCTCGGTGCAGGCGGCCCAGAGCACCTGGAGGATCCGGCGCCGGTTCTCCGGGTCGAGCAGGACGAGGAGGCCGACGAGGCTGAAGATCGACCAGATCGCGCCGACCACGGGCGTGTAGCCCTCGATCAGGAAGTAGACCAGCGCAAACAGCGGCCCGAGCAGATAGCCGCGGCGCTTGAAGACTGGCCACAGCTTCGGGATATCGGCCTGTTCCATCGGCCGCAGGCGCAGCTTGCGCGCCTCGAGGTCGACCGTCGCATAGGTCGCGACATAGTAGAGGACCGCCGGCAGGATGGCGGCCAGGCAGATGTCGACATAGGAGATGCCCGTCATCTCGGCCATGACGAAGGCCGTGGCGCCCATCACCGGCGGCGTGAGCAGGCCGCCGGACGAGGCCACCGCCTCGACGCCGGCGGCGAACTCCGGCTTGTAGCCGGCGCGCTTCATGGCCGGGATGGTGAAGGAGCCGGTGGTCACGACGTTGGCCGCCGCCGTGCCCGACAGGGTGGCCATGAAGGCGCTGGAGACGACCGACGTCTTCGCCGGTCCGCCGACCAGACGGCCGGTCGGCGCATTGGCCGAATCCGTGAAGAAGTCGCCGGCGCCCGAGGCGACCAGGATCGCGCCGAACAGGATGAAGTGGAAGATGTAGCTGGCCGTCACCCCCAGCGGCGAGCCGAACAGCCCCTCGTTGGTGAAGTACATCAGGTCCATGATGCGCTCGACCGAGAAGCCGCGATGCCAGAACGGCGCCGGCAGGTGGTTGCCGAACATGGCGTAGGCGAAGAAGAGCAGCGTCAGGATGACCAGGAACCAGCCGATCGCCCGGCGCGCCGCCTCCAGGATGACGACGATCAGGCCGACCGACAGGACCATCTCCAGGTTGGTCAGCGGCGTCATGTAGGTGAGCCGCGTCTGGACGTAGCCGACGTTCAGGAAGAGGTACGACGTCGAGGCGACGAGCATCGCTACCAGCGCCCAGTCCCACACCGCCTTCGCGCGCCTGCCGAGCGCGGTGCGCGCCTCGCGATCGCGGCCGAGGAACAGGATCGAGAGCGCGAACAGCAGGTGGGCCGGCCGGTGGATCTCGGGGACCGGCTCGCCGATATAGCCGGTCACCATCTGATAGCCGGACATCGCCAGCGCGAGCAGGGCGACGAACCGCTTCAGGTCGAAGTCGCGGAAGAAGGCCGGCACGGCGACCGGCAGCACCTCACGGTCGGAGCGGAGCCGGGCGTGAGGATCGGCGTGGCTCGCGGCGTGGGCATCGACATAGGCGGAGGCGTCGGCCATGGCACTTCTCCCGGACAACTCGTCTCCCGGACAATCCGTCTCGGGACAACTCGCCTGCGGCGGGGCCTATTTCAGGCCGCCCTTCTCCTTCCAGAACCGGGCGGCACCGGGATGCAGCGGCACGCCGGGAACGACGGCGGCGATCTCGGGCGTCAGGTCCTTGAGCGACGCGGAGATGCTCTTGAAAGCCTCCCAATCGCCGGCGAAGGTCTTGAGGATGTAGTAGGCGTCGTCGTCAGGCATGGACTCGGGCACGACCATCATCGCGACGGTCCCGAAGGTCGGAACGGCTTCGGTCTGGCCGGGATAGGTGCCGGCGGGAATCTCCGTGCGCAGGTAGCCGGAGTTCATCTTCGATATCTTCGCGAAGACTTCGTCGGAGGTGCCCAGGAAGCGCACCGGGACCGAGGTCGAGACATCCATGAACACGGGGCCGGGGTAGGAACTCATCGCCGCGAAGCCGGCGAAGCGCCGGTCCTTGGTGCCGTCGGCGCCGAACTGCTGGCCGCCGACGGCGAGGCTCAGGTCGCTCTCCTTCAGTCCGTGGCCTTCGAGGAAATGCTGGAACGCCAGCTGCGACATGTTGCCGACGGCCTGGGCGGAGTAGGTCTTGCCCTTCAGATCCGCCGCGGTCTTGACGCCGGCAGGGCCGGGCAAGAACCGGTTAAGCAATCCCCGTGCCGCCCGAGCTCTCTGACGCCGTGGTACCCGAGGGCGCCGTCAGTCGAACGCCAATTCCCTATAGCCGCCCCGGGCGACCTCGTCGCACCAGCGCCGGTAGTCGGGCGCGGTGCCGCTGTAGCGGGCGATGATGCGGGTCTGCTTGCCCTCGACGTTCTGGTTGACGCCGGTCATCCAGGAATCGACCTCGTTCGACAGCAGGCCCTCGCCCTTCTCGACGACGAAGGCGGTCCAGCGCTCGACGGCCTCGGGCCGCGCGTCGGCGAAAGTCAGTCCACGCTTGTGCATGTATTCGAGCAGATCGCTGATCCACTCGACATTGTATTCGATGCTGCGCGGGATGTTGCCGAGTGCGGTGTGCGGGCCGACCACCATGAACATGTTGGGGAAGCCGTCGACCATCACGCCGACGAAGGTGGTCAGCGCGCCGCGCCACTTCTCCTTCAGCTTCTGCCCGCCGATGCCGCGGATGTCGATCCGGTCCAGGCTGCCGGTGATCGCGTCGAAGCCCGTCGCGTAGACGATCAGGTCGAATTCGAAGGTCCGGTCGCTCGTCTCCAAGCCGGTCGGCGTGATCCGTTCGATCGGGGTGTCGAGGATGCTGACCAGTTCGACGTTGGGCTGGTTGTAGACCTCGTAATAGTGGGTCTCCTGCGGCACACGCCGTGTGCCGAAGCCGTGGTCGGTCGGGATCAGCTTCTCCGCGACCGCCGGATCCTTCACCCGCTGCCGGATCTTCTTCGCGACGAAGTCGGAGGCCAGCCGGTTCGCCTCGCGATCGACCAGCATGTCGCGGAAATTGCCCTGCCAGATGCCGAAGCCGCGCCCGGCATAGAGCTCCTCCCAGAAGGCCTCGCGCTCCTCCGGCGTCACCTCGAAGGTGCCGCGAGGGTCGATCGTGTGGACGAAGCAGGCCGCGGTCTCGCGGCAGCGCCGGAAGATGTCGGGATAGCCGGCGCGGATCTCCTGCATCTCCTCGCGCGTGATCGGCCCGTTGTGCAGCGGCGTGCACCAGTTCGGCCGGCGCTGGAACACTGTCAGGTGCTCGGCCGTCTTGGCGATCTCCTGGATCGCCTGCACGCCGGTCGCACCGGTGCCGATCACCGCGACCCGCTTGCCCTCGAAACTCACCGGCTCCTTCGGCCAGAGGCCGGTGTGATAGGCCTCGCCGCGGAAGCTGTCGCGCCCCTCGATCCGCGGGAAGGTCGGCGCCGACAGGGGGCCGACGGCGGTCACGAGGAAGCGGCAGGTGTGCCGGCTGCCGTCCTCCAGCGCGATCGTCCAGGACCGGCCGGCCTCGTCGTAGATCGCCGAGGCGACGCGTGCCCGGAACTGGATGTCGCGGCGCAGGTCGAACTTGTCCGCGACATGGTTCAGATACTTCTCGGTCTCCGGCTGCGGCGAGAAGTGTTCGGTCCAGTCCCACTCGTCGAGCAGTTCCTGCGAGAAGGAATAGCC
>Ga0114915_1001246_pt1 | contig 11086 bp, 12 predicted proteins | sample MalvirAntarct_55_FD_87288 | JGI IMG/M metagenome (GOLD analysis project Ga0114915, IMG submission 87288) | Marine viral communities from the Global Malaspina Expedition - Malaspina viral metaG Antarct_55 | ecosystem: Environmental > Aquatic > Marine > Oceanic | place: South Georgia Island...
AATATATATAGGATATGATCCTAAAGAACACAGGGCTTATGAAGTTTTAAAGTTTTCTTTAGAAAGAATTTCAACTTCTCCTTTAAGAATTATTACGTTAGATTTAAACACCATACATCATAGGATGGGTGCTTATAATAGAAAATTTAAAACCGATAATAGTGGACAGAGATATGACACTATAGATAGCCGACCTTTTTCTAGTGACTTCAGCTTCTCTCGTTTTTTAGTTCCTTATTTAAATATGTATCAAGGCAAAGCTTTATATATGGATTGTGATATGTATGTTCGACATGATATTACAGAACTGTTTGATCTTTGTGATACTAACTACTATCCATTATGGTGTGTTCATCATAAGTATGAACCTACTATAGGTAAAAAAATGGATAATAAAATACAAGAAATGTATCATAGAAAAAATTGGTCTAGTCTTATGATGTTTAATTGTGAGCATCCAGAAACTTTAAAGCTAACAAGAGATGTAGTAAATACAGCAACAGGAAGATACTTACATACTTTTGAATGGCTACCAGATAAAGAAGCAGACATAGGTCAGATACCTGAAGAATGGAATTGGTTAGATGGACACTCTAGTCCTAAAATAGATGCAAAGAATGTACACTTTACTACAGGTGGTCCTTGGTTTAAAGCTTGGAATCCTTCACGAGAAGCAGATTGTAAATATATTACTGAATGGAACAATGATTCTACTTGGTTAGAAATGAATGGGATAAAAGAACATGTTAAAAAATTTGAAATATAAAGCTTTATTAAAACATTTTGAAGCTGAAAGAGATAGATGTTTATATCAATTAACTTTATCTTTTGAAAATCCTGTAGCTATAGGAGAACATCCTACGTTATTAGAAGATGATAAAAAACTTATTAGTGAGTTAGCATCTGCTGAAGAATGTATAGATTCTTTACAAGATAATTTTAATAGAGTTCGTAATGAAGAAAGATTAGAAAAACCTGACACACCTTGGCTACTAGGAGATGATGCTTAAAATGACAAACGTAACCTTTGTAACTTCCTTTAACGAAACTATATTAAAAGACTCTGGTCATTTTATGTTAGATACTTTAGCTGATAACTTAGAACCATCAGTAAATTTAATTTGTTATCACCATGATTGTAGTTTAGATAGCTATACTCTCCCTAAAAAATCTAATATTAAATACAAAAACTTACATGACGTAGAAGAACATGAAAAATTCATAGCTAAATATAAAGCTCATAATGGAACAGAGAATAATACGATACCTTATAATATTCAATTAGATGGTGTAAGATTTTCACATAAAGTATTTGCATTAACAGAAGAAGCTTTTAAATTAGCTGAAGAATCTACTGAACCTGGTTGGATAGTATGGGTTGATGCTGACTCTTATTTTAAAAAACGTATAACAAAAAAAAATATATTAGATAGACTTGATAAAGAAACTGACTTAGCTTTTATAGAAAACGATGCATCTTTTATGGCTTTTAATTTAAATAAACAACCTCCTATTGATTTGTTAGGAGACTTGAGAGGTGCTTATATTTCAGGTGAGTTTGTACAGTACAGAGAATGGCATGATTATTTTATTTTACAAAGGTTAATAAATATTTATCAAGTACATGGTTTAAAACTACATAAAATTCCTACTATGTCTGACCATATGATACACTTTAAAGGAAAATTTAATCCTAATAAGTTAGCATCTGTTAGAGACCCTAAAGGAAAAAGAGTATTTGCTTTACCTAATACTGTATCTCCAGATATAAAACCTAATAGATATAAACAATTAGCAGATATTGTTAGACATTATAAACCTAAAAGTATTATTGAAACAGGTACATGGAATGGTGGTCGTGCTATTGAAATGGCTTTAGTTGCTTTTGAAACTCAAGATGAATTATTATATAGAGGTTTTGATTTATTTGAAGATGCTACAACAGAAACAGATGTAGAAGAAAACAATGTAAAAGCTCATAATACTAAAGCTGCTGTGTTAAAAAGACTACAAGACTTTAGAGCTAAGATGTTAGAAAAAAAGAAAGTATTTACGTTTCAATTAGGTCAAGGTAATACTAGAGAAACTTTAAATAATCGTACAGATTTAACTGCTGATCTTATTTTACTTGGTGGTGGTAACAGTATTAAAACTGTGAGTGATGAATATAAAAATGTTAAACATAATTCATTGGTTGTTTTTGATCATTATATAACTAAAGATGAACAAGATAATATATTACCAAAAGAATTTCAAGGTGTAAATAAAGTTTTCTCAGAAATAAAAGCTAAAAAAAAGGGGGTTAGAAAACATGTGTTACCCTCTGGTGACATTGTTTTAGGAGGAGGACATACACATCTTGCTGTAGTATTACATGATCCAAAACTTGATGATCTTTCTCCTAGTTTAAAATCTGTTCCTATAGTAGTTAATCCTAGAGATTGTGTACCTAAAGGTTATATAAGAGATAATATAAAAGACAACATGAAACTTATTGAAAAAGATAAGTGGATAGATAAATGTATGCAACATTTTGGTAAAGTTATTTTAGTTTCTGCTGGACCTAACATAGATTATGAAGAGTTAAAACTTACTATACAAAACAATCCTGATGCTAAAGTTATGTGTGTTAAACATAGTTATCCAGGATTACTTGCTAATGATATTAAACCTTGGGGTTGTGTTGTATTAGATCCTCGTTCTATTGATGGTATAAGTACACATGGTATTGTACGTAAAGAATTATTTAAAACTGTAGATCCTACAACTAAATTTTTTGTAGCATCTATGACTGATCCTTCTGTTACAAATTATTTAATAGATAAAAAAGCAACGATATATGGATGGCATGCCTTTACAGAATCTTTACGAGAAGAATCTGAAAGAAGTCAAGGTATTAATAATAATCAAATTAAAGTTTTAGCTGAGTTAAATCTTCCTGAAGGTTCTACTTTAATTACAGGTGGTACATGTGCTGCTATGAGGACTATAGGAATAATGCATACTATGGGCTTTAGAGATATAGAACTATTTGGTTTTGATTGTTCTTTAAAAGATGACCCAACTAAAGAGATGTTAAAAGAAACTACAGGTGCTGAAGATGAAGAAGCTAGACCTAAATATTTTAAAGTAGGAGTAGGAGATAAATTCTATTGGACTACAGGTGAGCTATTAGCTATGGCACAAGATTGTGAGAAAGTTTTTTCAGATAAATCTATGGGTATACTTTATAACTTTCATGGAGAAGATACATTAGTAGCTGACCTGTGGAAATTATCTGAAGACAGACAAACATTTAGAAATTTTAAGGATCTGTTTTAATGTATATTGAAATACATAAACAGTATACTAAAGAAAACCCTTCTGAAAGATACTTACAACTTGTTGAAGAATATAAAACTCAACACACACAAGATGTTAGACCTGGCATTCCACACTATAATGGAATAAGTTTATCTCAACACATAACTACATTAACAGAGATTATAAAAGCAAACAAATGTAAAACTTTATTAGATTATGGTTGTGGTAAAGGAGTGTTATATACTAAAAATTTTAAAGATGCAACTGAGGTTATATCAAAACCTGTAAATAAGCATTGGAATTTAGATTCATTTAAGTTGTATGATGCAGGATATAAGAAACATTCTAAGTATCCTAAAGGTAAGTATGATGCTGTAATTTGTACAGATGTTATCGAACATATATGGAAAGATGATCTCTATTGGTTCACAAAAGAATTATGTTCTTTCGCAAAAAAACTTGTGTTTATTAACGTAGCATGTTATCCTGCTAAAAAGACATTTAAGGATGGAACCAATGTTCATGTTTCAGTTTATCAACCACAAGTATGGAGAAAGTTTTTTCAACAAATACAAAAAGAATTTCCTTCATTAGACTTCTATATTGTAACCCAACATCAAGAGATGAAAACAAATGGAATACTACTTAGAAGTAAATTAAAGGAAACTAAAAATGCTTAATTTATTAACCCAACTATTGCCTGTTGTGGGAGAAGTTATAGATAGAGTTATACCTGATCCTAAAGCTAGAGAAGCTGCTAAGTTACAGCTAATACAACAAGCACAAGAAGGTAAACTAAAAGAAGTAGAACAACAGCTCTCAGCTATAGTTGCTGAAGCTCAATCAAAAGATCCTTGGACATCTAGAGCAAGACCTACATTTTTATATGTAGTGTACTTATTAATATTAACATCAATTCCAATGGCTCTTGTTCATGCTTTTAATCCTGAACTTTCATTACGATTAATAGAAGGGTTTAACGGTTGGCTTGCTGCTATCCCTGAATCTATTATTACTTTGTTTGGTGTAGGTTATCTTGGTTATACAGGTGCTAGAAGTTACGATAAATTTAAAAGGTTAAAATAAATTATGTTTCCATACAACGAATCAGAATGGGATTTTATCTCATCTGCTAAAACTTTACAAGGAGAAATAGGATGGCTAAGAAAAATAAGAGTGTTACCAAAATGGGTCAAAAGAAAATCGCATGGCTTATTGCAGGTATTATCACAACAATAATTATATTAGGTTCTATCTTTGGATCTGAAACCAAAGAAGAAAAAGATATAACAACAGTAATACAAGCAGAACAAGCAGAATAATGGAAATCTTTCACGTAGCTTTACTCCTCATTTGTTTTCATGGGGAGTGTACTACATTTGAAAGTGCACCTTACTCTAAAGATTTAAGCTTAGAGAACTGTGAAAGAATGTTATCGTATACATTTCAAACTAAAGTGGGTCCTTACTATGATGACATCATAGACTTTGATAAAGATAAACCTGAAGATATTAAAATTGTTTATGGAGGATGTGACCCTACAACTCGTACAGATAATGATTGGAAAATAACACCTAATGCAGACCCAGAAATATACAAAGAAAAAGAAAGAAAACTTAAATGGGAAAATGAAGATGGAGAAGAAATCTAATGTCTATTTTGTTTCTTTTTATTATGCTGTTGTAGCAGGATGCACAGCAACATTTATCACTTGGTTGTTTAATTAATGTCTTTAAATAATAAACAGGAAAGGTTTGCTCAATCCTATGTCCTACACAGGAATGCAACAGAAGCTGCTAAAGCTGCAGGATACTCAAGTAGTTCAGCTAAGAATCAAGGGTATCGTTTGTTACAACTTACTGAAATACTTGAAAGAATAAGTGATCTTGAAAAAGAATTAGAAACAGATGTAGATGTTATTCCTGAAATTGAAAAACAATACCAAGTAGCTGTAGGAAACAAACATACTCAAAGTGCTTTAAAAGCTTTAGAACTTTTATCTAGAGTTAGAGGAACTAAGAGTGAGAAGAATGCAGATGTTAGTTTAGAAACTTTAGAAACAGAACTTATAGATATTATGAAGATGATAGGAGAAGAAAAGATAAAAGATTTTAGTACTAAATGTGGCTTTACTTTTTCTCTATCTAATTAGTTTTTTTTCTTACGTCTTTACATTTTTCTTTTACAGTAGCAAAGCTAGGACCTAAATCTAAATCTCTATAACGAGAACAAAGTTTTAGAAGTTCTAGCTCTTGCTTCAAGTCCATGTTTTGTTGCATCATCTTTTTATATTCTTTAGTACAACTAGATCCTAATTGAAATCTAAATCTAAATCCTATAGCATAATCTTCTGTTTCTCCATCATAATTATTAGTATAAGAATTTGGATAGGAAGTACCTGATTGTCCTTTACGTAGTTCTACATAAGGCTCTGCTGATCCACTACTACAATGATTACCAGAGTCATTAAGGTATTCATTAATAGAATGAGCAGGTAAAGAGAACAGACATAGTAAAACTATCCAACGAATCATTAGTACCCTCCATTAAGTAATCTGTTTAACTCCTGTATGTCATGCTTCTGATCTTGTAATGTATCTTTAAGAGTATAGTACTGTTGTTCTGAAGATCTAACAATACCCTCCATCAATGCTACTCTTTCTATTACTTGTGTAATCTCTACAACAAGTTCTTCTCTAGCAGTATTATATTTATCATTAATATTTTTTACTTCTATATTATACTTACTATCAATAGAGCTTACTCTTTCTTGGAGTATAGCTAATTCTCTTTCAGTAGATGTAGTTACACCACTAAGATTATTAACAAAGTTTATCATACCATAACTTGCACCAACCACAGTTAATGCTATAGGCAACCATACTGCTACTTGTCCTATTCTCATTTATAACTCCATACCCAAGGTCTAGGTTGTATGTCTTGGTGTTCTACCATGTCTAGATGTACAAATCTTTTTTCAACGTGACTGTGTTGTTTAATTCCTATGCCAGTAAACCCATGTTTAATAGCTAACTGTATTAATTTATATGCTTTATTTCCATAACAAGCTACATCAACAGCTTTTCCTGTTAAGTGAGCTGATGTTTTACCACCACCTATTACTTCATTATAAGCACCATCTCTATATCCAGACGTAATATACATAGGTTGATTAAATTCTTTTCTTAATGCTATGAGTTTTTTCATAAACTCTTCATTCATATGTATCTCTCCAGTTCCCTTACATCTTAACTCATCTTCTGAGAAATACTCCCACCTGTTGTGCATTATTTTTTAACCTTTCCTCCGTACATTTTCTTAACGAAGTCTTGTCCTTGGTTGTCTACTTTATATTGTATCTTTCCTCCACCTCTCATACCTAAAAATTCTTTTTTACGTTTAGTAAAAGCATCTCCCATTTTATCTCCTCCAACAGCTCTTACTGTTGCATCAGATGCATCACTTATTCCATAGGCAGAAGCACTAAGACCTTTTCTTATTGGTCTAAAAGGTTCTCCTGCTCTTCTACCAAAGCCTGTTACTCTAGAGCCAACAGTTCTTGCTGCACTAAATGGTTTCATTAACATACTACCTGTTTTTTTTGTTGCATCTACAACTACATCTTTACCTTTGTCTACAACTTTCTCTGCTACATTTTTATTTTTATTTATGTTACCAAAGTTTTTCATTTTTTTAGTTCGAAGTCTTGCTTGTTTTACCTTCTCAACATCCAGTTTAGCTTTTTGTCCAAAACCTTTTATCTTAGATTTGTCGGCTGCGTTTTGAACTCTTTTAGCAGCTTTGTTTGCTTCGTTAACAGCTTTCTTTTTAGCTGCATTAGTCTTTTCTGTTGTTGCTAATCTTTTAAATTTTTTGTATGCTTGAAAAGCTTTAGGTGCTACTCTGCTAGCTACAGCACCTGCAATTCTTAATGCAATTATTACTGGTACAGCTGGTAATGGCATCTTATTTTCCTCCTCTGTTTAATTTATCAATTTTATTTTCTAGTCTATCAAACCTAGACATAATTTGTTGTAGGTCATCTTTAACCTCTGCTTTTGTAGCATAATTAATAGCTATATGTTCTCTAGTTTTTGCATCAGATAATGCATGGTCTCTTAAGTCTCTTCGTACTACAGCAATAGATGTATTAGTTCCTTTAATCCACCAAAGAAATCCTCCTATTGCTAGTGTTAGTATACCATTCCATAACATTGTCATATCTTGCATTAGTCTATCCCCATTTGCCTGTATTGTTCCATAATATTTATTAACTCATTCATTGGTAGAGATACTCCTGTACCTCCTTCTATCTCAGATTGTCTTATAGCAGTAGCAGGAATAGATACAGGTTCTAATTGATTATTTAAAACTTGAAGTATCTTTGTTAAGTCTGCTGACTTATCTCCTTTAATACCTTTGTCTGAAAAAATCTCAGTCATATCTGTTTCAGAAAAACCTAATCTAAAATAAGAATCTAACACACCTTTTAATTTTTGAGCTGCTCTTCTATTTAATTCTTGGCTTTTTATAAAAGATTTTATAACTGCATCAGAGTCTTGACCTCTATAATCTTGAACGGTTTTTATAAAATTATATCCTGACCTATCCATAAGTTTTAATAAAGGTTGTACGTTGGAGCTAAAAGATTTTGTTAGGTCTTGTTGAGATCTTTTTACACCCATGAAAGCTGCAAAGTCTACTTCTCCTTTAGGAAGAGCATAGCCATATCTATTAGTAGGAGTTTCACCTTCTGGAAGGTCTCCTCTTTGTTGTTCATATTCTAATCTTTTTAATATAAATCTAACTGTACCTGGATTTAAAGAACCGAGAACGGATTTAAATGTATCAGTTATTTTTGTTAAAGTAGGATCATCTTTTTCAGCTTTTTGTGTTCCTTTAATAATAGCTTCAGTTATCATAGAAGGAGTTACAAAAGGGGATAGTAAATCTAAAACAGAATCTACCATAATTTCATCTACTTGAGCTTCGTTATATTCATCTCCATTTTTTAAAAGATTAGTTAATTTTCTTGCTGGTATTTTTAAATATGAATAAGGATCTATCGGACCTACATCTATATAATCTACTTTCTTTTTATTACCTTCATCATAAATATTACTTAAAAATATTTTAGCAGTTCCTTTTCTCCAAGAAGAACCTACATTATCTATGTCTCTTGAATCTTCTTCAGTAATTCCAAAAGCTTGTTTACTTACTTCAGCAGCATAGTCTGTAGTTAAAGCAGCAACAGTCAATCCTCCTAATCTCTTTTGACCCATAGCTCTAATAGCTGCAACAGATCTTGGATCAGTAACACCTAGTTCTTTAGCTGTTACTCCTGTAACATCTTTCCAAGTGTTCTTTATTAAATTTTTAGTTGTCCTTAATATTTCTGTAGGAAAAGCTGTAAAGTTACCAAAAGGAGTAAACCTTAAATACTTAACAGACTTAGGTATCAATCCATAATTAGGCATCATGTCTCTTGTTCTTTGAGCTGCTATCTCTTCTATAGCTTCATCAGAAAAATTAGGTAAGGCTCTACGAAATTGACCTTTCACTTGTTCAAAGTTCCAAATCTTAAATACATTATCCTCTGCTTCATAAACTCTTGTTAAGCCTTGAACTGATTTTTTACCTATACGACCTAGAGCAGTCCGTTCAGCAAAGCTTGTAGGACCTTCTTTAAATGCTTGTCCTGCTACAGCTTTTAAAGTTTCAGCACTTGTAGAACTATCAAGAACACCTAGCTCTATGTATCTTCCCATTCTATTTCTAAACTCTTGACTACTACCAGAGCTAAATCTTTTCATTATATCCTTCATAGATTTATATCCTTGAACAGGATTAAGTGTTGCATTAGCCATCATAATAAATACATTACCCATAATATTTCTACCATGTGTAGGAATAGATCCTATAGTAGCTCCTGCTTGAGATATTGTTTTTAAACCAAGAAAAGCATTTAACATTTTATTATCTCTACCAAACATAACTTCTGTACCATCAGCAAGTCCTGAAGCAAAAGCATTATCAGCAAATAAACCTTTTAAAGGATTATCTAATCCTCCTCTTACTCCTGAAGAAATACCTAAAGCTTTTTCTCCTATTGCAGTTAGTTCTTTATTAGCAGTTGAGTCTGTGTACTGTTTTAATATCTTACCTTCTTGAACTCCTTCTTTAGCAATTTGAGATAAGTATTTATGTTCAGCTACAAGTCTTGAAAGTTTTGTATATGTTCTTGCATAATTTTTATAAGGGTCTTGTATCTCTCCCCACAACTCACGAATAGGTTTAGCAATAGTTGCGTCTCTCTTCTTTAATATCTTTGAAGTTTTTCCTGGAAGATCTCTACCTACTAAACTAATAATGTCTGGTTCTGTCATTTGTTTTGTTAAGTAAGTCATAGTAGAGTTTATTTCCTGTTCATCTAATCCTTTACTTGCTAAATATTCTCTAGCTTTTTGTTGTACTTCAGGAGATGCTTTAAAATTAGGATCTTCAAACATACGATACGTTCTATTTATATAAGAACCTCTGTTCTTATCTATTATAATTTGTAACTCTCCAGGAATAGAAATCTTTTTAACTTGTCCATTTGTTATATTTTGATTAACAACATTAGGATTTAATTTTTGTATTGTTTTTAAAGGTACATCTATTTTTTGAGCAATAGCTTCTAATGTATCTCCTCTTTTTACTGTCATGCTACTAGCCAGAGCTATATTATCTCTTACGTAGTCAGACATTGTATCTACATTAAGTCTAAGTTCTTGAAGTTTACCAAATGTTTTAGGATGGTTGTTTTTTAATAGGGTTAATTTTTGTTGGTTCCCTGCTAAAGCTTCTGTTAAATCTAAATCTGAAGCCTTCTCTTTTCTTGCTATCTTTTGTAATTCATCTATACCACCTCTTGCTTCTTCAACAGATCTCTTAGATGCATATTGTCTTTTAAGTTGTGAAGATAATGTCTTATCTGTTAAACCAAAACGAGAAGAAAAACGAGACCTTACAATACCATCTACATCTACACCTGTTTTTTTTAAAAGTTTATTTATAAGTTTATAAGAACCTTTACCTGTTTTTATAACTCCTGTTACAGCTGCTCCAAAACCTCCAGCAAGTAGTGTGTTTGTTATAATACCATCCACTTGTTGTTGAGCTTTTGTATCCTCAGGATTAACTTTTAACTTAGCAAAGTAAGGTTGAAGTTCAGGTTTAGCTTCTATCATCATATTAATTAAATTTTCTTCTGGTCGTAAAGCAAAGGTTTCACCAACCCCAAAAGAAAAACTACCTCTTATAAATTCAGGAAGTTTTTTAACTATAGGAAGAGCACGAGTAAATTTACCTGTAAATTTTGCAGGACCTATTACTCCTGCACCAAATTGAGCAAGGGATTCTATGGTACCACCACTTGCAGGATCAAATAATTCTTGTCTAGTTCTTTCTGATAATCTAGTCTCAATAGACTTACGTATCTTATCTGTAAAGGCAGGAGCTGCTACATCTCCAATAGCTTCTGCTAGTTTACCAGTACTTCCTATAGCAGTACCTAATAGTCTAGATGCTACAGTTCCTGGTAAATTAGAAGCTTCTCCAGACTCTAAAGCTGCTTCATATTCTTCTTCAGCTTCTTTAAATTCTTCTATAGTTAGTTGTCTAGATCTAAGAAACTTTTCAAGATCTTCTCGGTCTTTAACACGACCATCTTGCATTCTACTTTCTAAATCAGCCCTAGCATTTTGAAACTGTGATGTATAAGGAGAGACAGCCATAGTTA
>Ga0114915_1001247_pt1 | contig 11076 bp, 13 predicted proteins | sample MalvirAntarct_55_FD_87288 | JGI IMG/M metagenome (GOLD analysis project Ga0114915, IMG submission 87288) | Marine viral communities from the Global Malaspina Expedition - Malaspina viral metaG Antarct_55 | ecosystem: Environmental > Aquatic > Marine > Oceanic | place: South Georgia Island...
GGATGGAGAAAAGAGCAGAGACTACCATTAGTGGTCAGTTTACTGGTATTCCTACCGATTGGATCCAGACTATACGCTTTCATCTAACGGCTAATGGCACTGTAGACCTTGAGTATATGTCTCTGTCTTCCATGCAGGCAGCTAGGGCTAGGGTTGATGATGCTACAGGTATACCGCACAGCTATGCGCTAAACTCTTCCCAGTTTGAAGTATTCCCATCTCCCAGTGGGTCGCAGTCTGCAATTCTGTTATACTACGAAAAGGTTCCAGAGCTATCAGCTTCAGTTACTACTAACTGGCTTTTAACTCATTACCCTGATGTTTATTTGTATGGTGCTTTGCTGCATTCAGCGCCATTTTTGAAAGAAGATGAACGCGCTCAAACATGGGCCGCACTATATGCAACGGCTGTAAAGCGAATTAATGACGCTAGCAGTAAATCAACAGCTAGTGGCTCAGGCCTACGCTTAAAAATAGGATCATACTAATGTCATTTACAACTTATACAGAAGACAAGGTTTTAGACCACATCGTTAAAAATACCAGCTTTACATCTCCTGCTGAGGTATACGTAGCCCTTTATACTTCAGCTACTAATGCTGCTGGTGGTGGTACAGAGTGTACTGGGAGTGGTTATACACGTAAGGTAATGGGCTTTACCACTGCAACGAGTGGAGCAACAGAGAATAACGGTGATGTAGAGTTTCCAGCAGCCACAGGATCTTGGGGTACTATTACCCACACTGCTCTGCTAGATGCCTCATCTGGTGGTAATATGCTCATGGAAACAGCTTTGACAGCATCGAAGACAATTAGCAGTGGCGATGTATTCCGCTTCCAGAGTGGTGAGTTTGACGTGACGCTAGACTAATATGGCCTATGGTTTTGGAACAGCCAAATATGGCGTTAACATATATGGAGAGATCCCGTATGTTGACGCTAAAGCTGCTGTATTAACTTTCAGTAATACACAGGCTGATCCAGAACGAGTATTGTCTAGCTCTGTCTTTGTTGACGTGTTCACGGCATTAAATGCTAGCGGTATACGTGTTGCCAATGGTGAGGTTTACTTACCATCATTCTCTGACATTACCGCTGCTAGTATTAGGGTGGTTAGCTCAAGTGGTGACATATCAGCAAGTAGCTTAGTAAGTGCTAACGGCTCATCTTCAGCCACATCTTCCGCATCAATATCATCATTATCTGATGTTAATGCAACCTCTTCAAAGATCCTTAATGGGTCTTGTTTAGTTTCTAGTGTCTCAGTATCAACAGCTAACCCTAGCATTGTAGTAAAAGGTAGCGCCCAATCAGATCAGCTATCTAGTACATCTGCTGCAGGTCAGTTGGTCAGGCTTGGGGTTGCAGAAAGCATAACATCAAGTGATACATTTGCAGATGGCGCTAAAGTTAATAGCGCCTCTAGTGTGTCCGCGTCATTATCATCTGTATCTGCATTAGGCATTAGGGTAGCGTCAACAGCGGCTTCTGTTAGCGCTTCTAGTGTAGTTACTGCTGTAGGATTTATTGCACAATCATCTAGCGCAAATATTAATGCAATATCAGGCGTAACAGCGTTAGCTTTAAGGGTGTTAAGCGGTCAGTCAGTAGTATCTTCAGTATCTACAGTTACAGCTAACTCAGGCGGTAATAAGCTAGGGCAGGCATCAATATCTGCAGTAAGTTCGCTATCGGTATCAGGCTCAATAAAAGCTAGTGGTACTGCGTTAGTAGAAGTAGTTTCCACTGTATCTGCAGACGCTACGAAGGCTTATGGAACAGCTTATTATGGGCGTGGCTCCTATGGCGAAGTAGTACCTGTTAATGGTACAGCAAGCGTATCGGTAGCATCATCGTTATCGGCAAGTGGGGCGCTGGTTAGTCAGGCTAAGGCTGCAGTTAATTCAATATCTCAAACAACGGCAATTGGTCAGGCAGTTAGGTTAGGTAGTTCTAATATAGCCTCAGCATCATCTGTGATTGCATCTGGTGTTAGACTATTACCAGCAGCAGCTTCTACTATTGCCACAAGTGCGGTTACTGCTAAAGGATCTATTAAGAAATCATCTAGTGCAGTTATTGCTTCATTATCAAGCGTAACAGCAGTAGCTTCTGTATTAATAAGCAGTCAAGCATTAATATCTCCAGCATCTAACGTGACGGCTAGTGCGTTAAGGGTAATACCTGCATCTTGTAGTATTAGCTCTGTATCGACACTATCAGCAGATGGCGACATTGTTAAGCAGGCACAGGCTCAAGTATCTGCAATATCTTCTGTTACTGCTAAAGCCTTTGTAAGTGGCTCTAGTTCAGCGTCTATAAGTTCACTATCTAGCGTTACAGCTAGCTCTAGCATACTTGTAAGCGCAGCAGCGTCTATAACTGCGTCAAGTGTCGTTACTGCTAATGGTAGGAAGAAGTGGGAACCAGAACCCATTGACGCTAACGACTGGACTGATAAGTCTGTAAATGGCGGTGTGTGGGTAGACAAGAACGCTAGTAACGCGGTATGGGCTGGCAAAGGTTTAAGTGTTAATGCTTGGTCTGATAAAGGCGTTAATAGTGGTGCATGGTCTAATAAAGCTGTAGGCACCGCTGTATGGGTTAACAAGCCGTTAGCAGGTAGTAATTGGGCTGATGGGGATGTTAGTAGCAGTAATTGGGCTGATAAAGACGCTAGCAGTGATGATTGGGCGGATAAGGACGAAGATAGCGCCACATGGGTTAATTTGTAGTATAATAGTAATAGATTATTTAACAGGAATATTAAAATGGCTGATACAACTACCACAAACTATGGGTTAGTAAAGCCTGAAGTTGGAGCGTCAGAGGATACTTGGGGAATTAAGCTCAATACCGATATGGACGGTATAGATACCCAGATGAAATCAAACGAAGATCTGGCTAGTAATGCCTTGCCTAAAGCTGGTGGCACGATGACAGGTGTTATAGCTGGCTTTGAGTCTACAGGTATAAAGGATAGCGCCACAGCAACAGCCATCACTATTGATGCTAATGAAAACGTAGGTATTGGTGTTACGCCTAATGATGGGTGGCAGTCTTACAATTCATTAACCATAGACACAGCGTCAGTATTTTGGGGAGGTGGCGCTGCTGGTCCTGATTTTACATCAGTAGGTGCTAATTATTATTTTGATGGTTCAGCTTACAAGTACGATACATCCTCTAATCATGCGACTGACTATTATCAAGCAGGTGGTACGCACGTTTTTAACGTAGCCCCAACAGGCACAGCAGATTCGACAATAAGCTGGACAACGGCTCTGACTATTGATAATAGTGGCCACTTAATAGCACCAGCAGGCATCACGCTAGGCACATCAGCAGGCGTGTATTCATCAGCTAATACCCTTGATGACTATGAGGAAGGGACTTGGACTCCAACGCTTAAATGCACAAGCTCAGACCCAATCATCTCTTCTTACACTGGGCGAACTGGAACCTATACAAAAGTAGGAGATTTAGTGACAATTTTATGCAATATAAGGGCATCAATTACCAATGGTGGCACAGGATCCCCGTTTGTATCAGGTCTGCCGTTTACCCCTAATCCTAATGATCTCGGTGGAGTTGCTTTGGGTATTGCTTCACTGTTGTCAGAAAATGGGACAGGCTTAGGTGATTCTAATTTCGTCACTGATACAGGCCGTGTGAATTTTTCTGGTGGTGGTGTGTGGAAGGTGGGGACCCTAAATTACATAACATTTACCGTAAGTTACAGAGTTTAACATAAACAAATCACGCCTAGTGGACGCTAGGCACAGACCAAGGAATAATTAACATGGCTTTATCACGAATCACACAGCTAGACAAAACAGAAATCGTAGGCGAGTTTAGGCACGTTCAGTGCCGTCACGCCACTTGGGTAGAAGACGATGGTGTCATAGTGGGTGGCAAAAGCTATTCACGTCACGTAATTAACCCTAACGATGATGTATCAAGTGAGTCAGCCGAAACCCAAGCTATTGTGGCAGCGGTTCATACGCCAACAGTATGCCTAGCATACATGACACACTTAGCATCTTTAGAAGAGTCAGGCCCAGAGTAGGTAGATAATAATGGCTTTAATACCCTTGGATCTCTGCAGGTGTTTATCGTAATGGTACAGACTTGCAGGGGTCTGGACGGTGGCGTGATGCTAATCTGGTAAGGTGGCATGACAACACTTTGCGTCCTATCGGTGGATGGCGTACACGTAGCCCTAACGCTGCTAATGCTAAGATCCGTGGTATGCACTCATGGATGGATAACGTATCGGCTCGATATATCGCTGCTGGCACATATAATAAGCTATATTATTATAATTCTAGTGGTGCAATAGCAGATATAACTCCAGTAGGTCTTACTAGCGGCAATGAGGACGCAACTAATCCAGTAGGGTTTGGTAATGCGTTTTACGGCTACGAGCAATATGGGGTGCCAAGGCAAGAAAACTCACTAACTGTACCTGCCACATCATGGGCGTTACAGTCTTGGGGCCAGAACCTTATAGCCTGCTCTAATGCCGATGGCAAGATCTATGAGTGGGCTTTAAATGGCAGTACACCTGCTGCTGTTATTGCTAACGCCCCTATAGGCAATAGATCTGTAGTGGTTACTGATGAGCGGTTTGTAATGGCGCTAGGTGCTGGTGGAAATCCTCGCAACATTGCATGGTCAGATAGGGAAGATAACACTGTATGGACTGCAGCGGCTACGAATGAGGCTGGAAGTATTGAGCTACAAACAGACGGACGCATACAATGTGCCGTTAAGGTTCAGGGGCAAACATTAATACTTACTGATACTGATGCTCATGCCGCAACGTACAGTGGCCCCCCTTACGTGTTTGGCATAGAGCGTATTGGTACATCCTGTGGAATAGTATCCTCTTCAGCGGCCTCTGTAGTGGATCTAGGGGCTATGTGGATGGGTAGCAGGTCTTTCTATTCATACACTGGTGGATCTGTAGTTGAGGTTGATTGTGATGTTGGTGATTATGTCTTTTCAGATATAAACCAAAGCCAGATTAGTAAGGTTTTCTCAGTATCAAATAAAGCCTTTGGTGAGATATGGTGGTTCTACCCTTCAGGATCTTCAAACGAGAATAATCGCTATGTGGTTTTTAACTACAACGATAAAACGTGGTCTATTGGTCTAATGGATCGCACTTCGGGTGTAGATGCAAGCGCATACCGCCAACCACTAATGGCTTCAGCAGCAAATTACAAGATATACGAGCATGAGATAGGTTTTATCTACGATGGTGTAGAACCTTTTGCAGAGTCAGGGCCAATTTCTATTGGCGATGGTGAGAATGTCATGTCCGTTACTAAAATGATACCAGATGAGAAAACGCAGGGCGATGTTGACGCAACTTTTAAAACTAGATTTTATCCCAATGATTTGGAAAGAACATACGGCCCATTTAATATGGCAAATCCCACTAGTCTACGCTTCACTGGCAGACAAATCAGGATACGCATTGAAGGGGTTAATGCTAATGATTGGCGTGTTGGTATTAATAGATTGGAAGTTAAGCAAGGCGGCAAGCGTTGAGCCTCCAAGATAGGCCACCAGCACTTGTAGGTGGTAACTGGCAGCAATGGGCGCAACGTACATCGGCATGGCTAGCAGCAACACGTAGTGCCTTAAGACACAAGGGGACTACTGAGTCTGCAGCAGAGAATGGTGTACTTCTATGGGATAGAGGGGGATACCCTGTAGTCTCTAAAGATGGCGCTTGGATTGAGCTGTCAACGGCTGCAACGGAAACGCTTAATAACCCTGTATTTACTTACACTGCTGGAGTATTAACGCTTATTACATATGGGAATGGCACAACAAAAGCATTTACGTATACCTTGGGCGCTTTGACTCAGATAGTACAAACTACATCTGCAGGCGCAGTAACTACAAAAACACTTACTTACACTAATGGCGCATTGACCAGCGTAACAGAGGCATAAATGAGTATAACTATAAATGGTTTAGACATTGAAATTGATTCTGGCTTTGCAACTGGTTTTGCATCAGGTGGCTCAATAAATACGCTGACAGGTTCAGGTTTTAGTACATCATGGGATTCAAGGATTATCTTAATTACAGGTGGTGCGGGTGAAGGCCAAAGCCGCTGTGTTCTAAGTTCAACAGCAAGCACCATAACAGTATATGAGGACTGGAAGACTCAACCAGATAATACGACAACCTTTACGATTAGCTACGATGTAACTGATCTGACAGGTGTTCCCGAAAACAATGGTGTAGAGGCTGTTTATATCGGTGACCCAAGAGGTAAGGTCGTGGCGGTGGAAGTTGGCAGTATTGAAGTTAAACCCGGAGGCGTGTTTGGTGGCGTGAAAAATAGTTTAATGTTTAATACGGACAAGAAACGCTTAAAATCAAAGGCTGGCGGATTTATACAGTTTGGCATGTCAATTGACGGCAAGGGACAACAAGGCGGTACCATAACTCTGTGCAACCACGGTAACACCTTGAGCGAAGGCAGTACCAACGCTTATGTTGAGGTTGCACTGGAAGGCACTACACGTTTTTACGGTTTGGATATTATCAATAAAATGCAAGGTACTGCTTATGGGTCTAACAAGCTTTCAAGAATTAACCAAACAGTAAACCCTGACGAATTTACTGCTTATGACTGCACTTTTAGAGATATGGTTTTGTTGGAAGATAGTAAAACCGACACAAAAAATTGTAACTTTTTCGGCGAACGTTCTGGCTTAATGACGCTCGAACAACCTGTAAACAGTTTTGGACATAAAGTATTCTCAGGAATACTAAGCCCAAGGAGTGACCAAAATGATCTTCAGGGCGCAGATGTTTTTGATCTGGCGTACTTTGGAGATGCGCCCAATGATCCTTTGTTTAATACGCCTGTATTTCTTTATCAATTTTATGAAGAAGCTTATTTTTGGAATACAAGTTTCCCCGTGGGCTACGACAAATGTTTTAAGTGGCATAATAATGATGGGACGGGAATAATGTATGAAGGTTATTCTTTAGACATTAAAATTCAAGACAGCACGGGTGTACCTGTCGAAGATGCGCTGATTGCACTAATAGATGTAAATGGTGATGCTGGTTGGACTACTGGTAAAAATGCAAGTCCATATTCGCCTATTAAAACAAAAACCCTAACATCAAATTCAGATGGCACTATAATCTCAACTTCAATAGGCACCAATGAAAAAGGTCTTGTTATTACTAACGACTGGACAAGGATTGCCATAGACACGTCAGAAGCAGTGGCTTATGAACCATTTTCTCTTTATATTAAGAAATATGGCATAATCCCGATTGCAAAAACCAACTTATCTTATAGCTCACGTTCTACCGAGCTTTTAGGCGCTAGTGACAACGCTAGGCTTGTATCCACTAAATTAGAAGCAGCGGCAATCCTTGGAATAACTTTAGATTTTACCAATAAGTCTATCTTAATTTCGGGGGATACAGACGCACAAAAACTCTTTGATTATTACCATCATGAATTAGCACAGTCTATAAATAGCACAAAAGATGATGACATCTTTGTCATTGACTTTGTGAACATTGGCTCATGGTCGCTAACTTTGAACGGCTGTACATACACTGGTGCCATAACCACCACTTCAACTATAACCAGACTCAATGGAGCAAAGGCGACAGGGTCTCTTACAGATTCATCTGGAACTACTCTGCCAGATAAGACACTTACTGTTCAGGTGAACCAAACAGGCGCTGATGTTGTTATTTTAGCGGCTGGAACAGATACAGTTCTCGCAAGTGTTGACGCACAGGCGGGAAATGATTTCGAGTGGGTTTATGTGGGTGCGCAGTATGTGGATATTGGCGTGATTCTGCCGGGATACGGAATAAAATATGCCTACGGGTACTACCTCGCAGGAGAAAACCAAACTCTTCCAGTTCAACTATTAATAGACAGGGCATATAACTAATGAAACAAATTATTGAAACAACAGACGGTAAGTTTATAGGACTACAGTTTGAAACCATTGAAGATTTAAAGCTACCAAACGGGTTTACTTTCGGCTCTGAAAAAGAACAACAAGTGAGTGGGGGATTAACGCGCTACTCCAACAGAAATTACATTATTTTAACTAAGGAAATTTAACATGGCTACTTTAAAAGCTAGATCAGAGCTAATCGTTGGCACTAACCTGCTGATTGATGAAGCTGCGAGAACCTTTGAATTTGTTGATGGTGCAGGTAGCCTAATCGCTAAAGACGGAGTAACTATACAAGCCCTGTATGGCAAGTTTGTTGACCTATGGGCGACACTGGCATACCAAGACAGCCCTTTCCCTATGAACGCCTTGGACGCTCTTTCTGGACAGTTTTACTTCGGTGTTGATGCTGGTGGTAATAACAACGGATGGAAACCAAAGAACGATGCTACTCGACAGATGCTTCGTGATGGTGGTTGGAACGAGTACGACAACACAGGTGGATTAACGCGTCAATACGCAGGTATCGGTGGCCTTGGTTCTGTTAGTGTGGGCTCACAATTATACTTCCAACGCGCCCCAGCAGATGCGCCAACAAACTTCACCTTTACAGACCAAGCTAACGAAGGTATTCAAGTTTTCGGTGACAGTTCCAATGGCAACTTCGATAAGCGGACATTTTTCAAAGGATTCGTTCGTGAACAAGGAAAGAAATTCAAAGACAGTGTTTTGGCAGATACTGGTAAGACAGCTACTGGCGCGTTTATTGTTAACTTGCTTCTATCTAACGAGAATGATTTAAAAATAACTGACCTAGACTCGGAAATGTCCAATGCCCCTTATGATGGCATCACAGTTGAGTATTTTGATACCAACCAAAGTAGAACAATAGGTGGTAGTGCATTTAACTACAATATTATCATTAACGGAAATGGAGCGCCTCTTGAGAAGGTTTATACGAAGTGTCAGTATTTATTACGTCAATCGAATGACATTGACAGCGGTTCAGGTAGTGTAATTGGACAAACAGCTAACGTGCTTTGCGCATTTGTTGGCGAGACACTAAATACATCCACAGGTGTTTTCATTGATAACGTTGCTGCTGCCGATTCTAACCGCGTAACATTTGCTGACACAGGTGGCACTGCACGAGCTAACCCGTTCGTAGCCGCTGGTAAATTATCGTTTAACCCAGTTATGGTTCAGCTAGGTTCTAGTTACCGTTTGATGTATACTTCCCCTGATGGTGCTGACAACGACTATGCAGAGGATGGTAACGGAGTAATCACTGTTAATGATGCGTCTGGAAACCCTATTACTGGTATTATTGATGCACTCGAGATCCCGTTTAGTTTCGATTATGACAATGACTCAGCAGGAGCTCAGGCTGGAACGGATAAATCTGTTACTTTGATTGGCATTGCTCCAGGCTTCTCCAAGTTTGCTGTAGCAGTAGGAACTTTAACAGAGTCTAAGGTTATAACTATTGGACTTGTTGCAGAAGCAGATCGTGCATACTTGTAAGGGGCAACTATGGCTATTCAATTTTACCCGACCGAAAGAATAATTCAGCTTGATTCATTTAATGTTTCAGGCCGTGAGATATGGACGGCTATGGTTGACTGGTCAGTCCTTGGAGATAACCTTAAATATGGCGTGGGTATGACGCAAATAGGAGGGGTTGCTCCAGTTCCTTTGTATCTGAAATTACAAAGAGGCTGGCGAATTAGACCTAAAGAGGCTGACGGAATTACTGTCTTAAGCGGATATGTTGATACGGCAGAAGGTACTACACCTATGACAGAAACTCTTGGGCGGTGGCATAGGCAGACTAACATAGAAGCGCCTGTACAAGCCGTTTTAGTTGAGTCTGCAGGATTGACGCAAGCGCAAGAAGCCAAGTTGGATAAAATCACTGGCATTGAGTCAAATACCAATCTAATACCTGCATTAATATAAGGAAATACAAATGACAGACAAAATGGCATATCAAGTTGATCAGCTTGACATCAAGTTCCGACAGTTACACAGTGAGCTTGATAAGCTGAACGATGAGGTTAGGGAAGTCGAAAAAGAAATCATAGCAATGCAGGGTAAAGCGGTGGCGGTAGAGGGTACTGTTGACGGGATTGTAGAGATGCGAGTATGGGTGATTAGGACAGTATTGGGTCTGATTATAGCCGCTGTAGGTGCATGGATTATCGGAGGTGGTCTTGATAGTTAAAAAGAAAGGCATTAAAAACTATTTATTTGACTTAGGAGTGGTGGCGATTATAGCTACTGCTGCGTTCTTTATAATACAATATCTTACACCTGACCCACCCTATCATAGTGTTACCCGTGTCAATATTGCCCCTAAGAACAATGACCTTTACATATCCGCTGATTACGTTGAGGGCATTTGTACCTTTAGGACATTGGATGTTTACGGTGGCTTAAATGGTAGGGAAAAGTCTCTAAAGTGGGAAACTTTAGACGGTTATGATAACTTCGATATGGATAGGAAAGAAGGTAAAGGGCACTTAGCTTTAAAAGTTGAGTGGAATAAAGTTAGGTACGAAACTATCACAGTCGTTACAGAGCATTTTTGCCCTTATGGTATTGTTCAGAAAACCTTTATGTCTGAAAACCTGAATAAATTTATTTTTTATAATCCATGAGTGAACTAAAACGCTGTAAGGGGTGGATAGAATCGGCATTAGAGTACGGTGGTGGGACTCACTTATATGAGGATATTGTAAAGTCTATTCTGGCTGGTGAGATGCAGCTATGGCCTGCTAAGGATTCTTGCCTAGTGACAGAAATAACCGTTTACCCACAGAAAAAGGTTCTACATGTATTTTTAGGTGGTGGTGATTTACAAGAAATTTTAGGTATGCAACCAGACGTGGTACAATGGGCTATCAGTCAAGGGTGCGAAAGTCTTACCATGACAGGCCGAAAAGGTTGGGTTAAAGCATTAAAAAATGATGGTTGGCAAGCCCAGCTAGTATTATTAGAAAAGAGGTTTTAAGATGTCTAAAGGCGGCTCAAGTTCACAAACTACTGAAATTCCAGCATGGTTAGAAAATGCTGCTATTCAGAACATAAACAAAGCAAATGATGTATCTAA
>Ga0114915_1001250_pt1 | contig 11068 bp, 17 predicted proteins | sample MalvirAntarct_55_FD_87288 | JGI IMG/M metagenome (GOLD analysis project Ga0114915, IMG submission 87288) | Marine viral communities from the Global Malaspina Expedition - Malaspina viral metaG Antarct_55 | ecosystem: Environmental > Aquatic > Marine > Oceanic | place: South Georgia Island...
ATCAGCATTCCTTATTAGTTACTTTCTGTTGTGTTCACAGCTAGTAACCGGACAGTACGCACACAGTGGGCCATCCACCGCGTTCCATACCTCTGTTTGTTCTGCTACATCTAAACGCTCAAGTTCATCATCAAACACGGTGAGATACGATTTACGCATGTCAGACGTGTGCTTCTTCTTTATAAATTCATTGCTTACTACATATGCTAAAGCAGACTTAATGGTCTTCACTTCCGGGTAGTGTGTGAACGTAGCCCCAGCCAATAAGTCTAATTGTTTGGTGTCTGCGTATTTGGCATTCTTGCCCGTCTTGTAATCCACAAGGTACGCTTTGTCGTCATCAACTATTAATAAGTCAGCTATGCCCCTCCACCACACGTCTTTAGCAAAAAATCCAGTAGGGGAATAATCACCACCTTCTTTAGCAAGGCCAAACCTTATCTCGCAGTGCTTCTCTCCCTTGATGCTTTGCAGTGCATCCAAACTCTTTGCCATGAACTTAAACTTAGGGGGGATGGGGGTGCCTTTTTTTATGTACAGCTCTGCTGCTTTATGCACCTCGTTGCCGTAGTACATTGCTGAACTGCCCTTGTCCTTTACGTCCTTAGCTACCTTCAAGTGATAATACTTTTTAGGGCATTGCTTAAACGTACTCAAACTGCTGTAGGACCAAGCTGTCATATCAGTTACCTTCCCTCTCGTATATTCTACCACCAGAAAGTAAATAGCTTTTTTCACCAACAGTTAGTCGCATAACCCGCGACCCTATTCGTAGTTTTACCGGTGTAGTTAAAGTAAAGCCGTCACGGATAGCGTGATTAGCCAGAACTTGAAATCTTGTATCATACAAGTCACCAAGCTTCGGGTCGTTACGGTACTGCTTCATCCTAGTACCCTGCACTGTTACCCAGTAGTACAATGCAAACTTATTTGTTTCTACAGCCCAAACATCTATGCGTCTTCCGGTTTCTGTATTACGCATCCTTGAAGTGTCAAACCCGTGTACAAGCCTAAGCCCGTTACTGCCTGTGGTTGCTTGAACACTACTCCAGTCCCCCATTAGTGCACGTCCCGTTCTATTCTATCCCACGTAGCTTCCACTAATTCCATGAAGTTTTTTCTGGGCATACCATTCATTTTGTTTACCTTAACCAGCATTGTGCTTAGGGCTATGGACATTACGGTAACCGTTTCTGGCGTGTCGTGGTCTATTTCTTTACCCGTTATAAAAGCTAAAAGGTTGTCCTCCAGTTTTTTTGCTCGTTCTTTTACCGACAAAGTGTATACCTTTTCATTTGCTATTTTCATTTTGCCTCCTTTTCTTAGCATCCGGTTCAACAATACCTGTCTCAGTATGGTGACATTTTCTGATTACTTTACCTCGCCCTAAATAGTTTTTTATATCTTCAGCTAATTGATCACGCAGCTTGTCCTTGTCTATACTTTTAAGTTCCCTCATATTTTTACTACCTTTATTTCCGGCTGCACAACACGTTCCCGTAATATCGCTTTATCCAAGTAACAACAGCTTAAGCAGTACCAACCTACCCGCTCTTTCTTTATTGGGTTAATAACTTCTTCTGACTTCTTGCCACACTTAGGGCACACGTTAGCCCCTAGATCATTTGGCATCTAACAAAATCTCTAAACGTCTTTCTAACTCTTCTAATTTACCAACAACTTCCACTAATTGGTGGCCTAGTTCAACTACTTCTTGCGAATCGTCTTCATCGAGTTCTATTATTACTTTCATCTGTTTACCCTGTAGTTAATAAGTGCGTGCCCGTAAAGAGCACGTCTAACCGTAGCGTGGCTTAGCCGACACAAGCGCAATGTTGGAGAACGCCATAGCAGCGCTTCGAAGAACCACTATGAAATTTTATTGACACTGCCTTATGTTGTGGGTGTTGCACCCCTTCATCAGAGTGTTTGTCCACCGCCCACTGGGACACTATTGGCACGCACCGTAAGAGTTGCCTGATCCGCCTTCACAGTCTAAAGGTAGACCTTTGGCCCATGCGGGGCGTACTTTCATACATTTTTCTACGTATGCCATGCCTTCCTCTACTTCTGCTTCTGGCACTATACAACCTATGGCATCATGTACCGTCATTACTACTTTATACTTAGTAGACACCCTAAGTAATTGCTCCCCAATAACTATTCTAGCCAGTGCCTGACATACATTCTCTATTACCTTACCTCCGTATATCCGAGTATGGGTAAGGGTACGACCCATCCGCGTGTCATACACTGTCTCGTTACGCCCCTCTTCGTCTTGCTCTAGTCGTAAGTTGGGGTACTTTATGTACAGACCGTTGGGGAGTTTTATACCTGAGTTCCCGTCTACTAAAAGTAGATCATCTTTACCAAGGTTTTTAGTTTGGTTCAGCTTCATAGCGTCTAAGCACTTGCCCGCTGCCCGCCATAGCTTAGGCACCTCTGCGTATGTGGTGCGGTATATATCTATGATGCGTTGGCATTCCTCTTCTTCCAGCTCTACCCCAAAGTTCTTTAACTGTACTTGGAACCTAGCCGCGCCCATGCCATACCCACAGCCTAGGACTGTTTGCTTGCCTACAAATCTTTCTTCTTTGCTTATCTTGTTTGCTGGCTTGCCGTAGATAGCAGCAGCCATTATCTTATATACATCATCGCCCCTGTCGAACGCCTCTACTAAGTCATCGGCTTCGGCTAACCACGCTAAAGTCCGTGCTTCTATCTGCGATAAGTCACAGTCCACAAACTTGTACCCCTCTGGAGCGCACAAAGCGTACTTCAACTGAGAACCGCGAGGTAAGTTCTGCATGTTGATCTTGTCTGAGCCACCCCACCTACCGGTATGCGCTGCGTAGTACCGCAGGGGTATAGGTAGCTTACCGCGTGTAGCAATATCCAGAAAACGTTGGGTGCGCTTTTCTTCTATAGTAGACCTTACCCCCAACCTAGCAGCTACAATAGCTTGTACCTCTGGGTTGCTGTGCTCTTGTAGAGCTTTAAATTCCTCATCAGTCTTAGCAAACGCATAAGTTTCTTTACCCGTACGCAGGCTTATCTTAGTGGGTGGAGTAATACCGTACCCTTCAAGTAGTTCAGCAAATTGTTTGTTGCTTGTTAGCTTAGTCTTTTCATGGGTGACCTTAGCCATTAGCGCTTCTTTAGTATCCAGTACATCTTTTAGATGCCGGGTAAGCACGTCTGTGTCTAACTCCAATGCAGGCTCAGTAAACATACGTGTGGTTAAGTCAATCAACGCAAGGTCTAGCTTAGGAAAATTCTTGTTCAAAACTTGAAACAGTTTGTACGTTAGCTCCGCGTCTTGAATACAGTAGCCACCGTAGGCCCGAAGTTCGTCGGGGGTGAAGTCTAAGCGCCGCTTGCCTATGGCTGCGTGTACTTCAGTACCCTTTGCGCCTAACTTATAGTGTACAGAAAGAGCAGCTAACCCGTGGCTGACTTCTACAGAGTGTAATGCCCGTGACATAGCTATCGTGTCTACTATGCGCTTGGGTCTAATGTCGAAGTGCCAATTAAGAATAGCCATGTCGAACATTGCGTTGTGCGCTACAACTGTGGAGTTTTCCCAATCAAACTGCGCTAAAAATTTAGCGGTTTGTTTTTTGCTACCTGAAAACCAAATTGCCTTAGCGGGGCTATCAAGGGCTGTAGCCCTATGATAGTAGTCGGCTGTTGGCTTAACAGCAACACCGATAACTTCAAACTGTTTAGACCTAACATACTCTTCAGTAGTAAGTTTACTTAAACTAAAATCTTTGCTGTAGTACGTTTCAAAGTCTACGGTTAGAGTCGGCATTCAATGCTGTCCAACTTAACTATTAGTTCACCAAGGTTGTGCTCGTTAATCACTAAGGGTAGTCCTCCAGATTGTTGGATGGCAAAAAGTTCTCTGTCTTGCAGCATGGTTGTTGTGTTCTTGCCAGCTTTGCATTCGATACCAATGAAGCGTCCCCAGTGGCAGGCAACTATATCTGGTATGCCACTACGACCCATGCCATAGGAGGCGGGGAAGAAATAATAAGCGCCACGTTCTTTAAGCAGGGCCACTACTTTGTTCTTAACTTTCTTTTCAGGGGTCATAGCCATTCAGGAAGAATAGCTCATCAGTTGGACTTTGTAAAGGACATAAAAAACCCCGCACTTGGCGGGGCTACATGTTTATACAACCTAGAATATCTAGGTTGAAAAGCTAGTGCATTGCTATATCTTCTATTGGTTCAACAAGACGATATATGTTGCCTTCGTAAGTTACTTGCTTCGGCCCAACGAACGATGGTTTTATATAAATCTTTTTCTTGTACTGTGGGTGGTGCCTATACTTAGGATGCTGTAAGGTTTTCCAATGCCCCCGCCTACGGTGGGGTTTGGGGCTGGCGTGTGTACCGCCTTGGTGGGAATTATTTTGCGTAGTAGGCATACGATCCAGTAACAATATATGTGGGCCTGTTGCGTTAAGCCACGGACGGTTCTTGGTTAGCGGGGTATTGCGTGGTGGCTTAGGTTTTGCAGGCAGCACTTCTACTAAATGCTTATCCTCATATTTTAAATAGTTGTTTAACCCACGCACGCCTCCAAACACGCGCAGTGCTACATCTCTAACTGCATCTAAGAAATCGTTACTCTCAGGTTTCCAGCCATTTTCCATAAAATTTATATAGTATTCTGCACATTCTGTCGTTGGCGTTAGTGTAAAAGCGTCTCGTTCGAGGTTATCCTCGGTTAGTATTCCACTCCACTCCGTCCATAATTTTTCCTCGGAGTGGCTTATGATCATGGATATAAATGTGGTTCGACGGTTTTCCCAGTCAAACTTGTAAGAGCCGGTTACACTCTGCCTACCTTCCTTAGGATTTAGCTCAGCCAGCGCCGCTTCTTCATCAGGGTGGAAGTTTTTTATGTACGCCCACACCTTTAACTGCGATAAGCCTAGCCTCACATCCCGTTTATCTCCGGTTAAAGCTGCCATGAACACATACTCATCGTGGACTGCCTCTGCTACTAAAACTGGGTCGTTCTCCATTTCTGGCTGGTAGCTAAGCACAGGATCGCGCTCTACATCCTTGTCCCCCATATAGATCAGGGGGATTTGGTTGGCACGCAACACCCAAGACTTGAGCTTATCTATATTAGGGGTAGCCACGTTCCCGTCCATTACCCTTTTTTGTAGGAACATATCTTGTCTTTGCATTACTCATCCTCCCATGTAGACATCGCTTCATCGGCTGCGCGTTCTGCTATCTCGCGCTTGCGCTCTTCAGGAGACACATAGTCTTCCTCCTGCTTAAGCATGTGCTCTTCCAGCTCTACTACTATTCTGTCTCTACTCATGGTTGTTCTCCTCATTGATTGCAGCTATAGCATCTATGTCTGCTTGGATTGTGTGTGCTTCAAGCACCTTACGCATTGCTTGGGTATAGCTTGAAGACTGTTTAAAATAATCTACCACATACTTTGGTAGCCTCACGTTGATGTGAACCATTGCTTCCTTCACACCTTTACCTCTGTGCTTTCTATTCGAATCCAAGATTCACCTCCTCAACAATAAAAAATTCTGTGGCTGATGCCTTAAACCCTACACCATTTATAAAGGTGTTAGGTTCAGTAAGTTTTAGTAGCGCTAGTGCAGTGTGTAATTCTTCGGGTAAGCCTTCGCGTCTGTACTTTATAAAGCGTTTATTGAAATTATCACTTGGAAACTTTAGTCCGCCCATAGCGGCAATGTGGTACTCATCTTCTAGTATGACTACCATCTTGCCTTTCCCAGCTGTTATGTTCCCAACAACTGATAAACCTAAGGCATTGCTGTCTGCTGCTTTAGTAAAGGCACTGACAATATCTGCGCTGCCCATCTTCTCAGCAAGTTCAATAAACTGCGGTGACTTGCTTAGTAGTTGCTGACGCACCCACTCACTAATAGGATCAAACCTTCTACGCAACGCCATACTTAAGCTACTGTTGGCCGAGTCCATCTTGCCAGCTATAGCTTTACTGGAAGTACTCAGTAGCTCTTCTACAGTAAGTCTGTAGACATCCTTGTTTATTATCTGCACAGCGCGTTTGACCTTGGTGGTTATTCGACTGCTTTGATTCGACAAGTCTTGCTTTATACGGTTGTTAGTTATGTGGATATGATGTGGCCCCCCGTCCCAGTTTTCTGACTCTTCTACCAGACCGATTGCTTCTAGCTTATCGAAGATCATAAACTCGTCTGTTGTAATGAGTTCAGCATTGTTGTATTCGGGCTGATTTTTCTCAGTCATAACAAACGTCCAGTTTGGTCTAGTCCATGCCAGCTGACCAATTAATTTGCCTATAGGCCTGTTTGTTATGTTCAGCTTATTAATGCGCGTCCTTACTTCATTAGCATCACATGGGGTCACATAACGTCTGTGCTTCACACGTAATACATTTGAAGGCATGTTCGCGTACATGTACTCTTTGTCGTTTCTATGGTGAGTCACAACATCCAACTGACTTTTACTAACATAATCTACTACTAACGTGTTTCTTAACTTAGACATACTGTTCTCCTGCAACCTAGAATATCTAGGTTACCAATCAAATTTATCAATGATGGAATCAACCTTACTCTTTGCTTGCGCACGTAGGTCGGGTGAGTCTTTGAACATATCCTTGCTCTTGCCGCGCATAAGCTCCTCTAGTATCTGCCTCGCTTCTTCAACTTTTGGGTCTTGTGTTAGGTTGGTATGCTTAAGCATCTCGCATAACTTGAGCGGGTTAGTAATAAAAGAGTCATGCCACCGGCGCGTGTCCTCGTAGTAGCTAACGTGCCCTGTGTCGTCACACTTGCCACTTATAAGTCTTAGCTCTTTCTTCAGCCGCGTCTCGTTTTCCTGCATGGCAGCTTCAAAGCGTCGTTCTACTTCTTTATCGCATGACGCACGTACCTCAGCTAACTCCTTCTCTGGTAGGTCTATACATATATGCCCACTGTCCGGTACAGGTGCTACAGTAAAGTTCCACGCAAACTTAGACATCACCTCTTCCACAGGGGGGTAGTCTTTTTCGTTAAACATGTCACCACGGTACGCTCTTGCCGTCTCTCGGTAGCTGAGATACTTAACTCTAAATGTATCTACCAGTTCCCAGAAGTTATCCCGTTTCTGGTTGTGTCTAATTTTATAGTCTAAGAACAAACTTGTAGGACAGAAGCGATACCCCCGCTCATCGAAGGGGTTAGTGTTCTGTGTATGCCACAACCTAGCCTCGGCAGCTTGCTTGTATACATCTGAATGGCCTGTTGAACCTACCATCAGATTGTCGTACATACGCATAGCTTTCGGGTCAGCGTTCTTGTTACGTGCTACCTCCTGCTCTAATGTTTTGTTACGTTTACTTGCTCCCCATACGCTGATATTCAGACGTACCAGTACTGCACTATCTGCTAATACACCCATGCTCGTTCTCCTAATCAATGTTTATTGTTTTGCCCACAGGGGCTGTTATTGGTTTATTGTTTGCTATTGCCCAGAGTATTGGATGCTTCCAATTACCCCAGTTATGTATCTCTCCATCCGTTAGCATGATTATGCAATCAGGCTTTAGCCCTACCTCATCTATGTATCTAGCTACGCAAGAAGGGTCAGTGCCCCCGCCACCACGTACAGTCTTTAGCTCCGGTGCGCTCTCCAGTTCAGTGCTTGAGTAGGTGGTATGCCCACCTTCAGCTACCTCACCATCCCAATCCAATACATGTATTTTCTCTATGCTTAGCAGCTTAGCTATACTCAGCATCTGAGAAGTAACCTTCTCTAGCCGTTGCTCACACCACATAGAGCCAGAAGCGTCACGCGCCAGTAGCAGCTCCCGTATGGTATGCCCTACTAGCGTAGGCATAATGATGTCTTGGTGTAGGAACCTACGGTTAGGTCTACGCCAGCTGCTCTGCTCTCTGCGTTGGCAGGTCGCGTGCATGAAAGTTCTAAGGTGGACAGTCCAATCAACTTTCGGAATTATCAACTCACCTAGTCCTAGCGCATCAGCAAGCGAACCACCGCCTGCTTTGCGTCCTATGTGTATACCTTGTCGCACTGCTTCATCTACTCGTTGGGCTAAGTCTTTGTTTTCCTCCTTACTAAGTTTCTTAGCTCCCTCCCAATCATGGGTATCGAAGCCAGTACCTGCACCTTGTCCACCACCTTCCGGTGCTTCATCTTGCTCCTTCTTTAGATGGTTGAAGATACGCTTCACAGTCCACCCGTTGTACTTGGGGTCGTGCAACCCTATGGCTGAACCTTCTTGATCTCTAGGCATCTCCACTATCTTGCCTGTTGGATCAGCTAGAATGATGCGTCCATTGATCCAATAGTCACACGCCGTGTTTGCCAGCTCTGGGTCTATCAGCCACAGCGTTTGATACACAATCATATGCTTAGCTACCTTGTGGAAGTTCTCATGCACCTGACCAAACGCAAGTCCCTTGCGAGTGTTGGATACTGTCTCAAACCAAAAGTCCAGATTGTATTTCTCATCCCTACCGTTGGTGCAGGCAGTGGGTATCTCATCGGTGAATGTTGTTTCACCCACCATCATTACACCTCGGAGCAACCCAAACTGCTCGGAACGCATTACTCCTATCTTGATAGCCTTAAACTCTCGTTGTCGTTTATCCATTACAATAAGTCCTCGTTGTCACGCGCCCACCTAGCAAACTCTCTGTTGGAAAACGCTACCTCTTTCTTTGACTCATGCCGCGCTAAGCAGACACCAAATATCACCTGCCATTCTTGATCCATCTCCTCGCGTCCTAAGTACTGCATGATCGGAGTCAGGGTGTCCTTCTCCACATGCTCCAGTAGGTTGAAGGTAAGCACAGCCCGCGCACCCTCATCTTTTGGTATTTCTGCTGAGTGGGGTGTATCCAAGATGTTGCGCATACTGGGTAGTTTGTCTTGGAATTCGATGAAGGAGAGGATGCTTACGGCGGCAGGCGCTCCCACAGTTCCAGTTAAAGCTGCTCTCAGCGCGTCTTTTGAACATTGTTCGCGGGTAAGTACCTGCCTGCTTGCTAGTTCTAGCGTACGTGGAGATACCACATTGGTCTGCGGCTCAGCGGGATTGAAGTTAAACTCGTTAATAACACCATCGAGGTACGATGCTAGGCAGTACTCATATCTAGCTACCCATGCCATTAGTACAGCGGATATGCCGTTATTAGCAGCCCAGCGTAACCATTCTTTCGCAGTTGGTTTACTCACAATGAGTTCTACTATACGTTGGCGAGTGTGCTGGCCTAGTCCGTCACCTACACCGTCACTATCTAGGTTGCCTGTTAGTACTACTAAGCTACCATTAGGTATAGTTAGGTCACCAAGTCGTGGGCCTTTTACTTCTAGCATTGGGTGCAGCATATTCTTAACTGCATCCGCGCCTTTGGTAAACTCATCGAGCACTACTACGATGGGATTGCCTTCATGCAACTTGAACCGCGAGTTAGGGTAATACCTAGTGACTCTGTTCTCGTGGTCAATAACTGGCATAGATACATCACCTAGGTCTAAGTTAGGTACATCCATCATAGCTAGCGGGTAGCCAGTAGTTTGCTGTATTGCATATGCTAGAGAAGACTTACCAACCCCCGGCTCGCCGCGTAGCATGTAGCGTACATCAGGGTTGGCAATTATTAGCTGCATTGCTTCTTCTAGCGATACTGTTACTGTTTGATTAAATACTTGCTCTTTCATTTCGTTCTCCGTGTAACCTAGAATACCTAGGTTGGTTAGTTGGTTAAAAAACAATTAAACTGCTGAGGTGCTGCGGTAACCATCAACTTCCGTTCGTCCATAGAAGTTACTAGTATCTTGTTGTTGTGAACCCCACGTAAGTAGTAGCGACGGCCTCGGCCATCCCTTAGTACTTCTCCAGTATCCACAGGCTTCTTTGATAAGGCGTGCATTAAAGTCTTCATTTCATTCTCCGTTTACTCTAGGTTGGTGGCGTACGTTCTCCGTTGTATTGGATGTTGCCGTTGAAAGTTCTTTCGGGTACTTCCTTCAGTTCAAATACCTCCTCAAAGTGGGCAAACTTCACTATGCGGGTGATAAAGTTTGTTATATCAGCGCTGCTGAAATTCCAGTCGTGCGGATTAGGATCGCGTTCTACACTGTTTAGTAGTAGTAGCGTTATTATCCAAGCCCACTCACCCATGCTCAGGTCAGTCATTTGTTTGTACATTTCTTGATACTTACTGCGATTGAAAAAATCACCCTCATTGAGCAAGCAATTCTCACTACTCATGGTTATGCTAGCGTAGTCCCTTGGGTCCGCTAATTTAGCCATAGCAAGGCAATGGGCTTCAAAGGTGGCAAGTGGTTTTCGTTTGCTGTTGAACACCTTGCGTTTTAAGTAGTACTCGCGTGGTATCTTGGGGTTAATTACGCGCCAGCTATGCCCAGCATAGCTGCTATCAACATTTCTAAACCGGAACGTCTCATACTTCTCCAGATGGTAGGTCTTTATTAGGGTGTGTCCCTCCCTTACCGATACTCTAGTAAGATTGTGGTCTGAACCAAAAAACATTGAAGGCACTATATGGCTGGCAAATTTGTGGGTGCTGTTAGTATTCCACCCTGCACTGTTGTACTCGATTACGCCGTCTTCCCAGAAGGTAAGGACAGCGGTATCGTACAGCTTGCAAACTATGGCGCGTTTGCCAGTCTTGAAACCTAGCCGTTCAATGCACAGGTGCTTCTTACGTCTACCATTGGCGGTCAAGCATATTGGGCGAAGGTTGTTGCTACCACGTATGGGGGTAATGCTGTCGTGATGTAGCTGTGCTTCGTCGAACGATCCTATTGTTGGTAAGTCTGTATAGTGTCCAAACATGTTAGCTCTCCGTTACTAAGGCTACGGCAGTGATAAGCCAGAACAACACAGCTCCACCTACTCCCATAGCTATAAAGGCAACTACTTGTAAGACTTTGACCCATACATGTTGCTTGGCCCATACGTGCATATCGTCAGGGTCATGGGTGTTGCGTTGCTTGCGTAGCTCTTCGCGTAGCTTGTTTGTTTGCCTACGTGATGCTTG
>Ga0114915_1001251_pt1 | contig 11065 bp, 17 predicted proteins | sample MalvirAntarct_55_FD_87288 | JGI IMG/M metagenome (GOLD analysis project Ga0114915, IMG submission 87288) | Marine viral communities from the Global Malaspina Expedition - Malaspina viral metaG Antarct_55 | ecosystem: Environmental > Aquatic > Marine > Oceanic | place: South Georgia Island...
GAGATCAAAGAACAAGGTCCAATAGAAGTCACCGAAGAAGAAGATGGTGGAGTTACATTAGACTTTGAACCTGGTGCTGTTAAGTTACCGGGAACAGAAGAGCATTTTGATAATTTAGCTGATTTACTTCCTGATGATATCTTAGATCCTATCGGATCAGATTTAAGTGCTAATTACAAAGATTATAAATTTTCTAGAAACGATTGGGAAAAAACTTACATTACTGGTTTAGACTTACTAGGTTTTAAATACAATAATAGAACAGAACCTTTCCAAGGAGCAAGTGGTGCAACGCATCCTGTCCTTGCAGAAGCGGTTACACAATTTCAAGCTTTAGCTTATAAAGAATTATTACCAGCAGATGGTCCTGTAAGAACTCAGATTATGGGAGCAAGCAATCCACAAAAAGAATTACAATCTCAAAGAGTTAAAGACTTTATGAATTATCAGATCATGGATCAGATGAAAGAATATGAACCAGAGTTTGATCAGATGTTATTTTATTTACCTCTTGCAGGTTCTACATTTAAAAAAGTTTATTACGATGAAATCTTAGGCAGAGCAGTTTCTAAATTTGTTCCTGCTGATGATTTAGTTGTACCTTATACAGCCACATCACTTGATGATGCTGAAGCTGTTGTACATGTAATTAAAATGGCTGAGAATGAATTACGTAAACAACAAGTTGCTGGATTTTACAGAGACATAGAATTATCTAAACCACAAAACACAGTAGACAATCAATTAGAAGAAAAAGAACGTGAACTCGAAGGAGTTACTAAATCAACTAGAGTTGATGCACCTTATACATTATTAGAATGTCATATTAATTTAGACCTAGAAGGTTTTGAAGATATGGGTGAAGATGGAGAACCCACTGGTATAAAATTACCTTACATTGTTACAATTGAAGAAGGTACAAATGAAGTTCTTTCTATAAGAAGAAACTTTGCGCCCAATGATCCAAAGAAAACAAAAGTAAATTACTTTGTCCACTTCAAATTTCTGCCAGGACTAGGTTTTTACGGTTTTGGGCTCATTCATATGATTGGCGGATTGAGCAGAACCGCAACAGCAGCTCTCCGTCAATTATTAGACGCAGGTACACTTTCTAATTTACCAGCAGGATTTAAACAAAGAGGTGTTAGAGTTAAAGATGATGCTCAGGCTATTCAACCAGGAGAATTTAAAGATGTAGATACTCCAGGTGGAAATTTAAAAGATGCCTTTGTATTTTTACCTTACAAAGAACCATCACAAACATTATTACAATTAATGGGTATAGTAGTTCAAGCAGGACAAAGATTTGCTTCAATTGCTGATATGCAAGTTGGGGATGGAAACCAACAAGCAGCTGTTGGAACAACAGTAGCTCTTTTAGAACGAGGTTCAAGAGTAATGTCTGCGATACACAAAAGATTATATGTATCTTTAAAAAAAGAATTTAAATTATTAGCAAAAGTTTTTTCAACTTACTTACCACCTGAATATCCTTACGATGTTCCAGGTGCTGCAAGAAATGTTAAGCAATCAGATTTTGATGATAGAATTGATATCTTACCAGTTGCAGATCCAAATATATTTTCGATGTCTCAAAGAGTTTCATTAGCTCAAACTCAATTACAATTAGCACAAGCTGCACCACAAATGCACAACATGTATATGGCTTACAGGAATATGTATTCTGCTATTGGAATAAAAGATATTGATAGAATTTTACCTCCACCGGCTCCTAGTCAACCAAAGGATCCAGCGTTAGAACATATTGATGCATTAGGCGGAAAACCTTTTCAAGCTTTCCCTGGTCAAGATCACAGAGCTCATGTTACGGCACATTTAAATTTTATGGCAACTAATTTTGTAAGAAACCAACCAAGCGTTATGGCTGGATTAGAAAAAAATATTTTAGAACACATTAGTTTAATGTCTCAAGAACAAGTTCAACTAGAATTTCAAAAAGAATTTATGATGCTTCCTCAACTTCAAGAAGCTGCAGCACAAAACCCACAAGCTAAGATGCAACTTCAACAAATAACTCAATTAATAGAAGCTAGAAAAGCAGTATTGATTGCAGAAATGACTGAAGAGTTCATGAGGGAAGAAAGAGAAATTACATCTCAATTTGATCATGACCCATTATTAAAATTAAAACAAAGAGAAGTTGATCTTAAAGCAAGAGACAATGAACGTAGGGAAAAAGAATTAGATGAGAGAATAAATTTAGATAAATCTAAAATGCTTCAAGCAAAAAATTTAACAGAAGATAAATTAGAACAAAACGAAGATTTAGCTATCTTAAGAGCTAAAACTTCGCTAACAAAACAAGAAATGTCTAATAAAGCTAAACAAAATGCAGATATAACTAAGATGTATGATGTTAATCGCTTGAAAGGACCAAGAAGTTAATATAAGTTAAAAATAGGAGAAAAAAATATGAAGATATTAAAAAACAAATCACAAGTTGGAAGAAAAGGAACAGTTGTTACTAAATCACCAACAGGCGGACAACCTGTTGTTGTAGCTCCTCAAAATCTTATTAAAGATCCGAGAGCTAAAACTAGTATCAGAGGTTCTAGTCAAAGAATTCCTACAGGTGACACTAACGAAGCCAAAGGAAGTGGCGCAGCTAGAAAACAAACTGTAACTTGGTACTAACATGTGGTTATCGGCAATTAAATTAGCCGTTTCCGCAGGTTCGCACGTTTATAAGAAAAAACAGGAAACTAAAATGATGATGGCAGACGCTGCAGCTAAAACTGCACAGCGTATGGCTACTGGCGAATTAGAATATTCTGGCAAACTTTTAGAATCAAGAAATTCTGACTGGAAAGACGAATTTATTTTAATTTTATTATCCGTGCCTATCGTTATGTTAGGTTGGTCAGTGTGGTCAGATAATCCTGTACATATGGAGAAAATGGAGTTATTCTTTATGCACTTTGGAAATTTACCTTTATGGTACCAAACAATTTTTGTTGGAGTAATTGCATCTGTCTATGGACTTAAAGCAACACATCTGATAAAAGGAAAATAACTAGGAGAAAACTATGAGAAACGATTACGGAACAAGACCTTACATTTCAAGATTTTCAAAAGGCAAGTCTGTTAAAAAACAAACTGCTAATGATAAGCTAGATGAATCTTTAGGAATGAGAAAAGGAAAAGAGTCTACAAAAAAACAAAGTTTTAAAGATAGAAGAGACGAATCAAGAGGTTAATTATGGCTGAAAAAAAACTAACAAGACAAGAATCTATTGTAAAAGAAAAAAAAGAAAATAAACTTAGAGGTGTAACAACTAAACCAGGACTTCTTCAAAATAAACTTAGAGGTAATGTAAAAAGACAAGAATCTATTAAAATAGAAAAAAGACAAGAAAAAATTAAAAGTAAACGAGGGCGGCTTAAAGCTGGTTCTGTAGACAGAACTCCCCTTAAAAGAAGAGGTGGAATGGCACAAAGAGGTTTAGGCAGAGCATTCAAAAAAGGCGGAAGAGTTTAATTATGGCTGGATATGGAATAGCTTTAAGAGGTCTTGGAATGCTTGGAAATAAGGTAAAGAAAGCTTCTAAAACTATTAAGAGTGTAAAACCCTTGTCAAACACAGGTGGTAAAACAGTCGAACAAGTTAAACAAGGTGCAGCTAAATCAAAACTAGACTCAGCTAAATTTAATTTAAAACAAACATTTAAAGAATCAGATAGAGTTTTAGATAAACTTAAAAATACAATAAAAAAAAGAGAGCCTAAAATGGGTGGTGGTATGATGGGTCGACAAATGTATAAAAGTGGAAAATTAGTTGGCGGACAAAAAAAATTAGACAAAGACGGAGACGGTAAAATATCAGGTAACGATTTTTCTATAATAAAAAAAATGAAGGATAAACAATAATGTCAGGCACACACTTTAAAGGTCCAGTACAATTTTCAAATCAAACACCAGCACTTCAAAATTTAAACATTGGAAACTGGCCCGATCAAGTACACGTAATTGATGATTTTGATCAACACGTATTCAACGCAGGAAATGCAGCAGGCAATTTTTGGTCTGTAATAGCAGCAGTTAACTGTGCGGCAGCAGTACCTACATTAGGTAATGATGGAAGTTTAAACGGAGTAGTAAATAGTCCAGCAGCAGGTGCAGTAAATGATGGAAATTTAGTTCAAGGTAATATGAACTATGCAACACCTCAATCAGAAGGCGATAGAGTATATTTTGAATGTAGAACATCTTCAAATGGTGCTGTATCAAACGCTGGAATTTTTGCGGGTTCTCCAAACACATTTTGGGGATTGGCTGAACAAGGTGCAGCAGTTGGAAGTACATTTGGTGCAGCAGTTACTTCTTTAGTTGGTTTTAAACTTTTAGCAGGAGCAGATCAGGTAGTAGCCTGTATTAAATCACCGGGTGGTGAAATGCAATTTACTCCTAATGATCCAGATTTACTTTTATTAGGAACAATGGCTCAAAATCAATTTATAACTTTAGGTTTTGAATTAACTAACAGTCCAGCAGTAGTAAGTAATAATAATACTAAAACGAGTATTGTTAATTTTTTTGTTAACAGAAGACTTTATGCTACTTGCCGTACTATTTCTAGAACTGGAGGAACACCCAGCTCTCAATTTACAGCAGGAACTTCAATAGGACCAATAGGTAGTTTTGATGCTTTTCCGGCAACAAACACAGCAGCTCAAAGAATGGGTTTGACTTGGGATTTTGGTTTAACAGCAACAGGAGCTAGTACTTTATCTCATGATTATTTCATGGCTTCACAAGACAGAGCTGTTAGTTATAGTCCTAATGATTAAAAATTTTTTTAAAAAGATTATTGATAAAATATTTGGGAAGCGTTGTTTATGTAAAGGTGATACTTTACATGTAGCTCATATGTGTTCCGAATGTGGAAAAATTCATTAACAAATAAAAGGAGAAATAACATGGCAAAACGAGGACTATACGCAAACATACAAGCAAAAAGAAAAAGAATTAAAGCAGGTTCTGGTGAGACTATGAGAAAACCTGGAAGTAAAGGTGCACCTACAAAAAAAGCATTTGTAAAATCTGCTAAGACAGCTAAGAAGCCCGTTAAGAAAAAAGCGTAATGGCAATTAGAAAGACAACAAAAGGTCCAGGCGCTAATTACAGGCCCACTAAATCTGGTGCAGGTATGACAACAAAAGGTGTTAAAGCTTATAGAGCTGCTAACCCAGGATCTAAATTAAAAACAGCTGTGACTGGAAAAGTGAAAGCTGGATCAAAATCTGCTAACAGGAGAAAATCGTATTGCGCTAGGAGTGCAGGACAATTAAGAAACTCTTCTGCTAAGACAAAGAACGATCCTAATTCTCGTATCCGTCAGGCACGAAAAAGGTGGAAATGTTAAATGATAGATGCAGAACAAGTAATATATAAATTAAATAGAGCTTTAGATAGAAGAATAGAAGCTCTTTCTCTTTCTGTCACATCCGGTGGGGTTGACAAGATGGAAACATATAAGTATATAATAGGACAAATTAATGCATTGGAATCAGTGCGACAGGAAATCTCTAACCTGCTAAATGAGAAGGAGCAAGAAAATGAAAACACAAACGGAACTGTCGTCAACATCGACAGAAATACCAAAAATACACCTACCTAATAAAAAATTAGTTGGTGTAAAAAAATCTAAAGAAGAACCAATAAAAGAAATTACAAAAGAAACTACAAAACTTCCTCAACCTACCGGTTGGAGAATGTTAGTTTTACCTTTCAGAATGAAAGAAAAAACTGACGGTGGAATTCTATTAGGTAACGAAACAATAGACAGACAACAAGTTGCATCTCAATGCGGAAACGTTTTGGCGATGGGAGATGGTTGTTATGCTGATAAAGATCGTTATCCAAAAGGTCCTTGGTGCAAGGTTGGAGATTGGGTAGTCTTTGCTCGATATGCTGGCTCAAGGATTGAAATAGATGGTGGGGAAGTAAGACTCCTCAATGAAGACGAAGTCTTAGCAACAGTCAAGGATCCTACGGATATCTTGCATAAATATTAACATAGGAAGGAACTATGCCAGAAATAGAAGAAAAGAAAAAAGAGCCTATGGTTGACATTGATACATCTTCTCCAGATACGGAAGTAGATTTACCAGAAGTTAAACCAGATGGAACAGTTATAGAAGAACTTGTAGCTGAAGAAACAAACGAACCAGTAAAAGAAGAAACAGTAAAAGAAGAATCAGTAAGAGAAGATGATAAATTAGCTGACTATAGTAAAGGTGTACAATCTCGTATTGCTAAACTCACAAAGAAAATGAGAGAAGCAGAACGTAGAGAAGAAGCCGCTACACAATATGCAGCCTCTTTAGAAGCTCAAAGAACTCAAGAACAAACTAGATATAAAAAATTAGATACAGATTATACTAAAAGATTTGAGTCCAATATCAAAATCGGAATGGAGTCGGCACAACAAGCATTAGCTGCTGCGATCGAATCCGGTAACGCACAAGAACAAGTAGAAGCTAATAAAAAAATAGCAACTCTTGCTTTTGAAAATGCTAAATTGGAAGAACGTAAACAAGCAGAAACATTTGATCAGGGTGAGCCTGTCAAACTTTCTGACGGTGGAAATTTACCACGACAGACACCAAGAGAACTACCTAGACAAGAAATCTCTGATCCCAAAGCGGAAGGATGGGCATCTGAAAATACATGGTTCGGACAAGATAGAGCTATGACTTTCACTGCTTTTGAAATTCACAAGGATTTAGTAGAAAAAGAAGGGTATGATCCTAAGTCTGATGAATATTATGTAGAAGTTAACAAAAGAATTAGAGTTGACTTTCCTCAGAAATTTGGTAATACTAGTAATTCGTCCAGAGCCGTTCAGTCGGTCGCTTCAGCAACAAGAAGTGTTAAACCCGGACGCAAAACTGTGAGACTCACTTCCTCTCAGGTAGCAATAGCTAAAAAATTAGGAGTGCCACTCGAAGAATATGCGAAACAATTAAAACTCACGAAGGAGGCATAAGCATATGAAAAAAACAGAAAATACGACTTCTCGTGCGGCTGTTACTAGGTCAAAGACTGAAAGACCAAAAACGTACAAGCCACCGTCATCTTTAGATGCACCAAAAGCGCCAGATGGCTTTAGACACAGATGGATAAGAGCTGAATCAATGGGATTCAACGACGGTAAAAATATTTACGGTCGATTAAGAGAAGGATACGAATTAGTGAGAGCTGATGAATATTCTGATCAAGATTATCCAATAGTGGCTGAAGGTAAATACGCTGGGGTCATTGGAGTAGGCGGCCTTTTGTTGGCAAGGATACCCGAAGAAATCGCAAAGCAAAGACAAGACTATCAGAAAAAACTTACTGAGGGTCAAGACGAAGCGGTTGAGAACGATCTACTTAGGGAACAACATAAGAGTATGCCGATCAATGTTGATCGACAATCTCGTGTAAGCTTCGGTGGTACAAAAAAATAAAGCAATTTATTTATCATCGATTTAAATAATAACAATAGTTCACAACGATGTTGTGAACACAATGGAGAACAAACAATATGGCAAATAGAAACGCAGCCGGTTTTGGTATGATTCCGTCAATGAGAGTTGGTAATACACCTTCTATTCAAGGACAGTCTAAATATGAAATCGCGGCTAACTATGCGACGTCCGTATTTCAAGGTGATCCCGTAAGCGTAAATGTTAATGCAACAACAGGTGGACACGTAGTATCTGCAATTGCTGGAACAGCGATGGTTGGAGTTTTGAATGGAGTATTTTTTACTGCACCAACAACTTTGAAACCAACGTTTCAAAACTTTTACGCCCAAGTAACACCAGGAAACGGCGAAACAATAACAGCGTTTGTCAACGATGATCCTTTTCAGGAATATCTAATGGCAACGAATGCAACGTTGGGAACAACTGTAGCACTAAGACAATCTAAAGTAGGTTTGACTTATGCAACAAGTGCTTCTTCAACTGCTGGATCAGGAGCTTCTAGTATCACACTAGATATAGCCTCTGCAGCGACTACTGCTAAGCAATTAAGAGTAGTAAGAGTAGCTGAAGATCCAGAAAACCAAGATGAAACAGTAGCGTTCTGCTCAGTGATAGTAAAAGTAAATCTATCTCAGTACGTTGTTGGATCGTTAGCAACAGGAATATAAGGATATAAATCATGGCAATATCACGATCACAACTAGTTAAAGAACTAGAACCAGGTTTAAATGCTTTATTTGGCCTGGAGTACAAAAGGTATGAAAATCAGCATGCTGAAATTTATACATCAGAATCAAGTGACAGAGCTTTCGAAGAGGAAGTTATGTTATCTGGATTCGCTAACGCGCAAATAAAAGGTGAAGGTCAAGGGGTTGCATTTGATGAAGCTCAAGAAACTTACACTGCACGTTACACAAACGAAACGATCGCATTAGCATTTGCTATCACAGAAGAAGCTATCGAAGATAACCTCTACGATAGACTAGCTTCAAGATACACAAAAGCTCTTGCAAGATCTATGTCGAACGCTAAAGAAGTAAAAGGTGCTCAACCATTGAACAACGGTCTACCAGGTGTAGCCACGTTTAACTCTGGTGACGGAGTATCTTTATTCAATACAGCTCATACTACTATCAGTGGTACGAACGTATCGAATACTTTGACTACGCAAGCTGACTTAAACGAAACTTCATTAGAAGCTGCTTTAATTGATATCGCTGCTTTCACTGATGAAAGAGGTTTAAGAATCGCTGCAAAAGGAGTAAAAATGATTATTCCTTCTGCTAACCAGTTCAACGCTGAGAGATTGATGAAATCTCAAGGTAGACCTGGAACAGCTGATAACGACATCAACGCTATCAACAGCATGGGAATGATCCCACAAGGTTATAGAGTTAATAACTTTTTAACTGATGCTGATAGTTGGTATATCATTACTGATGTACCTAACGGTATGAAAATGTTCCAAAGAACACCATTGACAACTTCAATGGAAGGGGACTTTGATACTGGAAACGTAAGATACAAAGCTAGAGAAAGATACGTGTTTGGCGTATCTGACTATAGAGGTATCTTCGGTTGTGAAGGTGCGTAAGCATAAATAATTTAATAAGGCGGCCTTAAAACCGCCTTATTTTAATTTTACTTTAATAAACTCATGAAAAAATTTTTAATAAAAATCAGAGCTTCTGGCTACGCAGCTCATTTTACAGTTACGACAAAAGACGAAGCTATATCTTTAGAAAATGCTATCATTGACAAACTAGGAAAAAATGATATAAGTTGGGACAAGTCAGAGTTTTATTCTTTGACAAAAACATGGTTAACATTTGAGGAGATCAAGGATGAGCCACTTACAAGACCTTTACAAACAGAAGAGGTCATTGGAGTTAAAATGGGAGCAGGAACATCTATCTGAAGATAGATACACTCTCGATATGGTTAGAATCGATAATAAGGTTCGAGAAGTTATAAACCATATCAAAATGGCAGAAGCTAAAGAAGCTAGTTTATCTGCTAAAGTAGAAGGTTCCGCACCACAAGTTTCCGTAGCTACTTAACAAAACGCTACATCGTTGAAATCGCAACTTCACTAGAGAATCTCTTGCACTTCACTTAAAAATCATATATATTTTAGCCACTATACATATTAATAACAAAACTAAATATAGACGCGTATAGTCGACATCCCTAGAGGACTATATTTATGTATTCTAGGAGGAATATAAAATGGCAAAAACAAACTTTTCTGGACCAATATCATCTGGAAATATACAAACAAGTAATACAGGTATCATCGGCTCTGGCGTAAGAAATGTTGGATTCGTTGAATTAGCAGCAACTTATCAATTCGGTTTTGCAGACTTTGAATATAATAATGATGATTCAATTGTTGCAAGTGCTCAAACTGGAGCAACTGGTATATCTACAATTATAGCACACACAAATGTGTTAGATGCAACTTCAGGTACTGTAGTTAACAAAGGCGGCTTTAAAGGAGCAGGTCAAATATCTATTAACTCAGCAGGTAATGATGCAGGAAAAAGTATTATTATTGTTGGAACTGATATATTTGGTAACATTCAATCTGAAACAATTGCAGCGGGAGGAAATAATGGTTCAGTTAAAACTGTTCAAAGTTATTTAACAGTTACTTCAATTACTTTCAGTGCTCAAAGTGCAGCAGCTGTTAAAGCAGGAGTAGTATTTGGATGTTTTATTTCATGGCAATGTAGATCAAATTTTAACTCTACACCATTGGCGCAAACAGCAGCAACAGTTACAGCTAACTTAGCAAATAACATTGTTATTCCTAAATTTTCAAGAATAACTGAAATGACACTTTCTAATGATGTAGCTTATAACACAGCAGGACTTGATGTTATGGTTGGGTCTAATTTAGGACAAGTGCCTTTAGATAACCCTGGCAACACTTTAGGAGCTAACTCTACAGAGTATAATTACTTTGCAGGTGCTAATACTGGTGGAGCTGGTTTGTCTGATTTGAAAGCAATTGGTAATTCTTCTACACCTTCACCGTTATTATTAACGGCTACAGGTTTAGTAAGTACTACTGCTTATCCATATCAAAAACTAAATCAACTAAACGTAAGTAATGGTGATACTTCACCTATCTTTAGAGATAAAGTTGTAATTTTCTCAGCAGCAACTGATGATACATTATCAACTGGATCTTCTACGTTTAAAGTTAAATGGTTACAAAATATTAATAACTCTCCAGACGGTTCTGGATACGTTATCTAATAAACAATAAATTAGTCTAGGTTCCTTCGGGAACCTAGATTTATAGGAGAAAAATTATGAGTATGGTAGGTCCAAAAGCACAAACATTATTTATAGGAGCAAGCGCTGCATCAATCGCGGCATCACAAACTACTGGAGGAGCAACAGCACTTGTTTTAACAACTGGTGCAACAGCGGGTACATTTGCAACTTTAGGCCAATTTACATTTGGTATGAAAATAACAATAACTTCAGGTGGAGATGAGTCTGATGTTGATTTTGCAATTGTAGGAACTAATTTAAGTGGTGCAGCAGAGAGTGAAACATTA
>Ga0114915_1001252_pt1 | contig 11057 bp, 19 predicted proteins | sample MalvirAntarct_55_FD_87288 | JGI IMG/M metagenome (GOLD analysis project Ga0114915, IMG submission 87288) | Marine viral communities from the Global Malaspina Expedition - Malaspina viral metaG Antarct_55 | ecosystem: Environmental > Aquatic > Marine > Oceanic | place: South Georgia Island...
GCTAGTAATGGAGCAGATGCTACAGCCAAGGCCAGACATACCAGAGTGTACAAAGAACATTCGCACTGAGAAGCTGTACCCTTGGACATCATTGGCTTTTATTAGTACACTAATTACAGTTGTTTATATCATAGGATTTTTCGCCGGACGAGTAATGGAAGCAGAAATAGAGAAAGATAGACTAAAAGCCATTACTAAAGAAAAAGAGGCTATTAAGAACAAAAAGAGACGGTAGACATAAATAACTAGATGGAAAAATAGCCGCTCAAATTTTTTTGAGCTAAATTTTTTTAGGTTGAAATTTAAAGAAGGAAAAACAACAATGACGCAACTAATAAACCCACAAAAATTTACAGACAGTATCGGCCTTTTAAGGTCATTTTTTTTGGACAAAGGCTTTTTAGAAGTCCATACCCAAAATAGACTAAGCATACTTGCCGCATGTGAAGATCCATTTAACGTAGCAACATACAACTATGCAGGCGAAGTTTGGCCATTACCACAGACAGGTCAAATGTGGTTAGAACATGAATTACTTACTAAGCCAACATCACCTGGGTTCTTTTGCGTAAGCACCAGTTATAGACAAGAGCCAAACGCTATTCCAGGTAGACACGATATTATTTTCCCAATGTTTGAATTTGAAATGCCAGGTGACATTGATGACCTAAAAGCAATGGAATACGAACTTTGCGAATGGTTAGGCTTTGATGTACCAACAGAGAAAACATACAGAGAGTGGCAACAACACTACGGTGTAAGTGCTAGTACAGAACTAGATGCAAAACATGAACTAGCAATGGCAGCTAGCTTTGGTAGTTGTATGATTACAGACTTCCCAGAGATGACAAGCCCATTTTGGAACATGAGCAGACACAGCAACGGCAGTGAAAGCAAAAAGATTGACGTTATCTTAGGCGGCATGGAAACTATTGGATCAGCTGAACGTAGCTGTGATGTTGACATGATGCGTGATACATTCCATACAATTACAGAAGGTGCATACAGCAACTTGCTGTTCGAATTGTTTGGTAAAGATAGAGTAGAGAAAGAGTTAGAAGAGTTTCTAAAGTTTGACTTCTTCCCAAGAGTGGGCGGAGGCATTGGCATGACCAGAATGATTGCAGCTTTAGACAAACAAGAATTAGCCAAAGCGGCTTAAACAGTTTGGGGTGGTGGAATTGGTAGACACGAACGACTGTTTATCGTTTGGTTAGATATACGCAATATATTTACCGTGGAGGTTCGAATCCTCCCCCCAAAGCCAATATAATATGACCTACAGATCATAAAACTATAATATGAGGTGTAGGTCATAAAACACTTGACATTATCCTCGATTGTTGCTATATTAAGTAGATAAACAATCGAGGATAACTTATGACGTACATTCTAGTAGACACAGCAAACATGTTCTTTCGTGCAAGGCACGTAGTGCGAGGCGATATAGATACTAAGGTAGGCATGGCCTATCATATTATGCTAGCTAGCGTCTTAAAGTGTTATAGAGACTTTAAGGGAAGCCATGTAGTATTTTGTTTAGAAGGACGCAGTTGGCGCAAAGACTTTTACGAACCTTACAAAGCTAATCGTAAGGTAGCTCGTGACGCACTAACTCCTGTAGAGCAAGAAGAAGATCAAGCATTTTGGAAAGCATTTGATGACCTTAAAGAGTACATCGATAACCGAACAAACTGCACAGTACTGCAACACGGCGAGTGCGAAGCTGATGACTTTATCGCACGTTGGATACAGAATCACCCCGATGATGAACATGTTATTGTTAGCAGTGACAGCGACTTTTATCAGTTGCTCACAGACAAAGTAACACAGTACAACGGCATTAGTAACTGTCATATTAAACTAGACGGCATTGTTAATGACAAGGGTAAGCCTGTTATGGACAATAAAACAAAAGAGCAAAAGCAAATTGGCGATCCTGAATGGTTGCTGTTTGAGAAGTGTATGAGAGGCGATAGCAGTGATAACGTATTCAGTGCATTTCCTGGTGTACGTAAAAAAGGCAGTAAGAATAAAGTAGGACTGCTGGAAGCATTTGCTGATAAAAATGCAAAAGGCTTTGATTGGAACAACATGATGTTACAACGTTGGGCAGATCATAATGGTGATGAGCACCGTGTACTGGACGACTATCAACGCAATCAGACACTAATTGATCTTACACGACAGCCTGATCATATTAAACAAAAGCTAGACGAAGTTATTACTACACAGGTACAAGCTACACCTGTTAGTATGGTGGGCGTACATCTTATGCGATTCTGCGGTAAGTATGACCTACAACGGATCAGCGATAACGCAGAAGCACACAGTGATTACCTAAACGCGGCGTACTAAGATGAATAAATATTTACAAGCTAAAGAAGTTGTAAAAGACAAGTTCTGGATTGTGGAACGTAATGGCACCAAGTGCGGTACATTACGTTTGACCGGTGACGAACTTGTTTATTATGAGAACAATAGTCGCACAGAAACGAAAATTGATAATCTAGACGGATTCAGGTTTGAAGCCAACAGCAATAAGAAAACGACTGTAAACGTGTCTATTTTTGGTTATCCTACGAACATTGATACTGTGTACAATGAAAGCCTACTAGATGATGTGGCAGTTTATACAAAGACCGCCAATAGTAAACAACATTTTGTGGCTGGATATTGGGGAATACTTTTCCCTATGGGGTGGAGGCCGAGCTTCTGTCCTAGATTGAAGACACTAGAAAGTTATACACATCTGGGTCCTTTTATCAGTGAATCAGATATGTACCTTGCTATAAAACGTAAAGGGCAAGAAGATGAAAAAGACATTAAGTTCAGCAGTACTAATACTGCTACTATGGAATCAGCCTAGTTTCGCAGAAAGCAACTGGTTCCCACAACGAGCTGTTCCGGAAACTGGAGACATTTTACCAGACAAGCCGCAACAGCAATTAAGAACACCAAAACAGCCAATAGGCCAAGGCCGAGCAGTTCTGTTGAAACAGCCATGCGATAGAACTGAGTTACTAGCTGGCGTAATTGACAAGCATGGCGAAACTATACTGTTCTCAGGCACAGGAGTAACATTTAGTCCGACTGGTCAGCCATACCGAGGTGGTATGTTATTCTTGACCAATCAAGCCACAGGGTCATGGACAATAGTACAAGTATATGCTGACGGCATGTCTTGTATGATAATGAATGGTAACGAATTTTCGCCATACTCATCAGCTGGGCACGGAGCAAAAAAATGAAATGGGCAATAGTAATGTACGCATTGTTGACGCCAGAAGATGGGAATCAAGTTCGGCAAATGATTAGCTGGAACATGCCTTTCCAATCATATTCACAATGTGAATACTTTCTTCGTAACAATACTAAACGACTACTAGGTGGGGTAATTCAACTAACAGAAGAACTTCACAGTGAAATAGCAACGGTTAAAGAAATGGGTTGTTCAACAGCAACCGTGTACTACGATACTCCCAATGATCCACCGACTATAACTGATAAGAGATCACATTATTCTGTCGGAACATCTATATAAGAAACAAAAAGGCACCTCTTAATAGAGATGCCTTTCTAATTTTGTTGTTACTTGTTACGGTGCAAGTGGGCCTTCTGTGTGAACGATTACATCTGGATTAGTTGTAGTCGGAATAGGCGTATCAATTGGTGCCGTATCCATCATCGGTTCCGCATCAATTGGTGCTGTATCCATTGGTGCCGGAGGCATGTGCTGCTGTTGCTCGAGGATAGTATCAGGTGCTATAGTTGCTAGATGTTCTTGTAATTCATTAAACATATCCCAAGGACTATTTCTGCGGTCTAATTCTAAGCCGTGCATTCTTGCGTCGGTTTCCAGCATTAATTTTATCTGTCTTGTAAAATTTGCTGCATTGTTATTTGCTTCGGTTAATGTGCCCATCATTGCTTCTGTTACATACATATATTTTCTCCTATAAGTGATTATCATAAAGTTTATCACACTGGTATTTAACGTTTCTTAAACTGCTCGTTCTATACCGTTTTAACTAAATACATTAAAGTAACATAGAATGTATAATTAAATGGCTAGACCTAAACCAACAATACTAATGGAGTTTACGGATCCTAAGAATTACCGTAGTGAACAGATACTTGCAGCAGATGCAATATACGCTGTGGTGTTTGACGGAGACCCGATTAATCTTCGTAGCTTGCACAGTTTGATGAACTTTCCTGGACCCAAATACAAAAAGGTTAGCTTTAGCAATAGTGGGCATGCATTTAATTTGTCCACTAGACTAAACAAACTGTTTAAGTCTGATAAGTTCCAAGTTGTAAAATATACCGCAGGTGAAGTAATAGTGGAAGACGATGGCGAACAAGGAATGGTATAACACTATCCTAGTTCATGCTCAACGTACCAGAGCCGACACTACACTCAAGGACCTAATAAACAATTATAGAAACGACACAGGGCTACAGCTAACCAAGCTGGGTCTACATATTATGTTGAGCATGGATATAGATCGTGAAGAGTTTAAACTACCCAACATAAAAATTACTCCTCGACTGAGATTGTTAATGGATCGATACATGCAGTATCCATACTACTTTGACAAAAGAGTATTAGTCCTATTCAGCTCAGAGGATAGAATATTCTACAAGATGTTTGGCAACAACTGGGACAATTTCATCCAACATATGGAAGAAAATCTCTAGATAAAAATAAATATAGCTAATGAGTTTCTTAAAATCTTTAAGCCCAAGTCACAGAGCCCAACGTCAAGAGGCCCAAACAATCGCAGAAAAACTAGTACTAAACCAAGTAATTAAACAAGCCCAACGTGGAGCAAAGCGTAGTGGTGCAAGGTTTGACGACGAGACATGGACAGTGGCAGAAGCTGTTTACAGTAATACAAAAGAGCTAGGCAAAGGTTGGACTGTATCAGTATACGTTGAACTGCCCACTCCATTTAAATTTAAACAGCCAATGGAAGGCGAACTAACCCTTGCACTGTCGCAGTTCAAACAAAAGAATGCCCGTAACAAATCACTGGATCGTATAAGTGCTCCGGTGATAAGAGTTGATCCCAAGGGAATGTACTTTGATATTTTTATCGCATACCCCGACTAATTACATGCTAACCTATGCTTTTGCTAGGTTGTACGCCACGACATCTTGCCTTATACAGTAATAGTAACGTAAACAAACACAAAGGAAAGACAATGCAAGTTAACCCGTTATGGATTATGTTCGCACTAGTATTTGGCGGACTTGGTATTTGGCTTATTGCACTAGACTCTCTCGCAGGTTACTTAATGTGCTTTGGTGTACTAGGTTGGCTGTTTGTAGCCAACAACACAAATCAACTGTTTATTGAAGATGAGGAGTATGAAGATGACTAATGAAATTATTATCTTAATGGTTGCAATTCCTGTAGTTATTGCTGTAGTAGCAATGTGTATTGATGTAGGAGATCGGTGATGTTAGAACTATTGGTAATGGTGATAGTAATTGGTTTAGCTGTTCCTTTAGTTGGGATCTTGTATATGTTTTATGATATGTTTTTAGGGAGTAACAAATAATGGAACTTGGTATCGCACTTAGCAACTTAATGGAAATTACACTTTTAATTGCTGTGTTTGGAGGATTTGGATTCTTGTTTACACACATGATGTCACTAGCAGATACATCAACTAGGTATGAAGATGATTATGTAGATGAAGATGAAAATGATGATCTGTTTAAAGATGACGAGTTTACTGCAATGGATCAAGAAGATGAAGACGAACTACAACGTATGCCAGTTGGTCCACTTGATGCACAGTCAACCAAAGATCAATTTGAGTACAAAGGTTACAAACTTGTGCAAAAGATCGAAGGATGTTGGTATGAGGACTATGACCGAAATGGTAATGACCATTGCTATGTAACACAGTTTGCAGATACTCACTTAGACGAACAGTATGAAGCAATGGGCTTTGGTAGGACCAAGCAAGCTAGTTTACAAGAAGCATATGGTTATATCGATGAATATGTAACACAAGCGGAGATGGCAGTGTGATGCTAGCTATAACACTATTTGCAATGGCAACAGGATGTTTTATGTTTGTCATTGCTTTTGTATTACTAACCACATACCTAACACAGTTGGAGAGTAATAAATTATTCTTAAAACCAGAATGGAGAACACAAAAAAAGATGTCTATTTAGGCATCTTTTTTATTGACACCATATGGCATTGGTGCTAGAACATATGTATAGTTTAACACAAAGGAGAACGACATGGACTACAAAGCAAAAAGAGATACAGCTCGTAACTCACTTAATGCTGTAGCAAAAGCAGCACAAGCCAAATACGGTGACAATGCAGCTTCATACATGTCGGGCTACTTGGAAAGTGCAATGGTCGAAGCAATGTGTAACATGTCAGTTGGTGATTTTTATCAAATGGAGTTGAAACTCGCAAGTTCTGCAGAAAGTATAAAACCAGCTTAACTGGTTGACACCAATATACGTTGGTGTTAATAATTAAGAATAAATTAAACCAAGCGGAGATACACATGTTAGATACAACAGTAAAATTTGAAAATGTAGATGAGTTTGAACTTTTCATGGAACATACTATTGAGATTCAAGAGGACCTAGGATACCAAACTGTTTGGAGTATTAGTGAAACTGGTACTAACGGACTAGATTACAAAATTTTTAAAGGCGAGAACTACTTGGTGCATTACAAGTGTATCCGCACAATGGACGATAAAATGAATGCTACATGGGTAGGTTACACTGCCGTTGCAAAAGATGGATCAATCGGAGAGCTTTGGAAAGCTGCTGAAAGCTGCTACCAGCAAGCCCAAGCAAATAACGGTGATTGGCATGCTTTTATTGAAGACTTTGAAATGCAAGACGATGGAAGTCTGCAACTAGTAACAGGATCTTAATGGTTGACAACAACCTTTAAGGTGTTAAAGTAAACATATAGATCTTTTAAACCCAGGAGAAAACTATGTCATTATCAACTACAGAAACAAGAACAGTTACACTAACTGAGCTTAAAAAATATGCAATGCATAACTTTAAGAAGAAGCGTCCAATGTTTGTTTGGGGACCGCCCGGCATTGGCAAATCAGAAACCTTTGCACAAATACAGCAAGCCTATATTGACCAAGGCAAAACATGTGCTTTGATCGATGCTCGTTTGGCATTGTGGGATCCAACAGATCTCAAAGGTTATCCTTACTTCGACCAAACTGCTAACAAGATGCGGTTTAGTGCGCCAGACGAACTTCCAGATGCGGAGATGGCAGCAAAGTATGATGTGATCATTTTGTTCTTAGATGAATTGAATGGCGCGGCGCCTGCAACACAAGCGGCAGCTTATCAGCTAGTACTTAACCGTGCTATTGGTACTTACAAATTACCCGACAATGTAGTAATTGCGGCAGCGGGTAACAGAGACACCGACAAAGGTGTTACATACCGTATGCCTAAACCACTAGCTAACAGGTTCCTACACTATGAAGTTCGTGTAGACTTCCCTACATGGCAGGATTGGGCTATTAAAAACCAAATGCATCCAGATGTAGTTGGTTACCTTACTACGTTTAAAAACGATCTCTACAACTTCGATGCAGGTAGTGCAGAGCGTAGTTTTGCAACACCACGTAGTTGGACTTTTGTAAGTGAAACTATTGCCGATGTTGAAGGCTTCACTGAAGAAGAAGTAACCGATATGGTTGCCGCAGGTATTGGCGAAGGTATTGCACTCAAGTTTCAAGCACACCGAGAAGTTAGTGGGCAATTGCCTAACCCAAGTGATATACTTGAAGGTAAAGTAAAAGATCTCAAAACAGATAATATCAGTGCAAAATACTCGTTGACTACTGCACTATGTTATGAACTTAAAACTGCTTTCGATAACGACGATGACGCTAATGTAAAGTTTGATAACTTCTTAGAGTTCATCCAAAACAACTTCGAAAGCGAAATGGTTGTGATGGGTGCCACAGTTGCTCTTAGCAAATATGGTATCCGTCCAAAGTTCAATCAGCTTAAAAACTATAAATCCTTTATAGCACAATACGGCAAATTGATTGAACAGGCATAGGCAACTATGCTCCTGGGAGTTGGCGGGGCTTCGGCCCCGTTAGCGTTTTAAGGTGTTGACAAGTATGTGTAAGATGTTATACTGTAAGAGTAATTAAAACATGGAGCGAGACATGTCATTAGACGTTGTAGAAAAGACCCCACAAGAAATACAAGTTGCTAGCAATGAAGCAAGAGATCAGTTGGTCTCTGCCCGTATTAAGATGTTGTTTAATCAACCGTTTTTCGGTAACATCGCATGTCGCTTAAAACTAGTAGATGTAACAGACGAAGGTTGGTGCAATACAGCAGCAACAGACGGTCGTCACTTTTACTACAACCGAGACTTTGTTAAAAGTTTAAGTGTACAACAGACTGTGTTTCTTGTAGGACATGAAATTGGACATTGCATATACGAACACTTCTTGCGTGTAGGTACCAGAGACAAGCAATACTGGAATATGGCAGGCGACTATAAGATTAACGCAATGCTAATCCGTGAGAAAATTGGTGAAGTAATTGACCAAGTTAAGATTTGTTTTGATCCCAAGTACATGGATGATGAATGGTATACTGAGAATGTATATGATGATCTCAAGTCCAACCAATCACCTATCCAAATGACACTTGATATCCATTTAGATATGGAAGGTGACGGAGATAGCGATGCCGGAGCAGATAGTAAAGATGGCGGAGATGGCAAAGACGGCAAAAGTAAACGTCCCACTATTAGTAGAGATGATGCAAAGGCTATCTCAGACGAACTTAAAAATGCTGTAATACAAGCGGCACAAAGTGTTGGTGCTGGTAATGTGCCAGCAGACATTGCAAGAATTATTGGACAGTTAACTGAGCCTAAAATGGATTGGAGAGCATTAATCCGTGTGACACTTGAAAGCAATATCAAGAATGACTTTACGTTTACGGTTCCCAATCGCAAGAGCCAGTTTAATAATGTAGTGCTTCCTGCAATGCAAAAAGATCATATGATTGACATTGGTGTTGCCATTGATGTTAGTGGTAGCATATACGACGAGGATACACAGGCTTTCCTAAGTGAAGTGCAAGGTGTTATGGATCAGTTTGGTAGCTACCGAATCCGCATATGGTGTTTCGATACTCGTGTTACTGGCTTTGATGAGTTTACACATGACGATGGTAGAAGCATTACCGAGTTTAAAATGACCGGAGGCGGTGGTACAGACTTTGTGTGCAACTGGGACTTCATGAAGGCAAACGAAATAGAACCTGATCAATTTATTATGTTTACAGATGGTGAGCCTTGGAGAAGTTGGGGAGATGCAGAATACTGTGATACAATGTTCTTAATTAAGAACCGTACTAATAAGCCTGTCGCTCCGTTTGGTCAGACAGTATACTATGATCAAGATACTAATCAGAAGTTAGCAGCGTGAAAATAGTAGAACAGAAGCATAGTTTAAGTGAGGAGGACCTTGTACACTTGCAAGGTACTTCTATTATTATAAACATGCTAAAACAGCGTGTGCTGGTTGAGTTTGAAAACACTCCAAGTATGGATCAGATAGACTTCAGTGGTGTTAGAGGTTTTTATCTTATCAAAAGCCTAGGACACAAGATGTATCAATTTTGGTTTGAAGATAACAGAGACTATGCAGATTTCAGAGCTAATTTATTAGCATATAAAATGAGCAGTACTATCTCAGATGATAAATAACTGCGTATATAATTATTCGTTAAGGAGAATATGAATGGCGAAAACTAAAGAAAAAACTACAGCACCTATGCCGCCGCAAGCAAACGGAACACAAGAACCGCAAGCTGAACAACTAGGCGTACAAGATTTACAAAACTGTGCTCAAGTAATTGATGTTGCTATTAGTCGCGGTGCATTCCGTGCAAATGAAGTAGCACAGGTCGGTGCTGTTTATAACAAGCTAGAGTCTTTTATTAAGTCTGTAGCCGAAGCCCAGCAAACAGAAGCGCCAGCTTCCGAGTAAGGAGAAAAATATGGCAAATGTAAAACACGTTGGACAAGTAGCCAACACAGGAATGAAATGTGTTGTTGTATTCCGTGAAATCTATGACGAAAAAGGCAATGTTACTGATGACAAAAATTGTCTTATTGTAGAGACAGAGCGGTTACCAGATATGCTTCATGATGATATAGTCCGTGTAGTAGACAGCGAAATTGCTCAAAACTCACAAGAATTCTATAATGTAGCTCATCGTAGTTTGTTTAGTGATGGTACTAACATGCTAGCTAGACTACACAAGTCAGGACTACTTAAAAAGTATCCATCAGATCAAATCAACATGATTCCTAATAACTTTACTAGTGTACCACTTAGTGACATTAATGAAATTATTCGTAAGCAAGCAACGGGCATGAGTCCTCAAGATATTCAAAACAGTATGGTAAATGATACTGACAAAGCACCTAGAACTAGTACTACGCTGAGTCAGACACAGACCAATGATGAAGCAGTCGATACTAGTGAAGATCCAATGAGTGACAAAGCTATTGCAAAGAGTATGGTTGCACAAGCTGCTACATACGAACTAGAGGTCACACGCCTTCGTGAAGAGGCTTACGCCCTAGCGCCTGATCTTAAACCCAAGCGTGGTAGACCAAAGTCCAAGGCCACCGTTGATGCCAATACATAAGCGGGATCGCAACTTTCAGAATATAGTCAGTGAATTGGATATACGGTCAGTGCCAACTGCGTATATCCAATCGCTGGGTTTAATTTGTGAAAATGGAGATAAGATAGCTTTCAATGGAGACGACTTACTGAAGTTTCCAGAAGGTGACTTAGTCTCTGGACTCATACATCTGGTTGAAGACAATCAAGATCTAACCAGTCCGGTAATCGATGTAGAGATCGTTATCGATTATGTTAAATTGGAGAAAGAAGTTAATGAGAAGACTTCTCAACTTTTAAATGACAAATAATATAGTAGAGTTTCCTAAACAATCTGAACTGGACAAACAGTTTACTGA
>Ga0114915_1001254_pt1 | contig 11049 bp, 7 predicted proteins | sample MalvirAntarct_55_FD_87288 | JGI IMG/M metagenome (GOLD analysis project Ga0114915, IMG submission 87288) | Marine viral communities from the Global Malaspina Expedition - Malaspina viral metaG Antarct_55 | ecosystem: Environmental > Aquatic > Marine > Oceanic | place: South Georgia Island...
CCCCTGGCCGCTCGACTTCGTAGACGGCGCTGCCTTCGTCGCCGGAGCCTGGGTGCCGGTCGTCGGCGCCTTTGGGGCGTTCGGAACGGTGGGCGCCGTCGGCGCGGTGGGCGCTCGCGTTCCTCCGCCAAACAGGCCACGCAACGGGTCAGTGCTGGTCCCGCCGCCGGTCGCACCGGTCGCACCGCCGGCATTCCCCTCGGAGGGAGTCTTCTGGCCGCCAAGGCCGGGGATGCCTTGCAGCAGCCCGCCGATCCCGCCGGTTCCCGTTTCGCTGCCCGTTCCCAGGCCCGGAATCGGCAGCTTGATGCCGCTGCCCGCCGCCAGGTCCTTCAGCGATCCGGGCAGGTTCTTGAGCCTTTCCGGGTCCTTCGCGAGATTCTGCAGCATCCTGTCCCACTGGACGTCGTAACGCGGCGCCGACCAGGGACCCGTCACCCGTATCGGCACCGGGATGCCGGCCAGATCCTCGTTGCCGCCCTGCCCCTTCAGGCTGGCGACCAGCGTCGCGTCGACTGTGTAGTCGACGGTCTGTTTCGGCAGGTCGACCGTACCGCCGCCGCCGAGCCGGAGCAGCGGCGCCAGCATCTTCAGGTCCTTGTTCTCCACGATGCCGTCGCGAATGACGTAGCTGCCCGACAGTTCGGCGAAGTCGGTCTTCTGTTCCTGCCCCGCCGCGTCGCTGAGCCCGGCGGCACCGACCTTGCGCAGCAGGGCCGCGATGTTGACGCCGTAAATCGCGCCGTCCAGGAACTCGAAGGATCCGCCACCGTCGAGGCTCGCCATCAGGTCCTTCTGGCTGCGCCCGGCACCGGTGCCCTTGGCCGCGAAACTCGCGGTCCCGGCGAGGCGGTCCGTGCCGGCGAACGCGGTGAGGAGGGGGCGCGCCGCGAGACCGGAGGCCGAAGCGTCGTAGGCGAGCTTCACGCCCTGCCCGGTATCGGACAGGGACGCCTTGCCGGCGATGCTGCCCCCCGCCGTCCGGATGTCCGACAGCGCCGTCGTCAGGGTGCCGCCCGAAAGGGAGGCGGTCATACGCCCCTTCTCCACCGACAGCCCGCGATAGCGGACCGCATTCAGCGTGACGTCCACCTTGCCCGTATTGTCGCGCAGGACCGCGAGGTCGATCGGCTCCGTGCTCCAACCCGATTGAGGCGGAGCCTGCTGCCCCGGGGCCGGCTTCTGCGCGCCCGCCGCGCCATCCGCCGGCGGCAGGTAGGCATCGAGGTCGGCCTCCCGGACGACGACCTTCGCATCGAACCGACGCGGTGTCGCGGTGGTGTCGATGCTCGCCTCGGCGCTCGCCTTCAGCGCCTTGCCGTCGATCGTCGCCTGCTTGAGCGCGATGCGCGGGCCGTCCGCCGCGAGGGTTGCGGTCACCTTCACCGGCCCGGGATCCGGCTGGGTGAGCGGCTGACCAAGCCATGCCGCCAGCCGTCCGACGGAGGCGATGTCGAGGTCGACCTTGCCGTCAAGTCCCGGCAGCGGCGCCTGCTGCACCGTCCCCTCGAAACCGGCGGTCACGGGCGCGGACGTGAGCGAGACGGTCGCGGGGAAGCGGTTTCCGGACAGGGCCGATTTCGGGTCCTTCACGGTGCCGCTGACGGTCACCTTCTCGCCGTTGTAGACGGCCGTGGCCTGCAGGGTGGCCTGCTTGGAGACGCCCGGCAGGTCCAGGGTCAGATCCAGCTCCGAAATGGGCAGCTGGCCCTGCCCACCCCCGGAAAGCTTCGTCGACAGTTTGCCCGACAGGGCCTCTGCAAGGGCGCGAGCCGAAGCGCCGCGGCTCTGCGCCGTCATGTCCAGGGCCGCCGTCCCGCCGATGACGGGCGGTCCGCCGGAGGCCTGCATGAGTTCGTCGATCCGGATGCCGGACGCCTTCATCGCCGCATCGACCGCCAGGACCTTGGCCGATGCATCGGCCTTCACGGTGCCGGCGACCTTACCGCCATACAGCGCGAGGTCGTCGAGCCTGACCGTCGCGACGCCCTTCTCCACCCGTGCCGTGAGGCCGACGTGACCGAGCCGCTGGCCGGACGCCTTCACGCCCGCCAGGTCGACCTTCACATCGGCGTCCAGATTCCTGAGCGCGGAGAGGTCGATGGGATCGTTCGGGAGCGTGGCGAAGGGATTGCCGGCGGGGCCCGTCGTTGCCGGCCGGGATGCGGGCGCGGCGGGTCCGACATAGCGATCGACGTCCAGCACGCCGCCCTTGATGTCGAGCGCCAGCCTAGTGACCGGCCCCTTCTGTTCCCACGAACCCGTCGCCGTCGCGTCGAGGCCCGCGGAGGCGACGGTCGCCTCGCGCAGGACGATCTTTCCGCCGTCTCCGGCGAAGACGGCGCGCGCCTTGATCGGCCCCGGATCCTGGCCCTCGAGGGGCCGACCCAGCCACGCGGCCATGCGCGCCGCCGAGGGCGCCTCGAAGGTGAAGGTGCCGTCCAAGCCTGCGACCGGCGCCTTGATCACCGCGCCGTCGTAACCCGCGGCGAGCACACCGGATTTCACCGACGCGTCCAGATCGAAGCGATCGCCGGACACGAGTTGCGGCAGTGGCGACGTCTCCGCCTGAACCGACATCTTCTCGCGATTGTAGACGAATTCCGCCGACAGCTTCGGACGGCTGTCCATCCCGGGCAGGGTGAGATCGAGCGTCAGTCCGGAGAGGGCACCGGCGGCCGCGTTGGCGACGTTCATGCCGCCGAGGTCCGCGGTCAGACGACCCTTCAGGCTCTCCGCCAGCTTGCGCACGCTTTCGCCGCGCCCGTCGGCCTGCAGCGTCGCCGACACGATTCCGGCGACGGGCGCCTGCGCCTTCGGCGACGCCGCCTTGGCGAGCGCGCCGACATCGACCTTTTCGACCTTGCCGTTCGCATCCAGCACCAGCGCCGGCCCGGATGCGTCGAGCCCGAAGTGCGTCTGCACGTTGCCGCCGTAGAGCTGCAGGCGCTCCAGATCGGCAGCGAGCTTTCCGCCCTTCAGCGCCGCCGTGAAATCGGTCTGACCGACGGCGAACCCCATCGCCCTGATGCCGGCGATGCGGACACGGATGTCGGCCTCGCCCTTGCGCAGCATCTCCAGGTCCAAGGCATCGTCGGAGAGGCCGGCCATCGGGCCATGGTTCGGGGCATCACTCGGGGCACCCGGCGCCGGGACCTTCAGCGTCTCCTTCGGCGGCGGCGGCAGGTAGCGGTCAACGTTGAGGACGCCGCTCTCGACGGTGAGCGCGATCTTCGGCGCGGGACCGGAGAGGTCGACGCTCCCCGACGCCTTGGCGTTCAGGTCGCGGCCTTCGAGTACGGCCTCGGTCAGCGCCATGCGCGGGCCGTCGGCGGCGAACACCGCGCGCGCCTTGATCGGTCCGGGATCGGGCTGGCCCTTGGGCAGCGGCCGCCCCAGCCATGCGACCAGCGATCCGACCGACGGGATGTCGAGGTCGAAGGTGCCGTCCAGGCCCGGCACCGGCCTGCTCTGGACGCCGCCCTCGTAGTCGGCGCTGGCCTTGGGCGATTCGAGGGACACCCGCGCCTGGGCCTTTTCGCCGTCGATCACCCGGCGCGGCGTGTCGAGCGAGAATCGCGCCGTCACCGGATCGCCGTTGAGGGTCATCCGTGCGTCGAAGGTCGCGGCTTCCGCCAGTCCCGGCACCGAGAGGTCCATGCCGATGTTCGTCGCGTCGACCTTCTGGCCGGTGCGCGCATCGGTGAATGCGACCCTGCCGCCGGCGACGCGCGCATTCTCGATTCGGATGTCGCCGCCGAAGCCGCCGTCGCCCGGTTCACCCGGCGTGGCCGTGTCGCCGCCCGAGGCGCCCGAGAACGCCCAGTTCGGATTGCCGTTCGCGTCGACCGCCAGATCGGCTTCGGGCTGCTCGACCAGCAGCCGCTTCACGACGACCGTCCGGCCGAGCAGAGGCAGAAGGGCCACCTCGCCTTCGACACGCCGTATCGTGGCCATATAGGCCGGCTCCATGCCCGGCGCGTTGGCGAACTTCACGCCGCTCGCGCTGAACTGGACGCTGGGCAGGACGGAGATCGACAGGTCCCCCTCGATGACCAGATCGCGCCCGGTCGCGTCCTTCACGGCCGCGGCGATCTGCGGCTTGTAGCCGTTCCAGTCGATCAGGGCCGGGACGGCGAACAGGGCGACGACGACGACGACGATCAGGACGCCGAGTCCGATGGCGACTTTCTTCATGAGCACCGGCTCTCCCGGTTATGGGCGCGCTTCTTCCGGGCGATCATGGGCCGTATCGGTCCCGGCGAACACCCCGAGTGGGGAAAAACATGAAGGGCGGGGGCGTAGGCAGGCCGCCACCATCCGCGCGCCGGAGCGTTTACCAGCCATGGAAAACGATAGACAGCCGATGCTGCCGACCGATCGCAACACCGGCGCGCCGGCGCCGCCCGGCCCCCCGCCGGAACCCGGTCGGGACGCCGTGGTGCATGCCGTCGAAGCGGCGATCGGACGGTACATCGCCGCCCGGCGCGCGCGAATCGGACCGTTCGCGCAGCGCACCTTCGGCTGGCGCGGCGCCCTGTCCCTGCACCGCAAGGCGCTGGGATGGGACCTACTCCGTGGCCCGGCGAACGCGCTGGCGGGCGTATCGGGCATAGTGCGCTACGCCGCCGCGCACGGGGCCCGCGCCGCCGGCTACCACGGTCAGGCGCAGAGGCTGGGTGCACCGCGCCTTCCGATCACGACGGACGTCGCGCGGGAAGTGGAATGGCGGCTTCTCACCGACCTGCTCGAGCTGCCCTGCGAACAGCTCGACGCAAAACCGCCACGACGGAGCGCACACGACGCCCTGGCCGAGGAGATCCTCGCCGATCCCGCCGTGGGTCCCGTCCTGCTGGCGGCACTGGCGGAAGTGGGACGGCGGGCCGGCGACGATCGCTACCGAGCGTGGCTGACCGAAACGATGGAGGCGTATGCGTCGACCCGTGCCGCGGCGGTCGAGATGGCGAGTACCCTCCTGCACGCCGGCGTCGGCGCCCTCGCCTTCCGGCAGTGGACGCCGGGGGCGCTGACGCTGGGGCCACTGATCGCCCGCATGGTCGCGGAGCGGGCGGCGGGACTGGCCCTGCCGCTGGGCACCGGGGCGAGAGTCTGGTTCGCGGCGGCACCGGCCGCGGCGTCGCCGCTGCTCGCGGCGGGAATCACCGGAGGCCTGCTGCTGATCCCGGCGCTGGCGGCATCGTTCGCCGGCGTCGTCACCGACCCGCTGCAGGTGCATCTGGGCCTGCATCAGCGCCGGCTGAACCGACTGGTCGACGCACTGGAGCGCGAACTGAGCGGTGCGGGCGACAGCCGGTTCGTGATCCGCGATCAGTACGTGGCCCGGGTGTTCGACCTGATCGAGGTCGCGCGCGCGGCGGTGCCCGGCCGTTAGCGCCGGGGTCGGGGCGCGCTCTGCGGCTTCGCCAGGCCGGGCGTACCGGCGGCCGGGGCCTCCGCTGCACCGCGCCGACGCGCGTCGAGCAGCTCGGCGATCCTGACGGCGGTGGCACGGGCATTGAGCCGGGTGGCGTCTCTCAACCCGGGCTCCGCCGTCAGCATCAGCTTGCGCGCCTCTTCGTAGTTGCGCTCGACGCCGTTGCCGGTGGCGTAGAGGTTGGCGAGCATATACATGGCGCGCGGATGGCCGGTCGCGGCGGCACGCTGGAACCACTGCGCCGCCCGGCCATAGTCCTGCTGGATGCCGCCATGGCCCAGCATGTAGAGCAGGCCGAGCTGATACTGGCCTTCGGCGTCGCCCATCGCGGCGGCGTCGGAGAATTCCGACATCGCGGCCCGATAGTCGAACCGGTCCAGTGCGGCGTTGCCTTCCGGCACGCCCGCCATGGCGGGCGCCGCGAGCGAAACGGCCACCGTTCCAAAGATCACAGCGGCAGACAGCCGCACGGCAATGCCCATACCCATCTCCTATTCGGCGGCGGCGCGCATGCCGGTCGCCCCGTGCAGCGCCTGACCGAGATCGGCCAGGATATCGTCGATATGCTCCAGCCCGATCGACAGGCGAACGTAGCCGTCCGACACGCCGGTCGCGGCCAGTTCGTCGGGCTCGAGCTGAGAATGTGTGGTCGATGCCGGATGGATGGCGAGGCTGCGCGCGTCGCCGATATTCGCGACATGGTAGAGCAGCTTCAGCGCGTCGATGAAGGCCCGGCCCGCATCACGCCCGCCGGAGAGCTCGAACCCGACGAGGCCGCCGAAGCCGCCCTTCAGATAGGTGTCGGCCCGGCGGCGCGCTTCGCCGTCCATCAGGCCCGGATAGATGACCTTCGACACGGCCGGATGGCCCTTCAGGAATTCGGCGACGGCCATGCCGTTACGGCAGTGCTCACGCATCCTGAGCGGCAGCGTCTCCAGGCCCTGGATCGCCGCGAAGGCGTTGAACGGGCTCATGCAGGCGCCGGTGTCGCGCAGCAGCGTCGTACGCGCCTTGATGATGTAGGCGACCGGCCCGATGCCCTTCACCGCCTGGGTCCAGACGGCACCGTGGTAGCTCGGATCCGGCTGGTTCAGGTACGGCTGGCGCTCGGGCACCGCCTCCCAGTCGAATGTGCCGCCATCGACGATCATGCCGCCGATCGAGGTACCGTGGCCGCCGATATATTTCGTGGTGGAATAGACGACCACCGCAGCACCGTGGTCGAGCGGCCGGCACAGGATCGGCGCCGCCGTATTGTCCATGATCAGCGGAATGCCGAGCGGGCGGCCGATGTCGGCGACTTCCTTGATCGGGAAGACGGCCAGCTTCGGGTTCGGCAGCGTCTCGGCGTAATAGGCGCGCGTCCGGTCGTCGGTCGCGCGGCGGAAATTCTCGGGGTCGGTGGGATCGACGAAGCGAACCTCGATGCCCTGGTCCTTCAGCGTGTTCGCAAAGAGGTTCCACGTTCCGCCGTAAAGATCTGTGGAACTTACGACATTGTCACCGGCGTGCGCGATGTTCTGCAGCGCCATCGCCGACGCCGCCTGGCCCGACGCCACCGCCAGACCGGCCACGCCGCCCTCCAGCGCCGCGACGCGCTTCTCCAGCACGTCGCAGGTCGGATTCATGATCCGCGTGTAGATGTTTCCCAGTTCCTTCAGCGCGAACAAATCGGACGCATGCTGGGTGTCGCGGAACTGGTAGGATGTCGTCTGGTAGATCGGAACCGCGACCGAACCGGTCGCCGGGTCCGCGCGATAGCCCGCATGAAGGACGATCGTCTCGGGATGCTGGCTGTCGACGGTCATGACGGTCTCCCGGAATGCTTCTTGGCGTTGGGCGCACTCTAGCGGAATCATCGGCCGCATGGAATTCAGACGGAACGGTTCGGCGTCCGCCAGGAGCGGCTACATGGCGATTGCGCTGGACGAAGCCAGAACCGCCGCCGCCATCGGCGAGGTGCCGGTCGGCGCGGTGATCGTGCATGCGCCGACCGGGCGCGTACTGGCCCGGACCCACAACGAGGTGGAAACGACCGCCGATCCGACGGCCCACGCGGAACTGCTGGCCGTGCGTCGCGCGGCCGCGGTATCCGGCGGCCCGCGCCTGCCGGAGTGCGATCTCTACGTGACGCTCGAGCCCTGCCCGATGTGCGCCCAGGCGATCGCATTCGCGCGCCTGCGCCGGGTCTACTACGGCGCCGAGGATCCGAAGGGCGGCGGGGTCGACAACGGCGCGCGCATCTTCGCGCAGACGAGCTGCCATCATCGCCCGGAGGTCTATGGCGGGATCGCCGAGCGCGAGGCGGCGGCGCTGCTCAGGGCCTTCTTCGCGGCCCTACGCTAGGTTTCCGAGACCGCCGCGCGCGGCGTCAGGCGGCGTGACTGGCCGCCGGTGCGCCGCGTACCGCGGCCATGACGTCATCGGCGGTCGCCGCGGCGCGGATGCGATCGCAGACGGCACGATCGCGCAGGATGCGGGAGACGCGCGACAGGGCCTTCAGGTGATCCGCTCCGGCATTCTCCGGCGCCAGAAGCAGAACGACGATGTCGACCGGCGCCTCGTCGACCGCGTCGAACGCGACCGGCGTCTGCAGCCGCAGCAGCAGGCCGAAGAGATGATCGATGCCCGCGAGCTTCCCGTGCGGGATCGCGATGCCGCGGCCGACACCGGTGCTGCCGAGGCGCTCGCGCTCCAGCAGGACGTTGAAGATCGCGCGCTCGGACTCGCCGGTCATGCCGGACGCGTGTTCGGCGAGCGCCTCGAGCACCTGTTTCTTGCTGGCCGCCCGCACGCCGAGCAGCACGTGCTCGGGCTTAAGGATTTCGGTGATTTCCATGGTCCGCCCCGCCCGCCGTCAGGATTTTCCCGAGGGGCCGGAGTCGATCCACCCGATATTGCCGTCCTTGCGCCTGTACACGACGTTCAGCCCCCCATGCCCGCCGTTGCGGAAGACTAGGACGGGAACGTCGGCGAGGTCCATTCTCATGACGGCCTCTCCGACCGCGATCATCGGAATGACGGACGTGGTCTCGGCGATGATGACCGGCTGGTCGCCGTTCTCGCCGTTCTCGATACCCTCGGGGCTGTCGCTCTCGACGTCGTCCTCCGCCTGGATGACGTACTGGGCGAGCACTGCGCCGTCGGCCTGCTCCGGTGCCGCGGGACCGTCGTCCATCGCCCCCTTGTGGTCGCGCAGGCGCCGCTTGTGCCGTCGCAGGCGCTTGGCGATGCGCTCCTGTGCCAGTTCGAAGGCGACCGTGGGATCGTTCGCGCTCGCGTGGCCATAGAGATCGATCCCGCGGCCGACATGGACGGCGATGTCCGAGCGGTAAAACGCCGACCCGTCGCGCGAGAAGGTCACCTGGGCCTCGATGGCGCGGCTGAAGTACTTATCCACGGCCGCGGACAGCTCGTCGATCACGCGGGTCCGCAGGGCGTCGCCGACGTCGATCTGCTTGCCTGTTACGGTGACGTGCATCGGTCTAACAGCATCCTTTCGGCCGCTGATCGCGGCACCTGCGGTTTCTATGGGGTTGAACAAGGCGGCCCGTCATCCCCGGCGCCCTTAGTTCGCGGCCATGCTGGAGATCTTCTCACGGCGTCTCTGCACCGATGACGGAATGCGCATCGCCTCACGATATTTTGCGACGGTCCGCCGGGCGATATCGATGCCCGAGCGGCGGAGGATGTCCACGATACGGTCGTCCGACAGAACTTCCGCCGGGGGTTCATTATCGATCAGGATCTTGATGCGGTGGCGAACGGCCTCCGCGGAATGCGCTTCTCCTCCGGTCGCGCTGGCGATGGCGGAGGTAAAGAAATATTTCAGTTCGAACAAGCCCCTTGGTGTGGCGATGTGCTTGTTCGCGGTGACACGGCTTACCGTACTCTCGTGCATGTCGATCGCTTCGGCGATGTCGCGCAGCGTCAGCGGACGCAGATGCTCGATACCGTGAACGAAGAACGCGTCCTGTTGTCGCACGATCTCCGTCGCGACCTTCAACACCGTCGTTGCGCGCTGGTGCAGCGACTTCACGAGCCAGTTCGCGGCGTTGTACTGCTCCGCGACGTAATCCTTGTCCTGGCGCGAGTGACACGATTTGCGCACGCGGGCGTAATAATGCGAGTCCACGAGGACGCGGGGGAGCGCCTCGGTGTTCAACTCGATGATCCAGCCGCCCTCCGGGTGCATCCGCATGAAGATGTCAGGAATAAGGGTCTGCACCGGCTCGGAATCGAAACGCAGCGCGGGCTTCGGGTCGAGGCGCCTGATTTCCCGCGCCATCTCGCCGAGATCGTCGTCGTCGACGCCGCACAAACGGCGCAGTTCGGAAAAGTCCCGGCGGGCGAGGACATCGAGATTGTCCAGCAGCGCTTGCATCGCCGGATCCAGCCGGTTGCGGTCACGTAACTGCAACGCCAGGCATTCCGAGAGGTTCCGGGCGAAGATGCCGGGCGGATCGAACCGCTGGAGGCGTTCGAGCACGCTCTCGGCCCGCGCCATCGTGCAGCCGAGAGCCGCCACGACCTCCTCCAGGTCGCCGGACAGGTAGCCGGCGGCGTCGAGCATATCGATCAGGTAGAGGGCGACGATCCGGTCGGCGGGATCGAGAATGTCGAGCTGGAGCTGGGCGACCAGATGGTCGCGCAACGTCGGCATCTCTCCCAGGACCTGTTCGAGGCTGGCTTCATCGCCGTCGAAGGAGCCGCCGGCCCGACCGGATTCCGAGGCGAAGCTCGGCAAGGTAGGGCCTTCCGCATCCCACACGTTGCCGAAGTCGGCGTCGATCGCTTCGGTCAGGCCAGCGAGATCTTCGGAGGCGGGACCCGCGGCGGTTTCGGGCTGGGGGGCTTCGGGCGGTTCGACCGCCACCGCGTCGCCGGCGCCGTCCGCGCGCTGCAGGAGGGGATTCTGTTCCAGCTGCTGCTCGACGAAGGCCGCAAGCTCCATCGTCGACAGCTGCAGCAGCTTTATCGCCTGCTGCAGCTGAGGGGTCATGACCAGACTCTGCCCCTGAGTCTGGCGTATCTCCTGACGCTGGAAAAGAGCCATCAACGGTCCTGTGCGATCATGGTTAAAGCCTTACAGGCTAAACCTTTCGCCCAAGTAAACCCGTCGGACGGCCTCGTCGGCAACGATGTCGGCAGGTGTCCCCTCCCTGAGCACGATCCCGTCATGCAGGATGTAGGCGCGGTCGACCAGATCCAGCGTCTCGCGCACGTTGTGGTCGGTGATCAGCACGCCGATCCCGCGGTCACGCAGATGCAGCACGAGGTCGCGAATGTCCGATACGGCGATCGGATCGATGCCGGCGAACGGCTCGTCGAGCAGGATGAAGGCAGGCTTGGCGGCGAGCGCCCGGGCGATCTCGACCCGGCGCCGTTCGCCGCCCGAGAGCGCCAGGGCCGGCGTCCGCCTCAAATGCTCGATCGAGAATTCCGCCAGCAGTTCGTCCAGCATCCGCCGCCGCTTTTCCGCGTCGCGTTCGCTGACTTCCAGGACCGCCCGGATGTTCGCTTCGACGTTGAGGCCACGGAAGATCGACGGCTCCTGCGGCAGATAGCCGATGCCCAATCGGGCACGGCGGTACATCGGCAGGTCCGTTATATCC
>Ga0114915_1001255_pt1 | contig 11044 bp, 8 predicted proteins | sample MalvirAntarct_55_FD_87288 | JGI IMG/M metagenome (GOLD analysis project Ga0114915, IMG submission 87288) | Marine viral communities from the Global Malaspina Expedition - Malaspina viral metaG Antarct_55 | ecosystem: Environmental > Aquatic > Marine > Oceanic | place: South Georgia Island...
CCTTAATACCAAGATATATCGCGATTAATATAAGACAGGCCTTGTCCAATAAGGTTTCATTAAAGCATAAAAAAAGGGGCTAGACAGCCCCTTTTTTATCATCTAGCTAATATAACTAGATTAATAAGTTAACAATTACGCGTCAGTTGGCGCGTCAGCTGCAGGTGCTGCTGATTCCATTGCTTCTTTAATACTTAGACGTACACGGCCTTGGCGGTCTACTTCTAGTACTTTAACTTTAACTTCTTGACCTTCAGAAAGGTGATCAGTCACGTTATTAACACGCTCAGTACTAATTTGCGAAATATGTACTAGACCATCTTTACCAGGAAGAATATTTACAAACGCACCAAAATCAACAATACGTACAACTTTACCTTCGTAGATAGTACCTACTTCAAGCTCAGCAGTTAATTGTTCAATGCGGCTAATTGCATTTGCTGCGCTTTCGCCGTCAGTTGCTGCAATTTTGATTGTGCCATCATCACCAATTTCAATCGTTGTACCAGTTTCTTCAGTAAGTTGACGAATTGTTGCGCCACCTTTACCAATAACTTCAGCGATTTTCTTCTGTGGGATCTTCATAGTATAAATACGTGGAGCAAACTGAGAAAGCTCTTCAGACGGTGCAGAAATTGCTTTGTCCATCACTTCTAAGATATGTAAACGTGCAGCTTTTGCTTGTTTAAGCGCAATTTGCATGATTTCTTGAGTGATACCTTCAATCTTAATGTCCATTTGTAGTGCTGTAATACCGCCAGCAGTACCCGCAACTTTAAAGTCCATGTCGCCTAAGTGATCTTCATCACCTAAGATGTCAGAAAGTACAACAAACTTATCGTCTTCTTTAACTAGACCCATTGCGATACCCGCAACAGACGCTTTAATTGGTACACCAGCATTCATAAGTGCAAGTGAAGTACCACACACAGAAGCCATTGAAGATGAACCGTTTGATTCAGTGATTTCAGATACTACACGGATTGAATATGGGAATTCAGTCAATGTTGGCATTACTGCTGCAATACCACGCTTAGCAAGGTTACCATGGCCGATTTCACGACGCTTAGGAGAACCAACAAAACCAGTTTCGCCTACACAAAAAGGAGGGAAGTTGTAGTTAAGCATAAAGTGGTTTTTATGCGTGCCAGTTAAATCGTCGATTAACTGTGAATCACGCTCTGTACCAAGTGTAGCTGTTACAAGTGCTTGAGTTTCGCCACGAGTAAAGATAGCAGAACCGTGAGTACGCGGTAATACGCCAGTCATTACGTCAAGTGCACGAATCATATCTGGTTCACGACCATCGATACGCTTTTCGCCAGCAGCGATACGGCCACGAACGATTTTCTTCTCAAGTGAACCGAAGATTTTACCAATTTCTTGCTTATCTAAAGACTCGCCTTCAGCAAGTTCGCTTGTTAATACAGCAACAACTTCATCTTTAGCTACGCCAAGTGCTTCTTTACGCGCTACTTTATCTGTAATGCGGTAAGCTTCGCCCACTTTATCAGCAGCAATAGACGCTACTTTCTCTTCAAGTGATACGTTTTTAGCTGGTGCAGTCCAATCCCAAGTAGGCTTGCCTGCTTCTGCTTTAAATTCTTTAATTGCTGTAATGATCGCTTGAGCTTGCTCATGGCCATAAACAACCGCACCTAGCATAATGTCTTCTGCAAGTACGTCTGCTTCTGACTCAACCATTAATACTGCGTTATCAGTACCAGCAACAACTAAGTCTAGCTTGCTTTCTTCTAGCTCTTTTAGTGTTGGGTTAAGTACGTATTCGCCGTCGATGTAACCAACGCGAGTAGCACCAATTGGACCACTGAACGGAATACCAGAGATAGCAAGTGCAGCTGAAGTACCAATTAACGCAACCATATCAGGTTGAATTTCAGGGTTAACAGAAACAACAGTAGCAATAACTTGTACTTCGTTTACAAAACCACTTGGGAAAAGTGGACGAATTGGACGGTCAATAAGACGTGCAATAAGTGTTTCGCCATCGTTAGGACGACCTTCGCGCTTTAAGAAACCACCAGGGATACGACCAGCAGCGTACATACGCTCTTGGTAGTTAACTGTTAGTGGGAAAAAGTCTTGGCCAGGTTGCGCTTCACGTTTACCAACAACAGTAACAAGTACTGAAGTGTCGCCAATGCTTGCAAGTACAGCGCCGTCTGCTTGACGAGCGATTGCACCAGTTTCTAGTGTCACTGTGTGTTGACCTAGTTGAAATTCTTTAATAATTGCTTGCACTTAAAATATTCCTTAAATGTTTTAAAATGTTTTTAAGTTGTCATCTAAGTACCAATTACAGTACATAATTGTATTTATTTTAAAATCAATTAAGTACTACAATTGGCGATGACGTAAATAAACGTAACTAAACCTTTTTAGCTACGCGCATAGTATATACCAAAGCGCCGTTAGAATGCGAGTCTAGCTATTAGATAAAAGCTAAGCCTTATGAAGGCTAAAAATGACGACCTTTGCTTACCTATTAAATGGAGATTTTATTTTATAATTTAAGGTGTTTATAAAACGTCGTGCTGAATTTTAGGCACAAAAAAAGGAGCTAAAAAGCTCCTTTTTAAGAAATCTAGTTCTTAGCGACGTAGGCCAAGTTCTTGGATTAGCGCAGTATAACGTGCAATGTCTTTACCTTTAAGGTAATCAAGCAATTTACGACGTTGGCTAACTTTGCGAAGCAGACCACGACGTGAATGGAAGTCATGCTTGTGATCAGCAAAGTGACCTTGAAGCTTGTTGATATCAAAAGTAAGTAATGCTACTTGTACTTCAGGTGAACCAGTGTCGCCTTCAGCACGTGCGAATTTAGCAATGATATCGATTTTTTCTTGATTGCTTAGTGACATAATAACTCCAAAAATTAAATTTAAAAGGTGCTTTAGCCGATCACTAATTCAGCCAAAACGATTAAGCGGGCGTATTCTACCAATTGTACAAATAACTACAAGTTAATTATCCCATCAATATAAATAAGCTGCTGAAAATATTTAAAGCAACTATTTATTCGGGTTTTACATAATCATCTTGTTGGCTGGCCAAGCCACGTTTAACTTTTAAATGGCCGCTGGCATTACGCTCGCCTGTGCCAATAAAAATACCGTCAGCTACAACCTTAATTGCGCCTTCAGGCAAATCTATATCAAGGTCTATTGCTTGGCCGTGACTAAAAATACTGCCCTGCTCTTTACTTATCTCAACAACCGGTAAATCAACTAAAGCTGTATCGAGTGGCAATAACAACGCGTCTAAATAAGTAGAAGGTGCAACTTCTTCGTCTTTAGCTTTTGCTAATAACGCTTCAATTTCATCTAGCGACACCATTTTTTCTGCAGGATATTGACCAACCGCAGTGCGGTGCAGCATAACAACGTGTGCGCCACAACCTAGCTTTTCACCTAAGTCGTCAACAATAGTACGAATGTAGGTGCCTTTAGATACATGCGCCGTCATTTGTATTACGTTATTCACTTCATCAAATTCGTCAAACGTTAAGCTAAACACGTTTATTTTTCTGCATTTACGTGGTACTTCAATACCCTCGCGTGCATACTTATATAAAGGCCTACCTTGATACTTAAGCGCCGAGTACATTGACGGGTACTGATCTGACTCACCAACAAAAGCGGCAATTTCTTTAATCAGTTGTTCACGCGTTACATTTACATCTTTAGTGCTAACAATTTCACCATCAGAATCTGATGTCGTTGTTCTCTCGCCTAATTTAGCGCGTACCACATAGGTTTTGTCTGTATCGAGTAAAAACTGTGTAAACTTGGTTGCCTCACCAAAGCAAATAGGCAGCATACCGGTTGCCAATGGATCTAGCGCACCTGTGTGCCCCGCCTTTTGTGCAAAGTACACACCTTTTGTTTGCTGTAGTGCTTTATTTGATGAAATGCCAATTGGTTTGTTTAACAACAAAATACCGTCAACTGGACGGCCTTTACTGCGCTTTGCCATCTGTATTAGTGCCTTCTTCGCTATCTGTATCAATATCTACGTGCTTAGTCTCATCTTCGCTGTTAGTTACGTCATCTTCATGATCAGTGCTGTCTTCAACATCTGTTTCATCTGCAACATGTTTAGCGTTGTCTTCGCGAATAATGGAATCAACTAAGTTAGATATACGCATACCTTCCATTAGTGAGTTATCAACTAAAAACTTTAACTCAGGCATAATACGTGCACGAATACGCTTACCTAGTAACGAGCGGATATAACCGGTCGCTTCGTTAAGTACGTTTGCACTTTGCTTCGCTGCATTATCATCTTGCGTATTAAATACCGTAATGAATATTTTCGCATAAGATAAATCGCGCGATACTTCTACCGCTGACACTGTCACCATACCTAAGCGTGGATCTTTTATTTCGCGTTGTAAAATTACCGCAATTTCTTTTTGAATTTGCTGAGCAACACGATCTGTACGAGAAAATTCTCTCATTGCATTTGTCCTAAAATCATAACCTATTGGAATATAATAATAAGTTAATTAAATAATGGATACACAAATGGGGGCTAAGCCCCCATTTATTAGTCTAGCTAGCTAACAATTAAAGAGTACGTTGTATTTCAACTGTTTCAAATACTTCAATTTGGTCGCCAACACGAACGTCATTGTAGTTCTTAACGCCGATACCACATTCCATGCCGTTACGAACATCAGCAACATCGTCTTTAAAGCGACGAAGTGACTCAAGTTCACCTTCGTAGATAACCACGTTATCACGAAGTACACGAATTGGAGCGCTACGTTTAATAACACCTTCAGTAACCATACAACCAGCAATTGCGCCAATTTTTGGAGACTTAAACACGTCACGAACCTGAGCAAGACCAATAATCTCTTGCTTAAATTCTGGTGCCAACATACCCGACATTGCTTGTTTAACTTCGTCAATCAAGCTGTAGATTACGCTGTAGTAACGCAAGTCTAAGTTTTCAGACTCAATTACTTTACGAGCAGAAGCATCAGCACGAACGTTAAAGCCAACCACAATTGCGTTAGACGCTGCTGCAAGTGTTGCATCAGTTTCGGTAATACCACCAACACCTGAACCTACTATCTTCACTTTCACTTCATCAGTAGAGAGTTTAGTTAGTGAATCAGAAATTGCTTCGATTGAACCTTGAACGTCAGCTTTAAGTACCACGTTAACTTCAGACACATCGCCTTCAGTCATATGACTAAACATGTTTTCAAGCTTAGCTTTTTGTTGACGCGCTAGTTTAACATCACGGAATTTACCTTGACGATATAAAGCAACTTCACGCGCTTTACGCTCATCTTTAACTACAGTTGCTTCGTCGCCTGCAGCCGGAATACCAGAAAGACCTAAAATTTCTACAGGAATAGAAGGACCCGCAGACTTAATGTCTTTACCGTTTTCATCGCGCATTGCACGAATACGACCATACTCAAGACCACATAATACAATGTCACCTTGGTTAAGCGTACCCGATTGAACAAGTATCGATGCAACTGGACCACGGCCTTTATCTAAGCGTGATTCAATAACAACACCTGCAGCCATACCAACAGTTGGAGCCGTAAGTTCTAGTAGTTCAGATTGGTTTAATACCGCTTCTAAAAGCTCATCAATACCTAAACCTGTTTTTGCAGAGATATGAACGTACTGCGTATCGCCGCCCCATTCTTCAGGAATAACGTCAAGCTGAGCTAGCTCGTTCTTAACGCGATCTGGGTCTACGCCTTCTTTATCCATTTTGTTTACAGCAATGATTAAAGGAACGCCAGCAGCACGTGCATGCTGTACCGCTTCTTTAGTTTGTGGCATAACACCATCATCAGCTGCAACCACTAAGATTACGATATCAGTCGCTTGAGCACCACGAGCACGCATTGAAGTAAATGCGGCGTGACCCGGAGTATCTAAGAAAGTGATCATGTTGCCATTAACATCAACATGGTATGCACCAATGTGCTGTGTAATACCACCGGCTTCGCCTGAGGCTACTTTAGCTGAACGAATGTAATCAAGTGTAGATGTTTTACCATGGTCAACGTGACCCATAACAGTTACAACTGGTGCACGTGGCTCAGACTTACCATCTTCATGGCGATCGTTTAGTACTTTTTGCTCTAATTCGTTTTCTTTAACAATGATAACTTTGTGGCCCATTTCTTCTGCAACAAGTTGTGCAGCTTCTTGGTCAATCACTTGGTTAATAGTAACCATGTCGCCCATTTTCATCATTGTTTTTACAACTTCAGCGCCTTTAACAGCCATGCGTGACGCAAGCTCTGCAACTGTAATTGTTTCGCTAATACGCACTTCATTTTTAACATCAGCAGTTGGTTTTGTAAAACCATGCTGTAGCGATGTAGGTGCTTTTAACTTGCCTTTATTACGGCCTTTAGACGCTGCAAATTTATCTTTTGCTGGCGCTTTTTTCTTTTTCTTCGCACGGCGTGTGCCTTGCTCATCACGAGCATCAGCAACATCTTCTGCTTCACGTGCGTAAGTAGAAGTTGTAAGGTGGTGATCAGATGTTTCTTCACGCTTCTTACGCTCTTCTTCTTCTTTCTTCCAGCGTGCTGAGTTCTCTTCAGCTAGCTTTCTTGCTTCTTCTGCTTGACGTTTCGCTTCTTCTTCAGCTTTCTTCAATGCGGCCTCTTCTGCTTCTTTTTGCAGACGCTCAGCTTCGATGCGATCTTTCTCAGACTTAGCACTTTGCTCTGGGGTCATCTGCTTTTGTTTCGCTTTACGCTCTGCATCAGCTTTGCGTTTAGCTTCTTCTTTAGCTTTACGATCAGCGTCTTCTTTCGCTTTACGTTCTGCCTCTTGTTTCGCTTTCAATTCTGCGGCTTCTTGTGCAGCTTTTTGCTGCTCTTCAAGGCGCAGTTTTTCTTCAGCGGCTAGGCGTAGCTCTTCTTGCTCTTGCTCCATTGCGCTTTTCTTCACGTAGGTACGTGTTTTGCGAACTTCAACTTGAACAGACTTTGCTTTGCCCGTTGAGCCAGTCACACTTAATGTGCTTTTGCTCTTACGTTGCAATGTCATACGCGCTGGGCCATCTGAACCTGTGCCGCCATGCTGCTTGCTTAAGTGATCAAGTAACGTCGCTTTTTCAGCTTCGGTTACGCTTTCGCCTGCTTGCTTGGTAATACCGGCTTGTGAAAACTGCTGTAGCAATTTATCAACAGTTGTACCTATATCACCGGCTAGTTTTTCAACATTTACTTCTGCCATAGTCTCTAATACCTCCGTTAATAAATTACTCGTCTGCAAACCAACAAATGTTACGTGCAGCCATAATCAGCTCACCTGCTTTTTCAGGTGATAGTTCTGTAATATCCACTAATTCATCAATACCTTGCTCAGCTAAGTCTTCAAGTGTAATTACACCCTTGCTTGCCATAACAAATGCTAAATGACGTTCTAAGCCTTCAAGCGCAAGTAAGTCTTCAGCTGGCTCTGCGCCATCTAAGCTTTCTTCCGTTTTAAGTGCTTTAGTGGTTAATGCGTCTTTTGCACGTGAGCGCAATAGATCAACCGTTTCTTCATCTAAGCCATCAATTTCTAAAAATTCAGATGCCGGTACATACGCAACTTCTTCAAGTGATGAGAAACCTTCGTTAATTAATAATGAAGCAAATTCATCATCAATTTCTAAATTTTCAGTAAATAAGTTAAGTAACTTATCTGACTCAGCTTCGTTTTTGCTACGCATGTCTTCAACAGTCATTACGTTTAGTTCCCAGCCAGTTAATTGGCTAGCTAAACGAACGTTTTGACCATTACGACCAATTGCTTGTGCTAGGTTATCAGCTTCTACAGCGATATCCATTGAGTGTGTATCTTCATCCATTACGATTGAAGCTACTTCTGCAGGTGCCATTGCGTTAATAACAAATTGTGCTGGGTTGTCATCGTAAAGTACGATATCAACACGCTCACCGCCAAGTTCTGACGATACAGCTTGAACACGTGCGCCACGCATACCTACACAAGCACCAATTGGGTCAATACGTTTGTCGTTAGACTTAACCGCAATTTTAGCGCGCGAACCTGGATCACGTGCAGCGGCACGTAATTCAATCATTTCTTCGCCGATTTCTGGCACCTCAATGCGGAACAATTCCATTAGCATTTCAGGCTTAGAACGCGTTACAAATAATTGTGCGCCACGTGCTTCTGGCTTAACTTCGTATAGAAGACCACGAATACGATCGCCTGGGCGGAAGTTTTCACGCGGTAGCATGTCGTCACGGTAAATTACCGCTTCAGCATTATTACCTAAATCAAGAACGATCGCGTCACGAGTGGCTTTTTTAACCACACCCGTTACTAACTCACCTTCTTTACTTTTGTATTCTTCTACAACTAAAGCACGCTCAGCTTCACGTACTTTTTGTACGATAACTTGCTTAGCCATTTGGGTTGTAATACGGTCAAATTTAATTGAGTCTATTTGCTCTTCAACGAAGTCACCCATTTGCAAGTCAGGTTCTTCAACTTGCGCTGCTTCTAGGGTAATTTCGCTGTATGGGTTCTCTAAAGACCCATCTTCTAATACTGCAGCAATCTGCCAGCGACGGTAAGTATCGTAGTCACCTGTTTTACGGTCAATTGCTACACGTACGTCGATGTCACCACCGTGCTTTTTCTTTGTTGCTGTTGCTAGAGCGAACTCTAAAGCTTCAAAAATCTTTTCTTTTGGAACCGCTTTCTCATTGGAGACGGCTTCAGCAACCAATAATATCTCTTTTGCCATGGGTTATGCCTCGCTTGCCCTATTCCTTTGCGCTCGAATTAAAACTTTGCAATTATGTTCGCACGCTCAATGTTGCTAAGCATAATTAAATGCTCTGTACCATCACTAGATAGTGTAATCATATCGCTAGTAACTGCTATTAAATCGCCTTTAAAATTACGACGACCGTCTTGTGGAAGTTTAGTACGTAATTGTACTTCCTCTCCTTGCGCCTGCTCGTAGTGATCTTGTTTGAATAATAGACGATCAACACCAGGAGACGATACTTCCAAATCATATTCATTTGTAATTGGGTCTTCGACATCTAAAATCGCACTTATTTGGCGACTCGCATCTGCACAATTATCAACTGAGATCCCAGCCTCATGAGTAATATAAACTCTTAAGGTAGAATGGCGACCCGCTTGTACAAACTCAAGACCATGTAATTCAAAACCTAACATTTCTACCGCTGGCGTTAACATAGCTACTAAATCTTGTTCAAGTTTTGTCACGAAAATCCTCCATACAAACAAAAAAAGGGCTTATAGCCCTAAAATATTGAGTTTAAATTTTGATTTGATCACCATGTCACAAATCAAACAGTGCAGATACAACAACGCCCCGAACCAAGCGGGGCGTCACACCAAAAAGCACAAAACTGTGTGGCCTAGGGCCAAGCTTGGTTGCGAGTCAAAAATCTGACTAAATTAAACTACAGTAGCTTAAACGCAAAACGCGCATTACTTAGAATGCGCGATATAAATTAGTAAGATTAAACCCACTATTATGATTGGTTGCGGGAGCCGGATTTGAACCGACGACCTTCGGGTTATGAGCCCGACGAGCTACCAGACTGCTCCATCCCGCGCCAATAGATACTAAACTTAATAATTTAATATCGCTGTTAGTAATATCTTTCAACATACTAAACAATGGCGGGTATTATAAGTATGTACGCCATAATTAGCAACCATAATAAGCAATAAGTTTATAAAAAAGTGACGCCAAATAGCATGTTTATAATTTAACGCGCAATTATTTAATTTTGTTAATTTTTGCACTTATTATCTTAATTTAGGAATTTTTAAATCTATATTTTTATAAAGTAAGCGATCTTGATGTAATAATTTTGCGTATTAAATTTATTTGGCTTAGGCATGACACACTTTAATACTCTTAGACTCATTTTGGGCGATCAGCTCAACCCTGCTCACTCATGGTATAAAGATAAAAAAACCAATACCTTGTATGTTATTGCAGAGCTAAAACAAGAAACCAGCTATGTTAAGCACCATATTCAAAAAATCTGTGCATTTTTTTGCGCTATGGAAAACTTTGCAACAGCATTAAACCAAGCCGGATTTAATGTACTGCATTTAACATTAAACGAAACCTGTAATGATGAAGATTTACCCGCATTGCTTACCCGTATAGCAGCGCAACATCAATGCAATACTATTGAGTACCAATACCCAGACGAATATAGATTAAAAACCCAGTTAGCCCACTTTGCAAACACCAGCCCATTAACGGTTTGCGGTGTTGACAGCGAGCATTTTTTACTGCCCTTTGAGGAAATAAAACACCGCTTTATAAAAGATAAACACATAACAATGGAGCATTTTTATCGCGCAATGCGCAAACAATTTAATATATTAATGGATAGCAACAAACCACACGGTGGAAAGTGGAACTTTGATAGTAATAACAGAAATAAATTTTCAGCCGCCGACTTAGCTCAAATCCCGCCGCCTAAATTATTTAATAACGATGTAAGTGCTATAATTGCGCGTTTAAATAAACATAATGTTAGCTACTTTGGTAAAGCCGCAGAGCAACTTCCTTGGCCCACAACCCGAAAACAAGCTATTAGCTGCTTAGATTATTTTTGCTTGTATTTACTGCCTCATTTTGGCCAGTTTCAAGATGCAATGACAGAGCAAAGTAAACATAACAGTAGCTTGTACCATAGCCGCTTATCGTTTGCTTTAAATGCAAAGTTAATACACCCACTGTATGTAATAAAGCGCGTAATAGCCCAGTACGAACAACGTCCTAATGATATTTCTATTGCTCAAGTAGAGGGGTTTGTTAGGCAAATATTGGGCTGGAGAGAGTACGTACGCGCAATTTACTGGATTAACATGCCTGATTACGCAACTAAAAATCAGCTTAAAGCCAAAAATACATTACCGCCGTATTTTTGGCATGCTAAAACTAAAATGAACTGCATGCACCATGCGCTCTGTGAAAGCTTAACTACTGCATACGCCCATCATATTCAGCG
>Ga0114915_1001257_pt1 | contig 11027 bp, 12 predicted proteins | sample MalvirAntarct_55_FD_87288 | JGI IMG/M metagenome (GOLD analysis project Ga0114915, IMG submission 87288) | Marine viral communities from the Global Malaspina Expedition - Malaspina viral metaG Antarct_55 | ecosystem: Environmental > Aquatic > Marine > Oceanic | place: South Georgia Island...
CTAACGGCAAGAAAGCCTATCGGTACGCTACAGAGGGCTACGAGACTACGCGCGGGGATGCTATTGTCGGAGAGGTTACCGTAGGAGATGCGATCCTACAGACGATGGGCTTTGCCCCCTCTAAGTTCCGTGCTGAGCAGGACAAGCTAGCGAGAGACCGCCGCGTAACTACCGGTGTTGGCGGTATGCGTAAAGGGCTGCTAGATCGGTTTGCTTTTGCCCATAACAACGGGGACGAGGCAGGTAAAGAGCAAGTAATAGAGGACATACGAGAGTTCAACCAGAAGCACGGCAACGTGGCAATAAAAGCCGAGACCCTACGCCAGTCTATTAAAACGCGCGCTAGAGGCTCTGCGATAGCAGAACAACTCGGTGGTAACGTGGCAGACCGTAGGTTTATCCAGTCCCTACTAGAATCAAGAAGGCAGTACGGGGACAGATTGTACGAAGATGAGTAACGCGCATAAAAAAGCCCCCAACTAGTGGGGGCTAAGCTCTCTATGACTAGGGAGAATGATGAGCTACTATAGTACCAGCAAGCTCCATACAACTCCATACAACTCCATACAGTTACTAGCGGTTACGCCAGACTCTAACACCGTACCGCCCCTTATCAACACAAACTCGTTTTACTAAATCTTTATGGGCTATGCCACTGGCAGCTACTATGTCGCGCATAGCCTGTTTCGTGTTTACGCAAGGCACAAAGACCGACGTACCGACTACAAACTCGTCCCAATCTATCACTATGCGCACCCCGTCAGGGGATATATCAGTACTCTTAAACCGCATCAGCGCCTTCTGCTTGCGCTACAGGGTCTAGGTTTAGCGTGCACTCGATTACATGCGTCGTGCCTATGTCCATCTTAGTACCCTTACCCATCTTCTTTTTAGAGTACTTACCGTCCATGTGCTCAAAGATTAAACCTTTGATCTGGCTTTCAACATACTTGCGATCAGCTAGCCATTTCTTAAACGGGGGTAGACGTATAAACAGTTTCCCTACGTCCGTCTCGTGCCGCGCTACAAATCTAAAGTTAGGCATGTCCTGCATATCTGGCCTAATTATGTTTTGTAGTTCTGGGTCTCTAGCGTCCGCAGAGCTAGTAATACGTAGTATAGAGCGGGCGTTGTCCATGTAGAACTGCGAGATCAAGTCGTGTATATCCAAATCCATCTCTTTAAGATCGGCTCTTTGGCTACGTATAAGCTCAATTACCCACTTCCACAGATTGTCTAAGTCCCAGTCTATAAGACCTATTTCTTTAGCTATAACACATCCCGCATACACAGTAGCTCCCTGTGCTATCCAGAACCGTTCGTGGGCTTCGGCTCTTAATTTGACAACAAGATCGGAGCGGGTATTAAGAACGAGTTGTTTAACCGAAGCCTTGTTTCGCATAACGTGTTGCATAAATATCGGCCCTGCATGGCCGTAGTTTGCGGCTAACTGGTCGTTTAAGTCATTCGCTCGTAGCGTATCTTTGGGTCCGCTCAGTAGTTTTGTAGCGTGATAACTGACTACTCGCGCTGCTTCGCCTTTTGGCGACGACCGATACTCCCCCGCTGTGTCGGTTAAACTGCTATTGCCACTAGTGCCGCTGTTTAATGACCACGGTTCTCCCCTGTACCGCTCGGCGTTCTCGCCCTTGCCACTCATACGGTTTCTTTGCATGCCGTCACTAATGGAGTAACAGAAATCACTAGCAGGTTCGGGCTTAAAGTTAGACACCTCATCAATGTACAGAGGCAGATTTTTTACTACTTCGGCACGGTTCCAAGCCGAGTTAGCTGTGTCCTTACCGATTAACACTATTTTCTTGTGGTTGCCCCACACCGACGCGCCGCCCCACATACCTGTGGTTTTACCTATGCCTGTCTCAGGACTGTTAAGGTTATAGATACAGCCTGCTATGCCCGACATGAACTCCATCAGTGGAGAACCAAACGAAAGCCCAAACATGTATTGATGCTGTTCAAATCCCTTTTGCCCGTAAAATTTAGCTGACTCTTTCCAACTCTCTAGCGTGCCTTTCTTGCCGAACATGGACATATACTGAGCGGTGCGTGACCCTGCGGGATTGCGTTCTATACGGTTAGCGAATATTTCTTGGTCCCCAATTACAAAAGACTTCTCATCTTCCGACCAACCAAACTGCGACTTAACTTTAATCGGTGGCCCTTCGGGCTTAAGTTTAGTAATCCAAGCAGCTATGTACTCCATAAGTTCTCTCTGTGTACTGGGCATCACTAGCACGTCGTTAGCGTTCATCGTGCCGCGAAAAGTTTCGGTAGACATTAAGTCTTTCTGAGACGCTACGAACGTACGTTCGCCTTCAAAATCACTCGTATGGCCTATCTCGTAGCACGGGCCGTCTATGTCTATCATCCGCTTCTTCACATACAAGTTGTCAGGACATAGGACTTTTTCTTCGCGGTTACCGTCTTTGTCGTGCGATATTCTTGCTACCCCACCGCCTTCTGGGCGTGCATACCCCGGCGGGTACTCGGGTATCTTAATCTTTTCTAGTACAGATTCTTTCTTAGGTTTGCTTGGCGGTATATCACCGTTGTCGGCATTACTAGGTGCGCTAACAACTTCTTCTGCGCGCTCAGCGTGAGCTTCTTCTGGTTCGTCGTAGCCACGTACTTCTACTTCATTACTTTCGGCTAGCTTGAGTTCTCGGCATAGCGTAATAGGGCTTTTTATCTTGCCGTTGTTTGGGCATCCTTCACATAGGCCGGGACAGTCATTGTCGAAAGTAGTGCATAGGTGCGGGTAGTCAATAGACGCCGCTATCTTTTCAGTTTCATCAGGGCTGTACTCGCTGTACCCCTTTGATATTAAATGTATTGCCGGTTGCTTTACCACACCGTCTGTGTCGCACCGCTTCGCTATAGAAAGGGCATGAGTCCACTCTGGGTAGGTAAGCTCGTCTGCTTTACGTACAGCCTTTTCTATATGCGCACAGCCTTTACCTTGGGCCGTCTTCGTTAGTATGTTAGCAAACTTGTAGGTGTACTTGTTCTCCCCGCCTTTTGCGTTAGCCATGTCCGCAATATCTGCGTTTGTATAGTCTCTCGGGGAGAGTACTGGTATCAAAGTTGTAGGCAACTTAGCCGCAAACTCTTGTAAAACTACCGACTTACCTAAAACAATTATATTGGTGTCTTTTGGTGGAGAATCTTTAAAGTTACGTGTATTAGGTACGCGCAGTAGCCTAGCTGCATCCGCAGTTACAACGGCGTCAATATGCAACCCGTCCTGTAAACACGTAGCCTTTAAGCCTCTAGCAACAGGTAACCACTCTTCGCGCGTGTAAGATTTATCTAGCGACCAGTACACATGTAGTCCACGCCCTGAGTTCACCACAGTAGGACGAGATATGTCGTACTTCTTGTACCAAGTTTTTAATGCAATAAGTGCATCTTGTTGCGTGCTGTAAGGCTTACCTTTGCCACAATCTAAATCGAGAAACAGTGCCTTTAGTCCGCGCACGTTTTGCGCAGTACGGCCCTCATTTGCATCTAAGAACACACCTAATGCAAAGTAAGAATCGCGCCCCTCTTCGTCAAAATTATTTGCAGTCTCAATAGCAGCGTCTAACGAATCGTAGAACTTTTCTTTTATAGGTTTGTTCTTTGCGATTCCCGCTACGTGGTAAAATCCCTCATCACTCAACACCGTACTTAAGAACTGTTTGGTGTCCGTCATCATTATTTAATCCAAATCAAAGAGAGTTACAGGTGCCCGAAGGCACCCGCTTATTATTAGTCATCAAACTCATCTAGCAAAGAAGCTAGGTCAACATCGGGTTTGGGGGCATCTTGTTTCTTTTTAGAAACTTTAACTTTAGGTTCTTCGACAACCTCTTCTTCTACAGGCTTTGCATCGGTGTCGAACACGGCATCGAGATTTTCTGTGCTAGCGGCAAAGCCGCTTTGGGTAAACCCTTCTTGAGTTTCAAAAGGCGAAGCCGCAGAGTACTCTTTGTACTTTATAACTTGTATCGCACGCAAGCGTAAAGATACACCATTACCCATACTTCCGTTATAAGAAACTAATTCCACAAACACATTTACAGTGCTGCCTGAAGTAAGCTGGAACTCGCTATCTAACGGAGTATTGTTAGCGTCGTAATGCTTAGGTGGGTTTGTTGGTCTGCCATCGAACGAAGCAGGTAACTTAGCTTTACCCACAAACATTTTTTCGTCAGTCTTTGTAAAGGGCATTGTTAGCGCGGGCCATGAGTCTTCTTTGCTTTCGTCATAAGCTTCAGACATAGCGGTAAAAAGATCTTTAGCTTGAGCCGATGTCATTTTAAAATTGACTTGGTACGTAGCTCCTTGGGCAGTAGCCAAGCATGGAACGCTTGCTCCCTGTTTGTTTTCCCACCCTGCCGATCAAAATGATAGGGCTGATCTAGCTTTGGGTAAAGGGCTTCCACATTGTTTAACATGTAAGTTGGTTTAGACATATCTGCACTCTCTTTAAGGTTTTTAAAATAGCATTAGCCGATAAAGGCTAAGTTATGGTTCAGGTACTACGGTTACTACAAACTTCTTACGTACACCCCATCGCCTTTTACGGTACTAAATACGTTGTCCATGCTAGGGCCATCGTCTACGTAGGGCTTTGGGCTAAAAGTAATCAATCTTTTAGTCTTGGGGTCTTTCTGTACATCTTTCACTACTCCAGTTTCGGCGTCAGTTAACACTCGGGAAGGTCTAAAGCACAGCTTAGGCGTACTGCTATCTTTATCGAAACTTAATTCTGTCAGGATCATGGACAGTAACGCGCCTTGATCTTCAATTAGCTTCGCGTACGTCTGTAGGCCCTTCTTTTTATTATCTTTAGCGAACACACTTGTTGCAGGTAAAGATAGTTGGCAAACTTGGTTGGGCTGTAGAACCCCATCTTTATTAGCTAGCATTACAGCAAGACGTTGCTGATACCTACACGCTTTGGAAGAACCGTTACCCGAACCCCTAATATCTTGGGGGCAATTTAAGCACGCAGACGCCTGTCTACTATCTACTGGCACTTGTATAGCGGGGCGGCCCCCTCCTGCATCCGTAGACCAACACGTAGGTGCTTTACTCTGCCCGTCCGTATAAGCTTCTGAGTAATACATACGTGATAAAGGCGCAGCTTTTAGGATAACAATTTTAAGAGGGTCGTCTCCTAGCTCTACTGTTGCCTCCCCCGTCACACGAAACAAACTTTCACGAATACTCAAACGCAGTATTGTAGACGTTTCTTCTGGATCGAGAACTGCAACATCTGCCGTAGGCTCAATAACTTTAGGCGCAATAACTTCGGGCTTAAGTTCAGCAAGTAAGGCTTCAAAGGGGTCTACGTCACCCGAGCTATCGGTCATACGTCTTCGTCCTCGTCGAACGCTAGCTCTAGCTGTTCTGTAATTTGCCCAGAACTTTCTTCGGGGGCTTCTTGTTTTAACGCTTCAATTACAGCCGGAATACTAAAGCGGTAGGTGTAGCCCACTTTTATGTAGGTATTTTTTGGTATCAAACCCTTGTTTACCCACTGTCGAATCGTGCTCACCTTTACAGAAAGATGTTCTGCAACTTCTTCCACGGGGACGTAATTTTCTAAGCCAGTCATTTTTTTCTCCGTACGGTTATGGTGTACTCGTTGTCTGCGTTTAATCCGGGGGGATGTAGGTCAGGGTTTTCTTCAAGAAACTGCCGCATATTACCTTGGCTAATTCGTTTCTCCAGTAGGTCTACCACTTCGTTTTCTACGATAAACTTATTCATGGCTTCCCAATCGCTAGTCCAAAAACGTTTCTTCTGGGTGCGCCAGAACGTACCAGAAGCGGTCTTAACAGATTCGATTCCAGTAGCCTTGCAATGTTCTAGTAACGCCGCCTTAAGTGTATCTAATTTAGCGTTAAGCTCTTTTTCTCTGGCAGTAAATTCAGTAGCTAACTCTGCCTTCTTGTCTCGAATCTTTACGTACACCGAAACGAGGCGGTCAAGGTCCGTCACAACAGCGTCTGTCATGTCATCATACTCCATCTATAGTTATGTTTTATGTAATATAGTGCAGTTTAGCTTATAGTTCAAGTATATCTTGATATAAATCTATCATTTTTGTATGTACGTTAATCCGTTGGTCTAGCATCTTATATATGTGTCTCTCTACCTTAGAGCCTTCTAACTGAACTACTGTACACGGGTGCTTTTGCCCCGATCTGTGTACGCGCGCGTTAGCTTGGGCGTAAGTTTCTAGCGAAGAGGTTGGCCCCCACCATACGATTGTATTCGCCGCAGTAAGTGTCACGCCATGCGCAGCAGCTTGCGGTTGTATAATAAGTACTCGGGGGTCGTTAGTTTCTTGGAACTCTTTAAAGATAGCAGTACGTTTGTTGGCGCTTACCTCACCGGATACAACAGCAGTTGTAATGCCATCTTTGGCTAATTTCTCTTTGAGGATACCAATGACGTGTTTGAATGGCACAAAGATAAGTACCTTCTGACTAGACTCATCTATTACTTCCCGTAGAACTTTGTATCGGTTCTTAACGTCAAACTCTATAGTCTCGCCAGTATCCGTATAGACCGCGCCACATGATATCTGTAACAGCTTGTTCATGTTGACCGCTGCGTTAGCCGCAGTTATTTGTTCCCCATCCGCAATAGCCATCATTTGTTTGCGCAAGAGGTCGTAGTATTTCTTCTGTTGTGCGGTTAATGCCACTTCGCGTTTAACATAGGTCATGTCTGGCAGGTCAAGACACTGTTCTTTAGTGAAACGTATTGCAGGTTGCAGCGCGTTGTACACCGTATCAGTAGCGGTCGGCTTAGGTGCCCACTTAAACTGCGTCACCTTGTGCATTACCATCTCGCGGAAAGCTCCAAAGAACCTAGGCACCCCTTTAGGGTTAACAAGTTTGGCTAGCCCATACGCATCCACGGGTGACTGTGCGGCAGGAGTACCGGTCATCAACCATAACCACGTCTCTGGTTTTAACACACTAGCTAGCACCTTCCATCGTTTAGACTGTGCGTTCTTGTAGTGGGTTGCCTCGTCCACAATAATAAGATCAAACCCGCCTTCAGCTACTTCGTCTCGTACTATCTCTACACCGTCGTAGTTAATGATGACGAACTCAGCATCACCGTTGATTATCTCACGACGTTTATTTTTACTCCCATGTGCGATATCCACTGTGCGGTGCATAGCAAAGTTAAACAAGTCCGCACGCCACGCAGAGTCCATAATGGACAAGGGACATATAATCAAGACACGTTTCACTAACTTCTGTGTCATTAAGAAATCGGCAGCCCAGATAGCAGAAGCTGTTTTACCTGTACCTTGCTCGTTAAAGCAAAAGGCTCGGCGGTTCATAGTCATAAAAGACGCGGTAGTTTTTTGATGCTCAAAAGGTTTATACCGACCGGGCCAGTCGTACATACCCATAATAGGTGAGGGCACGTCCTTTACGTTTAGGTTCCTAAGTACGCGCGCCTCGTCTACACCCCACTTAACTAGCACTTCGGTGTCGCTTATAGTCTTACTTGTCGGTATTGCTGTTGTGATTTTAGCGGGGTTGCGAAGCCGCAGGAGCAAGCCCCGTCCGTCTATTATTCTCATCATTCTCGCCTGTAGTTACTTCTTCTAGGATGTTTTCTTTTTCTTTTTATAGTTTCGAGCGCGGTTCTTACTGCGGCTCTCTACAGTCACGCCGTCCTTGTTACTACCACCTTTGCTTAGAGCTTTCTTGTGGCTAACGTCTTTGCCTTCGCGTTTGTCGGCTTTGCCGTTCTTGTTAGCGTCCTTACCTTCTTTATCCATCTTACGTCGAGCGCGTTGGCGTTCCATACGAGCCTTAAACTCAGGGCTATCGACGGGTTTGTTCTTCTGCTTAGGTCTATCTTTTGGATTCTTGTACGGCATCGTGTCACCTCTTACCGTTATGTGGGCACTCTAGTACCACACACCATGCGCGGCAAAGCCCTGTGGGTTTAGCATTCCAAGTATCTACCTCAAACGCTTTCTCTAGCTTACCGTACTCGCCAAGCCACTTCTTCCATAAGTCCGGTTCGTTCTCTATGGTGTACGTCTCTTTGATAAACGCGTTACACACCACGAATAGCAGACCACTCTTTACTACCTTTACTTCTGGGAAGTGCTTAAACGTAGCTAACGCCATCAACTCAAGCTGTCCCTTGTCCGCATACTTCGCAGACTTACCGGTCTTGTAGTCGAATATCTTAGCTACACCGGCTTCTCTATCTAATATCGTAAGGTCGGAAACGCCCCTAAACCATACGTTGTCATCAAAGAATCCGCATGGCTCAAGGTTCTCGGTCAGCCCCATCTTAAACTCGCAGAGCTTCTCGCCTTTCATGTTTTTAAGTTTGTCTAGCGCAGTTAGCGCGTAGTCAAACCTTGGATCTAACTCTTTGACATCACCTCGTACGTAGTGCTCAGCAGCTTCGTGAAACTCGTTACCGTACAGTATGGCTTCGGTGTTAAAGTCTTCTTTGTAATCCTTCAGTACTTTGGTGTGGTAATACTTCTTGGGGCATTGGTCGAACGTCTTTATGCTGCTAAATGACCATGTGGGTTTACCCATGCGGTACATTCTCCATAGTTTTTTCCGATCTCCACGTCACCACGCACCGGAAGGCCCTGTGCCCAATCGGGGGTGTGTCGCATACATGAGTCAACATAGGCCGCAGCTTCGTCAACTTCGCTATCTGAAACACAGCATACCACAGAGTCATGGACAGTAAGAAGTATGGGATACTTCTTTGAAATCATTAGCATTTGATCCGACATTACACAACGGGCGATGCCTTGGCAGACGTTCTCTATAACCTTACCGCCGTAAATGTTTACCCTACCCCTGCGCGTCTTGTATGAAAACTGTAAGCCCATCTCCCCTTCTTCGGCCTTCAAGTCTTCGTACCGCATGATGAGTCCAGAGGGCAGGCGCATACCATTAACTTCTGGTAACACCTTTAACACCCCGGCCTTACCTACACCATACCGTTCACCTTGGTACATGCCCATTAGACCGTTCTGTGCGTCACGCCACAACTGAGAGATACTAGCGTTAGCACTACGGTAGACACGTATGATGCGCTTACATTCTTCTTCCTCTACCTCGACGCCCATACCCTTTAGCTGATCGCGGAACTTAACCGCACCCATACCATAACCCGCGCCTAGGATCGTGGTCTTGCCAATGAACCGTTGCGAGCCGTCTATCTCGTCTACCTTCTTGTTATAGATGGTAGCTGCCATCTTTTTGTATACGTCTTCACCGTTCTCAAACGATCTAACTAGGTCAGCTTGTCCTGCTAACCAAGCTAAGACGCGGGCCTCTATCTGCGCAGAGTCAGCTTCGATCAAGGTGTAGCCTTCAGGGGCGCAAATACATGATTTCAATACCTTGGCATTTGGTCCGCGTGAGGGTAAGTTCTGTAGGTTTATCTTGTCGGAACCGCCCCACCTGCCTGTATGCGCAGCGTAGTACCGAATCGGTACGGGCATAGTCCCGCGTATCCCTATACCAATGAACCGCTCAGTGCGTGTCTCTTCTAGTGTACTCTTCAAACCTATTCGTGCAGCTACTAGGGCTTGCACTCGCGCATCGTCGTGTTCCTGTAGTGCCTTAAACGCCTCGTCACTCTTGGCAAAAGCAAACGCTTCCTTGCCTGTACGTAAACTCGTTTTCATTGGTGGCACAACGCCCAGCGACTCAAGTGCTTTAGCAAACTTGGGATTGGACATTAATTCTTCTTTCTCTATGCCGCACTCCTCTAATAGCTTTTCTTTCTGTTCTTTCAGCGTATCTAAGTGGTCTTCTAGCCTACCTACATCTAACTCCAAAGCGGGGTCGATGAACATGCGCAGCGTCATGTCTATTACTTTTAGTTCTTTCTTCGGGAATACTTTTAAGAATATCTCGAATAACTGATAGGTAAGCTCAACGTCTTGTATGCAGTAGTCGCCGTAACGCTCTAGTTCTTCGTCAGTAAAGTCGGCGCGGTTCTTACCGAGGGCAAGTATTACTTCGTTGCCTTTCTCACCGATCTCATACATGTCGGCCAAGTACTTAAGCGAGCCACCAACTTCCGTACCGTGGAGTGCGCGCGCCATACATAACGTATCAAGATATAGCTTAGGGTGAATATCAAACAGCCAACTAAGAATAGAGCCATCAAACAAAGTATTATGGGCAAGAACAGCAGAACCTTCCCAATCGTAATTAGCGTGTAAGTATTTTTTAACCGCATCGAATGACCCGCTTATCCAATCTGTTTCACCGTTGTTTACCTTGACTGCTAGTCCTATAACCTCGAACTCAGAACTGCGTACGTAATGTTCGGTCGTTAACTTAGTTAGAGAAAACGTCTTGTCGTAGTACGTCTCGAAGTCTACTGTTATTATATTCACTTTATGTTAACCCCATCTTTATACTCGTCTCTATACCCAAACCAAAAACCAGCGATTAGGTTTAATGCGTCCACATGCTTTTGGATAGCAACTTTATCTTCCTCAGCGTCAGTAGAGAAAAAGTTTTGCGGCTTCCCGTTTTTTGCATCTTCTAGCATTGTTTCTGTGCTTTCGAGGAGGCTAATTAAGGAGTATTTAGCGGCGGCATGGCATTGTTCATCGTCAAGGCAAACACGTTGCACCGTGTAAATTTGCCCTTCGGCTACCTCTACGTGCATACCGGGAGCTAACCCATTATGCTCTCCCGAAAACTGCCTATCTAAATTTAGTATTTCTACGTCCATTACAATAACCCCTTATCTTTTAGAATTTCATAGTTCGCTGCGTGTGCGTCTTCTATTTCTTGTTTGCTTTGCCCGTGGTACGCAACAGCGAGGTGTTCTGTAACTAGGGCAGCGTTGATTGAAGTTCTGGCTGATATAAATATTACTCCCAAGAATCTTCCAAACTTACCTTTCTCTTTGGTCTGGAGTTTGTAGGTTCCTCCGACGTGCAGTACGTCTTCGACAAATTTCTTTGCCAAGAGTCCGGC
>Ga0114915_1001260_pt1 | contig 11012 bp, 3 predicted proteins | sample MalvirAntarct_55_FD_87288 | JGI IMG/M metagenome (GOLD analysis project Ga0114915, IMG submission 87288) | Marine viral communities from the Global Malaspina Expedition - Malaspina viral metaG Antarct_55 | ecosystem: Environmental > Aquatic > Marine > Oceanic | place: South Georgia Island...
CCTATAGGCTAGAAAATTAAGGAGAAATAACATGGCATCCTCTCTCAATTTACAGAGAAATTCTGAAGTGTTCTTTTCAACAGTTGATATTAATAGTGGTTCAGTTGCAGTAGCAATGACCCCGGCTAACACCTGGAAACTAGAAGTATTAGCTGGTTTTGCTGCTACCTCTACATCAGCTACTCAAGACATCACTTCTCTTGAATCCGGTCTAAGTCCTGATCGGTCACAACAAAGATTTAATACGGCAATCAACCCTGTTGATTGGAATATTCAGGTATATATGCGCCCAACAGGTGTAGAAACTACTGGTGCTGCTGCTAGCACTACCGCAAAAACTAATGAATCAGGTAATACAAAACCTCTTGCAGATTGGTATATGTGGCAGGCTCTTAGTTCAAGTACTCTTGCTGCTGCAAAATCGCAAATAGCTGCTACTCGTGTTGCTGAGCAATCCATTTGGCAAACTGGGGGAACACTAGTAACAAAAACTATCGCAGCAGGAACTCGTATTCATGCTTCTAGTTCTAACTTTGCTATTGCACCAGAATACTTTATGTACTTTAAACTTGATAATGTTATTTATCAGGTAGACAAAGCTACAGTAAACTCAGCTTCTGTTGACGCAGGAATCGAAGACATTGCTGCTGTTACTTGGAGCGGTTTTGGTACTACCATGAAAGAACTAGTAGGAGCACCAAGAGATATTGCTGTTGCAACCTTTGGTGGAATTAAAAATGCTGGCGGAACAGCTGTTGTTGGTAACTCTAATGCACATGCTCTGAGTGCTGCATCTTCTTATCACCCATTCAATACTATGAATGTTGCAGGAGTTGTAACAACTAACGCATTTATTAAAAATCGTTTGAGTGCTATTGAGTTTCACCATAAAGCAAGTGCTTCAGCAGCTGATGAAAAGTTTACTTTCCCAGTAACTTCTATGAATATTGAATATACTAACAATATTACATATCTCACTCCAGAGCAGATCTCTGCTCTTAATGAGCCAATTGGTCAGTTTGCAGGAACTAGATCTATAACCGGTTCTACTTCTATGTATCTTCGTACTGGTGATTTAGAATCCGCTGGATTCTTACGTAATATTAGTGAAGATACACGTACTAACTCTGCTCAAACATCTAATGCTAATGTTATCATTGGTGGAGCCACTGCTCCATATGTTGCTTTCCAAATGGATGCAGCACAGTTTAGCTTCCCAGCGGTACAAACTGAAGATGTTATCTCTATGAGTGTTGACTTTATGGCCCAAGAAACTACAGCTAATAAAGGAAATGGCGGAGAAGTTACTCTTGTAGCTATCAAAGGCTAACTAAAAAATTAATGTGTTTCTGAGGGGGAACACCACATTATTAACCAGAAGAACACCCATTACTTGCGAGTCTAGGTTCCCCCTCACCAAAGACAAGCAGATACGTAGTGGGTGTTCGTTTATTATCCTAGAGGGGAAAAACTATGAGTAAAATTAAAGGCCTAATCGCTAAAGAAACTGCAACTTGGGTTGAGTTTCCAGATATTGAAGGTTTTGAGATTCATCTTCGTTATCTTACACGCGAAGATCTTATGAAAGTACGTAACAAAGCACTTACCTATAAGTTTAACAAACGTACTCGTCAACGTGAAGAAGAAGTTGACAATGAAAAATTTCTTGAAGCATACGCAGAAAAAGCTGTTGCAGGCTGGAAAGGGCTTAAGGTAAAACATTTACCGGTTCTTTTACCTGTTGACATTTCAGCAATGGACGCCGCAGAAGAAGTAGAGTATTCTATGGAAGATGCAATTGAACTTTTGAAAAATTCAACAATTTTCGATCAATTTGTAACAGATACTATGAATGACTTTGAACAGTTTTCCGTTAAAAAAGGCGAAACTGACACAAAAAACTAACTGACTACCTCCAAAGTCAATTTGGGGGTGGAGGTTTAACAGCAGATCAATATATATTGATGTGCGAACAGATGGGTTGGGAACCAAAAGAGGAAGAATTACCTCAAGACGGCTCCAACCTATCTCTAGAGTGTCAACAAGCTATAACTGTTCTTCAAGCTCTTCCTGATATATGGGAAGGTATGAATGGTACTTGGTTAGGAAAAGACTATAGCGGTCTTGGTACTATCATGGATATCTACGAAATTGATGACAGACGTGCAGTATTTAGTCTATTAAAAGAAGCAGAATCTTTATTAGGAAGATACTATGCCCAGCAAGCAAAGTCACGTAAGTAAAAGTATAAGGGGATAACTGTTGGCTACTATTAGAAATACCATAAGAACTGATTTTGTAGAAAGCGGAGCAGATCGTGTAACTGATGCTACTGAAAATGTAGGTCGTGCACAAACACGTATGGGACAAGCTTCTGCAGGCGCTGGACGTTCTTTTGCCGCTCAATCTCAAGGATTGGGCGGTTTAGTCGGTGCATATGCCGGTGCTGCTGCCACTGTATTTGCTTTACAAGCCGCTTTTGATGCATTAGCTAAAGCAGCTCAAGCAGAGAATATTGTTAAAGGTACTTCTGCGCTTGCATCAGAATTAGGTCAATCTGGTCCTCGAATCCTTAAAAGCATTAAAGATATTACACAAGGACAACTTACCCTTGAAGAAGCTTCTAATGCAGCTAACTTAGCTCTATCTTCCGGTTTTAATTCAAAACAAATTGAATCACTATCTAAAGTAGCATTAGGTGCTTCTCGTGCATTAGGTAGAAATCTAACAGATGCTATGACTCGTGTTGTTCGTGGTGCTGCTAAGATGGAACCCGAACTTCTCGACGAATTGGGTATTTTTACAAGAATAGAACCAGCTGTTGATGCTTATGCTCGTAAGATGAATATTACTGCAAGTAGTATGACAGAGTTTGAAAGACGACAGGCTTTTCTTAATGCTGTTATAGAAGAAGGTACTAGAAAATTTGCAAATATTGATACTACTAGTGGTTCAGCACAAAAATCCTTAGAGCAATTATCAGTAATGGTCATAGAATTAGGAACCTCATTTGGGCAACTAATTAATGAATACTTATTGCCTGTTGTAAACTTTTTCAAAAATGATTTTGGTAATACCATGCTTTTATTTTTAGGAGTATTAACTCTTGTATTTGGTAAAGCAGGGGCTCTTATTGGAGGATTTGCTACAGGTGGTATAGAAAAAATGTCAGGCTTTGCATCTTCTATGGCTAATATAGCAGGCAATATGGGTGGTTTAGATTTATCAGGAGTAGCAAGTAGTGCTTCCAGAGCTCGCGATGAAGCATATACTTTTGGTATTAATTCAAGAAGACAAGGTTCTTTTAACCCTCGCATAGCAGGAGAGTCTGCAGAAAATACAGCTGAACTAACTAGAGCTGTAGCTGCACAAAGTGACGGTACTCTTAGAAATGTCAGTTCTCTTAGAGCAAACAATCAAGTTTTAGAAAGAAATAGAGATCTCTTAGCAGAAAATAGTCCTCGTCGTACATACTTAACTAGTCTGATAGATTCTAATACTGCTGCACTAAGTAGTTCTAATAGAGCTTCTAGAACGTTACTAGGAACCTCTACTCTTTTAACAGGCGCTGTTAGAGGATTAGCTGTAGGATTTAATGTATTAGGAAAAGCCATGAATTTTGCCTTTGCAGGTATTGCTATTCTGCAGTTAGCGGGTACTTTATTTGATAAAGATTATCTAGGTGATTTATTAGATTTTTTTAATAAAATAACTGCTGCAACAAAAAGAAATGAAGAAGGCTTTTTAGGACTAGTTACTGCTGCAAGCGCTGGTGGTCAAAGTATAGCAGAACAATTTAAAGATATAGGATCTGAGGAAAAAGCTTTAGATAATGTTGCAGCTAGACTACTAGCAATAAGAGACATTGTAGAAGCACCTTCCGTAGATCAAACTTTTGATAGATTTGCTTTAACTGACGAATCCTTTAAAAACTTTGATAAAGTTGCAAATAATTACATAAAAACTTATAAAACCTTGGGCGATATGGCTCTAAAAACAAATATGCCTACTGGATATACACCAACACTTAATATAGATCAAGATGCATTAGGGGATACTGCTAGACGAGTTACTGTAGAGGATGAGACCGGTAAAAGAGTAGGTGGACAAGAAGCTCTTAATAAAGCTATTGCTAAAGCTAATAGATTAATTAGGATGACTAATTCTCTTCATTTTGAAGATGGTCAGTTTCAGCATACCGCTATACTTGACGCACATAAGAAAGTTGCTGCTCTTGAAACTGGAGTAATGTTAAATGAACAATTAGCTGTCATTGAAAGAATTAGGGTTCAAATACGAGGCGGTGGTTTAGAGGATTCAGCAGCTAGAATGGCTACCAATGCAGAACAACAACTAAATGTTCAGCAAATGATAGTAAAAACTATAAGATCAATTAATGATCTACATAGACAAGACCCAAGCGATGAAAAAATTCAGCCTTTAAGAGAGCAATTGATTTTAGAACGACAATATCAAGACATGCTTGAAAAAAGAATGGAAACTTTTCCCATGTTAGCAGCTGGTTTATCTAAAGTTTCTGGTAGAAGCATAGATCAAGTTGGTACAAGTATTAGAAAAGTATTTGATCAGTCAGATGAATCAATAACTATATTTGGAGAAAAACTTCTAGCAGTAGGTGGAAAAATTGACTTTAATACTCAGACTAAGCAAGTTAAAGAACTTGCAGAAGCTTTTGTTCTTGCAGACGGTACTTTAGATGATTTAACTCAAGCCTTTAATAGAGGAAATACCAATGTTAATGCTTTATCTGGAGGCATTAATGGTATACGTATGCAACTTGATAAAATGATAGAGGAAGGTAAGTCACCTACAGCTGATTTCTTAAATCTTCAAAAACGTTTTGAAGAGTTAAAAGAAATAAATCAAGAGTTAAAAAAGACTCAACAATTAGGCAAAGATATACGTGAAGCATTTTCTAAAGAAATGAAAAGAGCAGATAGTTCTATATCTTCTGGAGAAATTGGATTAGATGGTGGTATAGCCGCATCTGAAGAAGAGAAAGTTGCAAATCAAAGAGCCTTACTTATATTAGGTAAAAGTTTAGGTGACGAAGCTCAAAAGCAAGTTAGGCAGCAACAAGCAATTCTTCAAACGCTCGCGGCCGAAGGTTTAATAACTGAAAAAGAGTATCAAAAATTACAAGACGTAAATCAAGAGTTAAAAGATAGAATCGCTAATGGTCAATCTGCTGTAAAAGCTGCTAGAGGACTTGCGTTAGAGCTATTTTATGCAAACGAACAATTACTTATAACTGAAGATAAAAGAGTGATGAAGCTTGAAGAAGAAAATTCACAACTAAAATTAAGTAATAAATTAGCAAATGATACTCTTAGAACCAAAATTAAAAATGTAGAAGCACAGACTATATTAAATAATCTACAAGCTGATATAGCTTTAGATAAAAAGTTATTAGATAATGCTAAAGCTAGAAATAAAGCTACTCTAGAACTTGTTAAAAAAGAACAACAACTAGAAAGACAACAAGATAAACGTCTAGTTACTGTAAGAAAAATAGCACAAGAAACTATAGCTATAGCAAAGGCTAGTGAGTTAGCAGGACAAGCTGTAGCTGTAGATGCTGGAGAATCTGCTGCTGATAAAGTTTCAAATATGCTTCCTCAACAACAAAAAGATTTGCAAATGACAGTACTTGCAGCTCAGGAAAAATTATTTTCTGCTAATATAGCAGAACAACAGAGACTACTTGACGAGACAAAAGCTAACCAACAAGTAGATAACTTCCTTACATCAAAAGCTTTAGATGAGGATAGATCTAATAAGTTATTAGAAATAACAGAAAATAGAAAAAATAATAAAGAAGACATAGCTTTATTTGATCGTGAAACTACTTCAGAAAATAGAAAAAGAGATTTTGCAAAAATTCAATTAGCCAGTCAACAAAAATTAGAACAAGCTAAACTTGCTGCTCAAATACAAGCTGCAGAGTTTGATAAATCTATGATGCAATTTGATAGAGATAAACTAGATAAAGAACAAAAACTAAGAGATCAAGATATTCTATTTGTTAACAAGTTTGTACAAGCTATCAACACTATGGGTGAAATAGCTAAAAATACTTCTGGTAATACTTTTAATGGATCTGCAGTCAGTGCTTTAAGTACTGAAATGATTGCTACTATGGATGCTATTACTGCCATGCAAGACCAAAACTTTGCAACAGCACAGGATAATGCAACTTTACAAATAGAAGCTTTACAAAACCAAGCTGCAGGTAGTGCCGAATTAAATGATGCTAAAATGTCTCAGTTAGGTGAGCAAGATGCAAGAGCTAGAGAAATGCGTGAGGCAGAGAGAGCAGCACTCATAGAATCTGGTCAGGCTAGTATAAGTAATTTGCAAGCAGATCTAGCCCTTATAGACGATAAGATTGCTGGAGTCCGTGAAGAATCTGCAGCACAACAAGAGAAGTATCAAGCAGAATCTCAAGCAATACAAGATATTATAAAAAATCAAACAATAGCTCATCTAGCTGCTGTACAAAATATAGACACTGAGTTCCGTAAAGCAAAACAAGCTAAAAAAGAGCGAGAAGATGCTGACAAAGCCAAGCTACAATCTTTAAAAGATGAAATGACTGTATTAAGTGAACAAGCCGTCCTACAGGCACTTAATTTTACACTTATTACTCAGACTTCTAATGCATTTGAAAAACAAAAGATGGCAAGAGAAGAAACTCTTAAAAATAATATAGAAAATAATAGAATCTTAACAGAACAAGCTGCTGTAGCAAATTCGTTAGCCTCCCAAGCTCTTGAAGAACGTAAACTAAAACAAGATATATTAAAGATACAAGAACAAACTCTTGCGTCATCTATTCAAGAAAGCCAAATTAAATCAAAAGCTGATTCTGATTCTGCTGCTACTGCTGATGAAATTAGGATTCAAAAATTAATTACTGATAATCGTATTGCTGGAAGTGCCGCTGCTGCTTTAGAAAATATTTTAAAAGTAAAAACTCTTAATACAGAGCGAGAAGTAATAGCAGCTAAAGTAAGGGAAGCAGAAAGAGTTGCTCAAGTAGGGATATTAGCTGCTCAAGAAGCTAATACTCTTGCTCAAGAAGCTTCCGATTTAAAAATTAAACAGTTAAATGATGACAAAGCACGTATAGATAGAGAAATGGTACTTGAGACTGAGAAAGCAGTAAATCAACGTATAGCTAATACCAATGCTAATACATTAATTGATGATCGTATTAGATTATTAGCTGTAGAAAAAGGTTTTGCAAGCACAGCAATTGCGCTACAAAATAAAAATAGACAAAACGAGTATAAATTACTTGAAGCTAAGAATAGCTTCTTAATAAAAGAAGCTGAACAAACAAAACGTAATGCTATAGAAACTAAAGGAGCATTACAAGCAGCTCTGGGTGCTGATACAGACGTATCAGCATTTGACTCTATTATTAATTCTGATTTGACTAGCGAACTTGAAGCTCAAAATGCACAATTAGCATTACAAAGAATACAGATTGCGGCTAATGGAGCAGCAGAACAACGTAATTCAGATACTAATTTTGATAATCAAGTAAAAGTATTAGGATTAGAAAAAGAGATAAATAATTTACGTAGTTCCAGTATAAGTGATCAGATGAATAGAACTATAGCAGCACAAATGAATGCTCAAGCTAGAATAGAAGCACAAATATCAAGTGAACAGCGTTTAAACACTATTCGTTTAGACAATGAATCCGCAACTTCAGGGGCAGCTGCACAAGCTCATGAAACTAAACTGGCTGGATTAAATGCTGAATTACAAGCATTGAAAGATCAATCTAATGTCTACAATACAGAATTAATAAATTCTATAAAAACCGAAAACTTTGCTATACAAGATACCGTTAAAGGTTTAGAAGCTAAAAGAGTACAATTACAAGCACAAGTCGATTTACAAAAAGCAAACCTTGATATATCTATTAAACAAGCTGAACTAGCTTTACAGGCTGGTGCAAGAGAGCAAGGTATTAAGGCACAAGAACATATACTCGAGCTGGCAAAAATGCAAAATGCAGAAATAGAAAAAGCAGAAGCTCATACACAACGCAGGCTAGAGCAGCAAAATCAATTATTTGAGTTAGAACAAAAGATTGCTAATACTAGAAGAGAAACTGTATTAATTACTGAAGAGACTGCAAGAAATTCTGCTAATGTAGATAAGCAAATAGAGCTTCAAAACTTTATTCAAGAAAACCAACTAAAAGGTACTGCAGCAGCTATAGCACAATATGCTCTTACACGAGAAACTAATCTGCAAGAACAAACGTTGCTAGATGCAAAAATTGAAGAATCTAAAAGATTAGCTACACAAGAACAAGACAATATTAGATCTGCTGATGGTTTAAGAATACGTAAACAACAAGCTGATATAGCAGCTTTAGAAACTTCTAAAACTATTATAAGACAAGAAGCAGCTTTAGAAATACAAAAATTAGTAAATCAATTAAGAGCTTTAGAAGATGCAAAAACTTTAAATAATCAAAGAAAAAAGATATTAGAACTTGAAGCAAAAGTTGCTAAAGACGGAATCACAGCTGCCGCTGAGAAAACAAAATTAGACTTAGAAGTTCTTAAAGAAACTAATAATACTGTTATTGCCCAAGTTGAGGGAGCTAAGCAGCGTGCAAGAATAGAAGCAGCTGTATTAAAAGCTAATAATCCTATGGCGGATATTTCTGTAATAAATGCTCAAGTAAATAGTGCTACAGAAATTGTTAAACAAATAACTACTCAAAATGGTTTGTTAGATACTCAGATAGGAAAAGTTGGTGAAATTGCTGCATTAGAAATTAAGAAGATAGACGATAATCTTAAGACTCAGTTAAAACTAATAGACTTAGATAATAAACGTATTTCTCAAGAACAAGATAGTATAGCTACTAGTATAGAGCAGACACAGGAACTTAAAAACTTAAAAATTGCATCAATTGATGCAGAGATATCACGTATTAAAGAAGCAGGTGAGCTAGAGGGACAACTTACTCTTACTAATATTAGACTTTCACAAGCAGAAGCTGATACCAAAATAGCTGCATTAGAACAACAAAAGCAGGTTCTTATAGATCAGGCACGACTTAGTGGTGTAGAATTAGTAAATGCTGTAAGAGATGAAATAGTTGCACAAAAAGACAAGACTCGTGAACTAGATAAGCAAATAGAACTTCTTAAAGCGCAAGCAAAAGTTAATGCACTAGTTAGAGCAAGTAAGCTTAAAGCTGTACAAACAGAAAATGCTCAAAATACTGTAACAAGAGATTTAACGGCTCAAAAAGCTAGTTTAACTTTGGCAAGACAAAAAGCAGACATAAACACTAAAGATAGAGCAACTGCTTTAGACACATTTAAAATGAATCAAAAAATAGCTCAACAACAAAGTGATTTAGCTATGGCTGGAGCAAGTGCTTCTGCTGCAGGAGCACAATCAGGTATTCAAGCTAATGCAACTAAAGAGACTGCTGCTCTACAAAATAAACTAGATAGATCTATTCTTAATCAAAGAGATACTGTAATGTTACAAGTTAAGCTTGCAGAGGTTAGTTTAAAAGCAGCCTTAGCTAGTGCAGGAGTCAAAGCTAATTTAGCTAAAAAAGAACGCGATGCTGCTATAGAAGCTCTTGATCGCAGAGAAGCATTATTAATGGAGGAGTTAAAAGCTCAAGGTGCAGCACTGCAAGAAGAAAGAGATCTATTTATAGAGCAAATGAAGATAGTAGAACAAGAAGAAGCTTTAGTACGTGAGAAGATGAAACAGGATATACTTCAAATGTCTAGAGATAAACAGAATCTTACAGCTTTAGAAAAATTAGCTCTTAAAAAGAATGATGCAGATACAAAACAACGTCAATTTGAATTAGAACTACTTAAAAAACAATATGTACTACTTAGAGATCAAAGAGCTAGTAAGCTGTCACTTCTTGCTGAAGAAGCTAGAATAGCTGGTGTAGATATGCCTGTTCAAACTGAGACTGATAGAAGATTAGATCAAGGCATTAAGGACATGATAAGACAACTTGATACTAATATAGGAAAAGAAGGTCAAGTTGGTAGTTTAAAAGGTGACGACATAACAGCTGATTTTGCAAGCCAAAGAGCAATTATAGGGGAAAGACAAAAGGATCTGCTTTCTGAATTTAATAGTGTACTTGATTTACAAAGAATCAAACAAGATGGTCGTAATTTAGAACTAGCAGAGTTTGATAAACTGGCAGTTAAACAAGTTGAATCTTATCTGAAGAACTTAGAAAGTTTAGGTCTTGAAAGAGATATGGTTGAGCAAAACTTTGTAGCTAAGATGCAATCAGCAGGTATGGAAGCACAAGCAGCTAAAGATTTATTTAAAATTACTAAAGAACGCTTAGAGTTTCAACTAACAGCTGAAGCAAAATTAAAAGATATGGTTGAGGCTTTAATTGTAAATATCAATGATGGACTCGGAAATGCTATTAACAAGGTATTTGATAATATAGCAGAAGGTAAATCTATTAAAGATGGTTTGGGTGACATATTTGCAGATACTTTTGAAAACATACGTAAAACTGTATTGCAAAAAACTCTTATAGAACCTGCTAAAGATGCCTTTAGAGGATTAGTTGGTAATCTTATTCCAGGATTAGGATTAAATGAAGAAAAAGGCGCTGATAATGCTAAAGTTATAGACGGTGCTTTACTTACTACATCAGGTAGTGCAGGAGGAGCAGCTGCAAGTCCCGCTGAAAAAATGAAAGAAGATGTAGAGAAAAAAGGTATGGGATTCTTTGATGGCTTTAAAGAAAAAGCTATGAATGTTTTTGGTAGTATGAAAGAAGGTATTGGTAACTTTGGATCCTCTGCTATGGAAACATTTAAAGGTCTAGGTGGATCACTTGGTAATATATTTAGTAGTGTAACATCTGGTCTTGGTAGCTTATTTGGTGGAGGCGGAGCCGGAGGTGGCGGAGGCATTATGTCAAGCATTATGGGAATGTTTGGCGGAGG
>Ga0114915_1001267_pt1 | contig 10982 bp, 8 predicted proteins | sample MalvirAntarct_55_FD_87288 | JGI IMG/M metagenome (GOLD analysis project Ga0114915, IMG submission 87288) | Marine viral communities from the Global Malaspina Expedition - Malaspina viral metaG Antarct_55 | ecosystem: Environmental > Aquatic > Marine > Oceanic | place: South Georgia Island...
AGGTACAGCTGGTCGCCCTCGCGGGTGATGTCGATTTGGCCAAACCGACGCAGGGTGTCCTCGATTTCTTCGACAATGCCTGGGGGAAGGGCAAACTTGGAATATTGCGCAAGTGTGGCAAGAATTTCTTCCCTGGTGTGACCTGCCGCTCGCGCGTTCCAAAGCCCCAATCGGGTAATCCGATAGGTGTGGACGTGCTCGGGGGCCCGCTCCAGCTCTGCAAAGACCGCGAGGGCGTGCCTGGCATCGTTGGAGTGAGGATGTCCGACCTCGAGAAGGACCGTCTTGTCGCTCTGGACAATGAGGCAACCGTCAGGATTCATAGCCCACCAGTCTAGCGAGGCAAACTTAGGACTCGATTGGTTGCACGGAACGAATTCGAGACACGGGGAGCGTTCGCTCCGTGGCATTGCTGAGCTCTACTCCTCGCAGTCGCCCGCCGCCCAACGCTCGTGGCTCCATCACAAAAGTCACCAGCGAACCATCGGGCATTTCGACCACGACTTCCAGGTGGACTTTCCCCGCTACAGCCACTTCGATCATGCTTCCCACCCCTGCGGGCACCCCCTTGGACGCTGCGGAGCGAAGACCAGAAACCAGTGTGGTGATGGTCTCGGCAACAGACGGCCCTGGCTCAGGGTCTCCCGACCACCACTGCGCTTGCTCCGCTGGGGCTGGCTGCTCCACGGTGTGCTCAGCCTCTTCCACGAGTGCTGGATGTGAGGCCTGACTCAGAGCCGTGTGAACCCGCTCGAGCGGCCAGGGTGACAGCACGATGGTGTCCTCGTGTTGGCTCAATCCCACCATCGAGAGTCTCGGGTCGATGAGTAATTCTGTGGCGCGTTCGGAAGAGCCCGTGGTGATCATGGTTCCCCCTTCGTGAGAGCGAAGGATGATGTCTTGTGCCCGGCGAATGGTGTCGGTAATCATCGACTCCATCGCGTGGGGCAGCGGGTTGGCGCAGGCGTCTCTAACATCTTTGACCAGGTTCTCTGCGGGATATCCCTGGTGAAGCGCCCGCAGAAGGGAGGCCTGGTTCAGGCGATACCTGGGCACGAGTCCGCCCAAATCGCGCTGCGCAATCTTGTTCAAAGAACTACGGTGCCCTTTCCCCAAGGGTCCGGTTGCCAAAAGAGTGAGGTCTTCCCCCGCGAAAACACCGGTTGTGACGGGGGGAAGAGACCCAAGAAAGAGCTTTGCGGCGGCATCGCCGTCATCGATGACTTGCGTCCAAGTAGTGGCCTGACCTTCTTCCAACAAGCCCAGCGCGTCAGCGCTCTCTCGGATACAGCCAAGCTCTTCAAGCTGGGCCAGGGGGTAGGAATAGCTGGCCTGTGCTTCACCCTGGGTGTCCCAGTGAAGCGCGGGGGTGAGGGCAATTGTCCCGGTGAACCACGCCGGCGCAGCTGCCCACCACCGTGTAGCGAGCCATTGCCATTGGGCATCCGGGGTGAGTTGTGCCCAGTCGTGTGCGTGCTTGGTGGGCAGAAGATGGCCGGAATGGATAGCCATCAACCCTGCTTGCTGGGCGAGGCCTGCAAGCAGGTCAAGGTTGTATCCTTCCCCCACTTCCTGAAGCAGGGTCTTTCGCGCGGTCGCTGAAAGGAGGCTTTCCCGGCCCGCCCCCAATTTCGCACCGCCGAGCACATCGAGGAGGTCCTCCACCATACAGACGGTTCCCCAGGCCCTCGTTGCCGCCAGAGAAAGGGACGGAGAATCGAGGAAGTTATCAGGAACGACGGGGGCGGGGCTGCCAAAATCGATACCGGCGAGAGCCGCTAACCCTGCAGAGTCGAGAAACAGCGTTGGTGAGCCACTCTCGCCATTCCATAACCCGCACGCGGCGAGAGCGTTGCCGTGGGCACGGGGAGCATGATTCTTTGACAGCTCCAGCAGGCTGTGCAGCTGCTCTCTTGGGAGTGCTCGCAGCGTGGCGAGGGTGTTGACCTCGCCCAGGAGAGCCTGCGACATTTCCGCGAGGCTTTCACACTCGGAGGGCTTGAGCCCCCGCAGACTCGCAACCTGAAGAAGGGTGGATTCGTCTTGATCAGCCAACCAGCCGATCAACACCAGAGCGCTCTTAGTCGGAAGAGGCATGGCCGCCTGACGAGCGTCGACGTCTCGTGGAAAGCACCAGTAGCACGATGATCAGAACAAAACCCGCAGGAAGCGCAATCAGCGGAATCACCGCGATAACGGGCCACAGCCCTTCGGCGAAATCTCCTCGTTGCAGGCCCTGCCACGAGCCGATAATGATGGCAAAAAATGCCACAATACTGAGCCCAATCGTCGCGGCAATAGCCGCAGCGATAACCCTTTCAGGGCGTGAGGGGGGTGGAGTATCAAGAGAAGACATCCCTCCAGAATACCTGGTTCCTTGAGGGACTATCCTGGGGAGCGGGGACGAAGTGACCCCGCGACAGAAAGGCTCCCTATGCCCAGCGGCAAGGTCAAGTTTTATGACCAAGAAAAAGGTTTTGGCTTCATCCAGACTGATGAAGGCGAAGAGGTTTTCCTGCATGCGTCGGCGCTTCCCGAAGGCGAAGTGGTGAAGGCCGGTTCCCGGGTCGAGTTTGGCGTTGCCGAAGGTAAGCGCGGGGCACAAGCGTTGAGCGTTCGGGTACTGGACACTCCTACCGGTCGCTTTGGCCGCAAGGGTGCTGAAGATATGGCGGTCATTGTGGAAGACCTCATCAAACTCTTGGACCGCAGCAGTGGGGATCTTCGCCACGGCCGTTACCCCGCGGATGACAGCGCCCGCAAAATTGCCGCACTCTTGCGCAAGGTTGCCGACGAGTTCGATGCCTAGGAAAACCCCAGCCAAGTCTCTGGCAGACCCCAGCGAGGAAACTCTCACCGCTCTCTCCTTGGCAGCTCTGCGAGAAGTCACTGGCGAGGGCACCTATTCCCTTACCCCGACCTTCACCAAGGAGGAGGGTGTTATTTCTGCTCACTTCCCCTCCACCATGGAGGGCTATCCGGGGTGGTCGTGGACCGTGGCGCTTGCTCACAGCGAAGGTCAGGAACCAACCGTGCTGGAGGTGGAACTCATCCCCGGCGAAAAGGCTCTCCTCTCGCCTGCGTGGGTTCCCTGGGCTGACCGCATGGAGGAATACCTCCTGCACGAAAAAGAGCTCAAAGACGCCGCTGCGGTGGACGACGATGACGATGACGATGACGGGGATGAGGACGACTTTGACGACGACGTCGACGGAGTCGATATCGATCAGCTCGACATCGGTCTAGACCCGGCTCCTCTGGAGGTCCCCGAGGAACCTACCGATGTGTTTGACCACATCGACTGGGAAGAACCCGAAACGCCGAATCCCTAAAGATTTTCCAGGACGTAGTCGAGAGAAGAAATCAGCTTCTCCACATCTGAGTGGGGAACGCCAGCGAAAGTGGCAACGCGAATCTGGTTTCGCCCCAGTTTGCGGTAGGGCTCTGTGTCGACGATTCCATTTGCGCGAAGCACGGAGGTGATGGCTGTGGCGTCAATTGCTTCGTCGATATCCAGCGTCACCACCACGGGAGAGCGGTGGTCAGGGTTTCGAACAAACGCGGTGACATCGCTTCGCGAGTCAGCCCAGTCATAGAGCACAGCGGAAGAGGCAGCGCAGTGCGCCGCGGTGGCAGTGAGACCACCGATACTGAGCATCCATTCCAGCTGTGCTTCCATCAGTAGCAGGGTTGTGAGAGCGGGGGTATTAAGAGTTTGGTGGAGCCTGGAATTATCGATCGCCTGGGTGAGGGATAAGAAATCGGGAATGTATCGATCCGTGTCGGCAATCTCTGCTGCCCGGGCAATAGCCGCAGGGGACATCAGGGCGAACCACAACCCACCATCGCTGGCAAAGTTCTTCTGGGGAGCAAAGTAATACACGTCACTCTCGCGAACGTCACAGTCGATGCCACCGGCAGCACTGGTGGCATCGACCACCATGAGCGCATCGGAATCAGCGCCCGCCACTCGCTTGACCGGCGCCGACACCCCGGTGGAGGTTTCGTTGTGGGGCCAGGCATAGAGGTCGACTCCCGCGATTGCGCTCAGTGCGCCCCTGGTGCCCGGATCGCTGGACACCACGTCAGGACTCTCGAGCCACGGCGTGGTGTGGGCGCTGACACACTTGCTGCCAAATTCACCAAAACTCAGGTGGGCGCTGCGAGTGCGGGCAAGGCTGGCTGCTGAGACGTCCCAGAAAGCGGTGGACCCACCATTTCCTAAAACAACTTCATAGCCCCCGGGTAGGGAAAAAAACTCGGCCAGCATCCCCTGGACCCGAGCAACCAGGTCTTTGACCGGGGCTTGGCGGTGAGACGTCCCCACAATGTCGGCGTGGGCGAGCAGATGCTGAAGCTGTGCGGGAGAAACCCGGGAGGGACCAGCGCCAAACCGGCCATCTGCGGGGAGTAATTCTTGGGGGATTTCAAGGGGCGCCATGTCTCAATTCTAGAGGTTGCGGTTCTGACCCATTCGGGGCTGTGGGTGGCGGGCTCGCCCCGGCGTGCCGCGGTATTGCACCCGCAGCGAGGAGGGATAACCTAAGAGAGTTCGTCCCGCAAGAAATGAGGGGTGGGATCATGAGGCACAGAGCTCGTCTACTGCGAGATGTGCGCGCTCACTTTCGGATATTGTTCGCCATCCGACCTTCTGTGGGATGTCCCACGTCGCGATATTCCTCGACACCATCGATTTTCGATGGTGTCTTTTGCGTTAACGGGCCTGGGCATGAGTAGCGTCGCTGAAGTAGTAGCCCCCGAGCGGGGAGCGAGCAGGACGCTGGTGTTGAACGCGGGGTATGAGCCACTGTCCGTGGTGTCGTTTCGCCGAGCGCTTGTGCTGGTCATGAACGGTCGAGCCATTGTGGTCGAAAGCGATCAAGGCCACCCGGTAAGAAGTGTGGATGGTTCGTGGGAGAGACCCTCAGTAATCGTCCTCACCCGATACGTCAAGATGCCTCACAATCGCCATATTCCTGTTTCGCGCCGGGGGGTATTGCGCCGAGACTCCAACAGATGCGCTTACTGTGGCCGGTCGGCCACCACCATTGATCACGTCGTGCCTCGCTCGCGCGGCGGGAAAGACGAGTGGGAGAACTTGGTGGCGTGTTGTCTTTCCTGCAACAACATCAAGAGCGATAGGACGCCGCAAGAAATGGGCTGGCGAATGCACTCTGTCCCTAAAACTCCTTTTGGAACAGCATGGCTGGTCCGGGGAATTGAGCGTCCCCAGCCGCACTGGGAGGGCTACCTCGCTCAGGCTGCCTAGTTAGGCAGGTCGCAGAGGGTGGGTGCCCGCTTCCGCTTCTTCGATGACGCTTACCGCTCTGGCGAGACCGTCCTCGGTGGCCATTTTCAGCCCGGCGAGTTTCGTCACCCCTTCATATGAAAGCGCTGCTGCCAGAGAGGCTGCGATAACCGAGGGCGTCCTTGTCGTGCGGGAAAGACCTGCTGGTCCCAATTTTTGCTGGTGGAGATGCCTCGCCCACCACGGTTGATCGGCGAGGAAAGGCATGATGACGCTGGGAACACCCGCGCGCAGCATCGCATGGAGAGTGCCAGCGCCGCCGTGGTGGATGGCCACCTTGCAGTGGGGCAATACCTCGGTGTGGGGAACGGACTCTCTCACCAAAATGTCGGGGGCAAGATGATCGGTAGGGCCTGGAACAAGTCCGCCCCATCCCGTCACCATCAGCGTCTTCATTCCTAGAGACCGCGCGGCCTGGACAATAGCGTCGGCGCGCGCAACTCCGCGAGAGTCCCTCATGGAACCAAACCCTGCGTAAAGAACCTCCCCAAACTCAAGGAACTGCGCGAGTTCCTCATCGAGCTGTCCGTGCCCTGGCGTGTTCCATGAACCCGTCATCACGACGTCATCGGGCCAATCCTTGGGAGGAGAGATGATGCTGGGGCTCACGGGGACAAAGGTGAGGTCAGGTTGGGTGGAAATGACCCCCAGGCGTCGGGCCAACTTTTTGGCCTGGCCATCAAACGCAGACAGTGGGGCATCAATGATTCGGTAGCTCGCCCTATTCCAGGAGGCGGGAATCCAGGCAGGCATTCCGACGGGGGCAAACTCGTCTGTCGGATTCAGCATCGGAACCATTTCGGCGCGAATCGCAATCCCGCCCACGGCGTGGGCGGCGGTGGCGGCGGTGAGAACCTTCGGGTGATACACCACGACGTCTGGTTTGAGAGCGAGAATCTGCTGTGTCGTTTCTTCAAGAATTCTCTCCATCATGGGTTTCATCACGGAGGAATAATTCTTCAGCGCTTTGAACACAGAAACCCCTTGACGAGCAATCACCTCCCCCATCGATCCGGGGAGCGCGACATCGGTGTAGGGGGCCTGCGGTTGCGAGGGAATGTCGTTGGTGTGGGCGAAAAAACTTCGTGACCAGCGGCTGCAGCTTCGAGGGCCAGGGCTTTGAAGGGCTCGTTATCCCCTCGAGAACCGACAGTTGCTAGAAAAAGCTTCACTCGCATAGCGTAATCCTCCCTACCGACATTCGTCGCCTCGCTATGCTGTGGGCTTCAGCCTCTGTAGCTCAATGGAAGAGCAGTTCCGTCCTAAGGAAAGGGTTGGGGGTTCGACTCCCTCCAGGGGCACTTTCCCTCACCAGCCGTGCTCGTGGGGCCAGTGGTTTCTGGGCCCTGCTTCTCTAAGCGTGCGGGTCAGGCTAGGGGGCGCGTTCTCAAATAAGTTTTGTACCTCATGGTCGGCACCCCTGTTTTGCGAGGTTTTTTGGGGCTTACCATTGAAATCATGCAGTCGAGCTAATAAAAAAGGCCCGTGGACCGTCTCGCCCCGCCGCGACTGTGATGACACCCTGCCTGGAGCAGGCACTATCAGCGGCTGAGTTTCGTGGCCGAACGCTGGCGAGCGAAACGGTGAAGGGGGGATGTTTACACACCGCTTCACTGGTCGTGTGCCAGGAGTCACTCCTTTGACGCATCACCGTATCTGATAATTCCGGCCGGGCACTGGTGCCGTGAATGCCAAGCACCACCCTGGAATTACGACGAGCGGGCCGGCGAAAATCCTTTCTTTGCGCAGGTCGGGCCCAATGCTGCCCGCGTGGCCGAAATCGACCCAAGCCCTGTAACGGCGTGGGATAGGTGCCCTGTAGGGCCCTGCGCCCTACGTTAGGAGAGTGTGGCGTGCCGATAATTATGATGCCCCCACGAACCTTGGGGAAAATCTCGATACCACCCCGTGGTGGTCGAGTGATTTGGCGCACCAGGTCAGCGTCAATGACGCCGGGGCCACCCCCGTGAACGAGGCGGCACAAGCGTGGACGGGCTGGTGGGAAAGTCTGGCCGCGCTCGGTGGCGCAAGCCCCCTGATTCACTTCCAGGACCGGGGCGAAAACAGAATAGATATTTCCCGCGGCCACCCGGGTGGATTAGCACGCTTCCTCGCCGGATCCCCCACCTTGTTAGCCAACTTGATCAGAGACGATGTCGCGAGGCGTCCCGCGACCACAGCAGCGTTGCGTTTGATCGATCATGCCCAGGAGCTCGCAACTACTCGAGGCCTTGCCACCCTGGCGCTAGGCATCGGTTTAGTGGAGTGGAAACACGACAATGTCGACTACTGCGGACCGCTGCTTTTGCGCGAGGTGAGCCTGCGTCGGAAAGGTGGGGATAGTGAAATCACGCTGGGTCGTTCCCGCGTGGAGCTTAACCCCGGGTTGCAGCGCGCCTTTGCCGAACACCTTAAGGTGACCCTGGACGCTGAAGCGTTTGTGGCGTTGACCGATGATGGTGGAGCATTCAAACCCAACCCCGCTCTGGATCGCTTGCGCGATCTCACCGCCCACCGCGGTGATGTCGCTGTCTCCGCCAGGCTCGTGATTTCAAGCTTCACGGACCTTAACCAGCCCATGCTCGATGATGCACAGAATTTGCAGCACCCGATTCTGGACGCCTTGGGCGGCAACACCCATGCCATCCAACAATTGCACGATGCGCGCAATCCCGTGGAAATCACCCACCCCGATTCTCGCTCCGCAGCGAACGACCGCGGAGTGGTCGACCTGGATAGCGCTCAGGACGCAATTGTGGCCAATGTGCTGGCAGGAAACTCCCTCACCATTCGCTCGGCACCCGGAGCGGGGGGAATCCAGACCATCGCTGGCGCACTCGGTGCGCTTGCCTCGGCCAATAAAAGAACCCTCGTGGTCAGCGCTGGGGCAGAAAAAACCAACGATTTGTTGAATCGTCTCTCCCGCGCCGGGCTCAAAGGCTTAGTCACGAGGGTCGACAACCCTGGGAAAGATCTGATCGAGGCGCTCACGAGGAGCGAGAAAACAAAAAAGCCCACCACCGGGGATGTTGACTCAGCCTGGACGCGTTTGCGCACCGTCATTCTTCGCTACCGCGAGGCGCTCGCGGTGAAAGACCAGGACCTTGGGGTGAGTGCGATGGACTGCTTCCACACCCTTGGCACGCTGTCGCTGAAAGAGAAACCTCCCGAGACTACCGCGCGATTGGAGCGCGATGCGCTCGTCGCGCTGGCACCAGGGCGAGGCCAGGCCGCCGAAATGTTGGCTCGGGCAGCAACCCTGGGTGAATTCAAATATGGGCCAGGGGACACTCCCTGGTATGGCGTGGACTTTCGAAACTTAGAGGATGCCAGGAAATCCCACGAGCGAGCCCAGCGCCTCGCGAGCGAGCGTGTGCCGCGTCTGATGGAAAAAATTGCTCCCGTCCTGTCCGAAACTCCCCTCCCCGAGGCCGCAACGCTTGGCCAGATGGGCGTGTTCATCCATCTCCTGGTCGACCTTCGAGATTCACTGGATCGTTTTCAACCCAGCGTCTTTGACCGCCCGGTCAAAGACCTCATCACCGCCGCGGGACCCTCGGAGCTTTCGAAAGAGATGCCCCGTTTGCAACGCAGGCGCCTGAAGGCTCTTGCTAAGGAACACGTTCGCCCGGGCGTTCACGTGGGAGATTTGCACGAATCGTTAGTGAAAATTGGCGGCCAACGAGAGCTGTGGAATCGCTATGTCGATACCGGACACCATCCCAGTGTGCCTTCCGGCCTGGCTGACGCGCACGTCCTGGTTCAACAGGTGGAGGAGGACTTGCGCGACCTCGACCGGGTCCTCGGTCGCACCGGCCCGGGTCGGCGTCTCTCGGACATGGTGACCCATGAGCTTGTGGAGCTCCTTGCCACGTTGGCGCAGGAATCAGAAATCTTACAGAGCCTGGAGCGCCGCCAAGAAGTCGCAGACCAGTTAGCGCAGTGGAATCTTGGCCCGTTGGTGGAAGATCTTGCCACCAGACACGTAGAAGCGGAAGACGTGGGCGCGGAATTAGAGCTCGCGTGGTGGCGAGGGGCGCTGGAGCAAATTTTGGAGCGGGAAGAGGCCTTACTGGGGTCAGAAAAATCGCTCCTGGAGCGTTTGGAAGCAGATTTCCGGCTGGTGGATGAAGCCCACAGTGCCGGAAATGCACAGTCCCTGTCCTGGCAGCTGGCCGAGCGGTGGAGTTTGGGGTTGATGGATTGGCCGGAAGAGGCTGTTGCATTGAAGACCCTGTTGAAGGGTCGCGGTGCGACGGCTGCCCAACTCAGCGAGCAAGCGCCCCACCTGGTGAAAGCACTGTCGCCAGTATGGTTGGCAACTCCGTATAACGTCCACGAACTTCCCGATACTGTTCGTTTTGACACGGTAATCGTCTTGGACGCCGGTTCGCTTCGTGTGGCAGAAACACTCGGCGCTGTGCGCCGAGCCCGCCAAGTCGTCGCGATGGGTGACCCTGTTACGCAGACACCGACGGCGTTTAGCGTGGGACTGCGTAGCGTAGAGGAAATCCCGCCTGATGACCGGGATGCCCTCCACCACGAATCCCTGTTAGCCCAGCTGCGCGACCTGATGCCCTCGTTTTCGCTGACCACGAGCTACCGCAGCAGCGGCGACGACCTGGCGCACCTCATTGACACTGCTTTTTATAGCGAGACCCTGAGCTCCCTGCCCTGGGCAGGGAGCTTCCTGGGGCACCCCTCGTTTGCGGTGGAATGGGTGGAAGATGGCCAAGGAATGCCGGATTCCACCACCGGTCTTGTGGAGGGAGTCGCTGCCGAAGTGCGCCTCGTGATCCAACACGTGATGGATCACGCCATGGCGCGCAGCAATGAATCTCTGATGGTGCTCACCCCGAGCGCGCTCCATGCCCGCGCCATCCGTGAGGCGCTCACTGAGGCAATCGTCAACAAGCCCGAAAGTGCCGAATTTTTTGACACCAAGTCGGGCGAAAGTTTTCTCGTGGCAACCCTCGACCAGGCTGCGTCACTAACCAGGGACCGCGTAATTTTCTCTCTCGGCTACGGCAGAACACCGCATGGTCGTGTGCTCAGTGATCTGGGACCTCTTTCGAAGCCTGGCGGCGAACGGTTGATAGCGGCCGCCTTCACCAGCGCCCGTCGCCACCTTCGCGTGGTGAGCTGTGTGGCGGAGCAGGATCTGCGCGATGAGAGATTGAGCCCCACGACGAGGGCGTTGGGAGATGTGCTGGCTCAAGCTTCCGCGAAGCACCTACCTCGTGCAGGGGGTGACCATGATCCTTTGCTGGTGGACCTTGGCAGACGATTGAGCGCCTGGGGGATGACTGTGGAATTGGACTACCAGGGGAAGATTCCTCTGGTTGCCCGCTACGGCGGCTACTGCATTGCCCTGGATACGGACGCCTCCCTGATGCACCTTCCTGTGCGGGAAGCCCTGCGGATGCGCCCGCTGGCGTTGGCCGCCTCCGGTTGGCACCATGTGAAAGCCCACGCCCTAGAGCTATTCACGGCCCCCGATCAGGTTGCCGGACGCATTGCCACGTTGGTGGGCCTTGCCCCCGAGGCCGCGACTGAGGCTCATGGCTGAGGACAAGCCCCCCACCCGCAAAATCGGAACCAGGCGCGTCCGAACTGAGCCCGTTGCTGGCCAATCAGCAGAGCCCCCGCCCGATCGGGAAGAAAACGCGTCTAA
>Ga0114915_1001269_pt1 | contig 10977 bp, 7 predicted proteins | sample MalvirAntarct_55_FD_87288 | JGI IMG/M metagenome (GOLD analysis project Ga0114915, IMG submission 87288) | Marine viral communities from the Global Malaspina Expedition - Malaspina viral metaG Antarct_55 | ecosystem: Environmental > Aquatic > Marine > Oceanic | place: South Georgia Island...
CCGGGTACACTTTATGCAAAAGTAGGCGCACCCTATGAGCATCGCCTGTCGGACAGTACGTTCGTGGACCCCGACGGCTTTCTGACGACCTTCACGCTAACGGCACTTCCTCCGGGTTTGAGCGGGGACGGCACTCTGATCCGGGGAACGCCGACGCAGGCGGCGGAGTTCACGGTGAATGTGCGGGTGACGGATAACGGGGGCGGTGTAGGAGAAACCACCTTCCGATTCATCGTATCAGATGGACAGTCCAATCTGCCTCCAAAGATCAAAGGGTCTATACCGGAACAGACCATTGAAGTAAACAAATCTTTTAGCTACACCTTGCCAGAAAATATTTTCGAGGATAGCGACGGGTTTATCGCATCCATTGTATTTATGGGGCTTCCTGAAGGGATTAGCCGCCAGGGATTAGCGCTCTCAGGGGCACCTACGAAAGCAGGAGAATATCCAGTCGTGGTCGTTGCGACTGACAATGGTGGAGCTTCTTCCCAATTGACTTTTAAGATTAAGGTAGAGGAGCCTAATCGCCCTCCTGTAGTGTCTAGGGCAATCAATGACCAATTGGTCGATAGTAATCCTGATTATCGGTTTGTGATTCCTGCAGGTACCTTTACTGATCCTGATGGTAGTATTGTTCGGTTTGAAATGAGTGGCTTGCCGGCCGGTATGACTGCCCGGGGAGACACGATTACGGGACGTCCAACCCAAGCGGGAGAATTTGTGATAACCGTAAAAGCTTGCGATAATCGAGGCGCATCTGTTCAGCTTACCTTTAAGCTCATTGTGCCAGGGAATAGGTCGCCCATAGTGAACCGCGCCATCCCTAATCAAGCAACTGATAGTAGTACCGTATTCCGTTTTGTGATTCCAGAGGGTACTTTCATTGATCCCGATGGCAGCATTGTACGGTTGGAAATTAGCGGTTTACCGGCTGGTATGATTGCCCGGGGGGATACGATTACGGGACGTCCGAGCCAAATGGGCGAATTTCAAATAACCGTAAAAGCTTTTGATAATCAGGGAGCCAGCGCTCAACTTACTTTTAAGCTCAGTGTGCTGGGCAACCGGTCACCGCTGGTCGCTCGTGTGATTCCCAATCAGGTAGCGGATAGCAATGCGGTATACCGTTTTGTGATTCCAGCAGGTACCTTTGTCGATCCTGATGGCCGGATCGTTCGCACTGAGTTTTCTGGATTACCCCCCGGGCTGGTTGCAGTTGGGGATACGATCAGCGGAAAATCCACCCGAAAAGGAGAGTACACTGTGAGCGTCAGAGCCTATGATGATAAAGGAGCTTCCGTTCAGACTACTTTTAAGCTTACCACACGTGGAGCATCGCCTACCCCTACCGTTACACCAATCTCTGATGTGGTTGCTATTGTGGGTCAGGTCTTTACGTTTGACGTAAAGACGTACTTTACTAACCAGAGTGGCCTTGCATCTATTAGCTATGCTTCGACCTTGCCGCCAGGTATTACGGCTAACGGGTCACAATTGGCAGGTAATCCCACCGCAGAGGGAAGCTACCCCATTAAAGTGATCGCCAAAGACAAGAATGGTGGAACTATTGAAACTACTTTTCTTTTGAAAGTGGAAAAACCTGCCTTGCGGATTCTGCTGTATAATATGGCACAGGAGAATAGGAAATTGATTCGTGAGATGGCGAGTGTAGATAAAATGGCACTGGATACTTTACCTGCAACATTAAACCTGTTTGTTGAGAGTAATGCCAACATCACTTCGGTAACTTTTGAGATGCTCAGCCCTACCGCACAACAGAGTACGGACGAAAAGGCCCCCTTTGGGTTATTTGGCGATACCGGAAGTTTCCCAGCAGTAGCTGGTGGCTATACAATCAATATAAAGGGTTATCGGAATACTACCCTGGTTGCGAGCCGTACTATCCAGTTTACTATTACCGGATCCAGTCCTAATTCGGGTCGGATAGGTACCTTCGAATCAGAAATTTTCCCCGAAACAGAGCTATGGAAGCCCTATCCCGCTCCTTTTGTTGACCGCGTGAAGGTACAGACAGCTGCCCAGGGCTATAAAAAACTGCATGCTGTTGAAGTGCTATCGAGCGATGGGAAAATCCTGCCTCTGGCTAGTTCGGATTGGACGATGAATCAGGCGCTACTGGAAGTCGATCTATCCCAGACAGTCACTGTGCCCGGCGTCTATTTGTTACGAATTACAGAAGAGAACGGGAAGCAGAAAACGTTGCGGATTCTGAAAGGTTCACAGCATTAAATAAGTGGATGTACTTGATGAAATTGGAGAAGCCCCGGTAAGGGGCTTCTTTGTAGGGTGCCCAGGGTCAGGTTTTTCTTACTAAGTACCTCTGTCAGTACGGTTTGGAAATAATAAGCTACGGATCCTACAAAATGAATGGGCAGCGTAAGAGCATTGGGGTGCTTGCAGACGTAGGTGTTCAGGAATTTGTCAAAGGCCTGACCGACCAGATCATGTACAAAAGGATCAGCAAGATGCTGGTTCAGGAAGGGAGAGAAGGTAGCAAAATAGCGGTTGGGAAAGGGTTGGCGGTAGGCTCGATCAAGAATGGTGAGCCGTGAGGTATCCGGAAAACTTTTTTTGAATTCCTCGTGCAGAGCCTCAGGGAGTTCATTGTGCAGGTGCCTTACTACCAGTTGCTTGCCTAAGTAGCCGCCGCTACCCTCATCGCCCAGCCAGAAACCCAGTGAGCCGATGTTGTTAATGATCTTTTTGCCATCATACAGGGCATTGTTGGCGCCTGTACCCAGAATACAGGCAATGCCCGCGTCATGCCCACATAGGGCTCGGGCAGCACCCAGCAGATCACTATGTACCTCGATGTTTTCGGCGGCTGGGAAAATCTCAGCCAACGCATTCATTACGGGACGGCTCGTGGTTTCGTCGGCGCAGCCCGCTCCGTAGAAGAAAACCTGCCGTACCTGATCGGATTCGGTTTTGGGCTGTACCTCGCTACGAAGTGTTTCCGTAATCACTTCCTGCGTTTGGTAGAAAGGGTTAAACCCCGCCGATTGGAAACTTACAGTATCACGGCCTATTAGTAACCAGTCGGTTTTGGTAGAGCCACTGTCGGCCAGAAGAATCATATTAATTTCCCGATGATGGTAAAACGCTCGAATACCCGGGCCGTATGCGGAGCGTCGGGGAGTTCGTGGGTCAGATCCTGGCCCGCCCAATGCTCGTAATGCTTGCCCTCGCGCCACAACCTGGAAGCCGAAACATCGTAAATATTTCCTTCGTAGGCACACCAGATTTCTTCCCGGTCCTGACCGTTTCTCAACGCCAGTTGTGCACGGGTGTATTCTTTCATATGCGACCGAGGTACGAGTAGTGTGTTTTCAGAAGAAAAATTGAAAATAGACCTGTAAATGTAAAAATTGTGCTTGGGTTTACTAATAACGTGTCTGTGAGAATATAAAACAACGCAAAAAATTCGTTCTTTTGGGATAAAATAAACCGTTTTGAGGAGATGAAAAAATTTCAACCTGTTATTTGGAGCCTATTCATGGCCATAGGACTGCTTACTGTGGGCTGTAAGAAAGATCCACCGCCTCTTTCGGAGCGGATTGCCAAAATATGGTTAGCATCTACAGTACGGGAAGGCAACACCGTCGTCTACACAGTAGGTGGTGCCAGTAATGCAAAGCCGGGTTATGCTAATTTTAAACTTATCTTTAACACGTCGGGGTCGGTAACTTATACTGAGTTCGATGGGAGTACCTTTACGGGTCAGTGGGAGCTAAATGGGGATAAAAAGCTGATTATCAAAAATCTGAATCCCCAACCTACCGGCACCAATGGTACCATTGAATTTGACATCACGTCGTTTGAAGACTCGATGATGACTCTGACGCGCACTACATCCAGCGTAAAAACAGGCAACACGATTAACCAATACACGCTCTCGACTCCCTGATTGGGTAAACGATTGATAGCTAGCTGAGCTATCGAATTCCTGATACGATTTAATCCAGAAGCCGATTCGCAAATGAATCGGCTTCTATTCATTTTTGGTACCTTTGTGCCACTTTTTACCTTGCCACTTTGAAAATGCCTGAACAACGTACTGAAATAGCTTCTCTGGGAGAATTTGGTCTGATTGGCCGCTTAAGCGATTCATTTGAAACTACCCGCCCTGACTCCATAAAAGGCATTGGCGATGATGCTGCCGTCATTGACCTAGGTACCGAATACGGTCTGCTGAGTACCGATTTACTGTTGGAAGGCGTCCATTTTGATTTGACTTTTGCTCCACTCAAGCATGTGGGTTATAAGGCTATTGCCGTGAACGTGTCGGATGTGGCCGCTATGAACGGCGTGCCTGGGCAAGTTACGGTAAGTCTGGCTGTGAGTAACCGATTTTCGGTAGAAGCTGTGGAAGAACTTTATGCCGGGATCAAAGCCGCCTGTACGGATTTCCGAGTAGACCTGGTAGGGGGTGATCTCTCTTCCTCGCGGTCGGGTTTACTGATTTCCGTTAGTGTATTTGGTAAAGTAGCCAAAAATAAAGTGGTGTACCGTAGCACGGGTAAGCCCAACGATCTATTGTGCGTTACGGGTGACCTGGGGGGAGCCTATCTGGGTTTACAGATACTAGAGCGGGAAAAGCAGGTGTTTCTGGCCAATCCCAGCATGCAGCCTCAGCTAGAAGGACATGATTACGTGATTCAGCGGCAGTTGAAGCCGGAGGCGCGTATGGATGTTATTTTTGAATTGGAAGAGGCCGGTGTGGTACCTACCGCGATGCTTGACGTATCGGACGGGGTTGCCTCGGATTTGCTGCACCTCTGCTCCCAATCAGGTGTGGGGGCCCTGGTGTTTGAGGAAAACCTACCTATTGACGAGCAGACCTACCTGGCGGCCACGGAACTGAATCTGAGCCCGATTACAGCCGCCCTGAATGGTGGGGAGGACTACGAGCTACTTTTCACCGTGCAACAGGCTGACTATGACAAGGTAAAAAATAACCCTAAAATCAGCGTAATAGGGTACCTGACTGCTGAACCGGGCAAGGTACTTTTATCCACTAAGGGCGGCAACCAGATACCGATTACCGCCCAGGGATGGAGTCATTTTTAACTATAACGTACATCTATTTCCTTCGCCTCGGCGACAAGCTCCTTCACTTTTTGCTCGTCGTCCTTCCGGCAGATCAACAGCACGCCGTCATATTCAGCTACGATAAACCCATGCAGGCCATTCACCACGACCAGTTGGTCTTTAGGGGTCTTGATAATGCAATCGCTGGTATCGTGCAGAAGTAGGTTGCCCTCCGCGACATTCTGGTTTTCATCTTTCTCAGATATTTCATACAGCGACTTCCAGGTACCCAGGTCCGACCAGCCAAAGCTACTTAGTACCACGTGTACGTTATCAGCTTTTTCCATGATGCCATTATCGATCGAGACGCTGCCACAGTGCGAGTAAGCCTTATTGATAAAAGTGGATTCTTCGGGCGTGAAATAATGGTCGGTACCCTCTTCGAACAACTCGGCTACCTCGGGCATGTACTGCTTTACGGCTTTTTTCAAGGCCTGCACGTTCCAGACAAAAATGCCTGCATTCCACACAAAATCGCCGCTTTCCAGAAACTGCACAGCTAGCTCGTGGTGGGGCTTTTCGGTGAAAGTCTTCACTTTTTTGACCGTCATCTTGTCGGGGATGTACTGAATATAGCCATAGCCGGTATCGGGCCGCGTGGGCTGTATACCAAGCGTGACCAGGATATCGTCGAGCCGCGTGGCTCCCAGAGCTACCCGGATCGTATCTCGGAACACATCTTCTTTAAGAATAATGTGGTCAGCGGGTGCTACCACGATATTGGCCTCCGGGTTGCGGGCGGCAATTTTGTAACAGGCGTACGTTATGCACGGAGCGGTGTTACGCCGGTATGGTTCCAGAAGAATCTGATCGTCGTCCAGATGAGGAAGTTGCTGCTTTACCAAGTCCCGGTATTCGCTACTGGTAACGATGAAGATGTTTTCGGGGGGGCAAATTCCGTCAAAACGGTCTACGGTTTGCTGTAGTAAAGATCGGCCGGTGCCTAGCACATCATGAAACTGCTTAGGATAGGTAGTGCGGCTAAAAGGCCAAAAGCGGGTTCCGACGCCGCCAGCCATGATAATCACGTATGTATTTTGCATGAAAGGAATATGTATAGACAAAGTTCGTATAAAGGCAAAGCTAGCATTTTTCCAGAACTATTCTTTTTTCAGAAAGGGGTTAATCCTGACTGTATACTGAGAAGTGAGAATCCAAAGCCGCTGGACCGCTTGGTCTGAATAAGGAGCCTAAGCTGGAACCCGCCTGCGTTACCTTCTGGACAAAAATTGGTAGAGTGTAAAACTAAGTAACCCTATTGATAGGATTATTCAAATGCCTCGAATTGTAATTTTTTAATAATATAAAGAAAAAATTGCACATAAGTGTTACTTATTTCTATTATTACGTTCAGAATAAACAACAAACTTTTAATAGAGTAACAGGTATGAAAAAAGTATTTACAAAGGGGGTGACCTACCTCTGCACAAGTCTGTTCATTACACTGGCTACTTGCTTGGCTTTTGGGCAGGATGCGAGCACAAAAGTAGGAGGCAAAGTAACGGATGCTACTACCAAAGAGGGGCTCGTGGGAGTCAGTATTCAGGTAAAAGGTAAAGTAATAGGAACCATTACCGATGCTAATGGAAATTTTGAGCTTACCACTACTACTCTGCCACCTTTTACATTGTTGGTTACATCAGTAGGGTACGAAACCCAGGAAGTAGCTGTAAGTGGCAACCAGACTAACATTACGATTAGCTTGGCAGAACAAGCCATTATGGGGCAGGAAGTGATCGTGTCGGCCTCGCGGGTAGAAGAAAGCGTGATGCAGTCGCCTGTGGCGGTAGAGCGCATGGATATCCGGGATATCCGCAATACGGCGGCTGCCAGTTTCTATGATGGCCTGGCTAACCTCAAAGGGATCGACCTGACTACCCAGGGACTGCTCTTCAAGTCCATTAATATGCGGGGCTTCGGTTCAACGGGTAATCCCCGTACGGTACAGATGATCGATGGGATGGACAATTCCGCGCCGGGTCTCAACTTCCCGCTCGACAATATGGTAGGTATTCCCGAGCTGGACCTGGAAAGTGTAGACGTGCTACCCGGTGCTGCCTCGGCCCTCTATGGTCCCAATGCGATCAATGGCCTGATCCTGATGAATAGCAAGAGTCCCTTTCTGTACCAGGGAGTAAGTGCGGTAGTGAAGACGGGCGTGATGAGCGCCAGCAATCGCGATGAGAAAGTCACGCCTTTTTACGATGCTACTATCCGGTATGCCAAGGCTTTTAACAACAAATTTGCTTTCAAGGTCAATCTATCTTATATACAGGCCAAAGACTGGCAAGCTACCGACTACACCAACCTTAATGTAGGTGGTGTGCAGGATGGTACCCGGGGTGCGGGCGTCAAAAGCGACTACGACGGGCAAAATATATACGGAGACGAAGTGCAGGCTAATCTGAAAACCGTAGGCCAGGCCCTGGTGAACGCGAAGCTACTTCCTGCTGAGGCATTGGCGCTTCTGCCCAATGCTAACGTAAGCCGGACGGGGTACCTTGAAAAAGATCTGGTTGACTACAACACCAAATCGTTCAAAGCCAATATGGCGCTGCACTACCGCATCAATGATAAAATCGAGGCCGTGGGGCAGGTCAACTATGGCTATGGTACTACCATTTATACCGGTACAGGTAGGTACTCGCTCCGTAACTTCAACCTGACACAGGCAAAGCTGGAACTACGGGCCGATAACTTTACGGTACGGGCTTACACCACCCAGGAGCGCTCTGGCGATTCGTATCTGGCGGGCCTGGTGGGCATCGCTATGCTCAACGAATTCAAGTCCCATACCGTCTGGTTTGGTCAGTATGCCGGGGCTTTTGCGGCGGCGCGCGGGCAGGGGTTACCCGAGGAGCAGGCCTACGTAGCCGCTCGCAATGCGGCCGATCAGGGAATGCCCACGCCCGGTTCCGAAACCTTCAATGCCTCGCTAGACAAATGGCGGGGTACCCCCATCTCCCAGGGCGGTGGAAATTTTCTGGACAAAACCAATCTCTACCATGCCGAAGGCGTGTATAATTTCAAAAACCAAATAAAGGTAGTTGATCTGCTGGTGGGGGCTAACGTGCGCCAGTACCAGTTACGCTCCGAGGGTACCCTCTTTGCCGACACCAAGGATGGTCGCGATGGTACGATTGGCATTACCGAGTACGGTGCCTTCGCGCAAGCCAGCAAGTCTATTTTCCAGGATCACCTGAAACTGACGGGTTCGCTGCGCTACGACAAAAACCAGAACTTCGACGGCCAGTTTACGCCCCGCGTATCGGCCGTGACTACCTTCGGCAGTCACAATATCCGGCTTTCCTACCAGTCGGGTTTCCGGATTCCGACGACCCAGAACCAATATATCGACCTCGTGACGCCCAATGCTATACTGATTGGCGGATTGCCAGAGTTTAACAGCCGCTACAATCTGCAAAACGGTATTTTGCGTCAGAATCTGGATGCCAAAGTGATTGCCCAATACGCGGCCTTGCCTGCGGTACAGGCTCAGGCCCAGGCGTATGCTACCGCAGCCATCACCCAACAGGTCACGGCGGGCGTTACGGCGGCGGTCAATGCTGCCGTAGCCGCCGGGCAAATTCCTAATAATCCACAAGTAATTGCCGGAGCCATTCAGCAGGGCGTTGCGGCCCAACTGCCTGGAGCCCTGGCCGCCAATGCTCCGGGTGTAATCGCGCAGGTATTGCCCGCGTTTGCTACGGCGGCTATTCCCAAGTACCAGGCTCCTGCGCTTAAGCCGGAACGCATTGCTTCGTATGAAATTGGCTATAAGGGCATCATTGCCCAAAAACTTTTTGTCGATGCTTACTACTATTTTAGTCAGTACACCAACTTTATCGGTAGTACCGTGATTTTGGTTCCTACCGCGCCAGCGGCACCCGGCCTACCCATCGAGTCGGGTGTAAGCAGTGCTAGTACCCGTATTGCGTACGCCCGCCCGGCCAATACCAACGAACAAATCAATGTGCAGGGCTTTGCAATCAGTGCCGACTACTCCCTGAACAAGGGGTACTTTATCGGGGCCAATATGGCCAACAACGAGCTGAACCGCTTTGTACCTACCCCCGAGCAGCAGTACGCCGGTTTTAACACACCGAAAAACCGCTATAACTTCAAATTCGGACGCCGCATCGGTACGAACAATCAGATCGGTTTCAATGTCTCTTTCCGCCATCAGGATGCCTTCGTATGGGAATCGGGCTTTGTACAGCCTACCACCACCACGGTACCTTTGTTTGGCAATACTACGGTGAAGGCTATCAATAACCTTGATGCGCAGGTGAGCTTCAAGGTACCTTCCATCAAATCCATTGTCAAGGTAGGGGGTACCAATCTAGGTGGTAAGCCTTACGTACAGGCTTTTGGTAGCGCGGCCATCGGGTCGATGTACTATGTATCGCTTACTTTCGATCAGCTTCTGAATTAAAAAGAACAGACCTACCCTATGGAATTTTTCAGTCCGAGGTAGGTACCTTAAGCGAATCCGGCTCATCCTTACCAAAAAGGATGAGCCGGATTTTTTGTAACAGAGAAAGGTACCTGTATTATTTGAAAGAATAGCCTAGTAGTACCTTGTCAATCAACTATCTTCTGCATCGTCCAGCGCCCGTACCTCGCGGAACAGGTCCAGCAACGACTCGCCGGGTACCTGGCCGTCCCCTAGTTTACTATTCTTGAAGTAGTCAATAAAAAGTTCTTCAATAGAAAGCTTGTCGGGATCGAGTCGCAGTCGCTCGGCGGCTTCGGCCTTGGCCTCTTTGGTTCGTATTTCCGGTATGATCGCCATTAGCGCCGGGTGAGCGTCAAGAAGCCGTTTTTTATCGGCCGATTCGAGGTAGGTTTCGGTCACCATCGTGATCTGCACGAGGTCGTCGCGGTGGTCGGCCAGCCACGTCAGGGCATCGTCCACATTTTCAAACTTCCCCCGATGTAGCTTTTTACCCTGTTTGAGCTCAATAGGGCGGTAACTGCTAAGTGTTCCGGCCTCGGCTTCGATCAGGACTACATACTTGGTCTGATTCGATTCTGAGAAACTGTACCCGAGCGGACTGCTGGAATACACCACCGGGCAGGGTACCTTATCGACAATCTGATAGCGATGCAGATGGCCCAGAGCCGTGTAGTGAATTTGTGCAGGAATGTTTTCGGAATAGACTACCTGCGCTCCACCAATATTGAGGATAGGTCGCTCGTCGTCGGGTTCTTCGGGCATGTCGCCGCCTTTGCGCATCATGTACAGGTGCGTTACGAGCATATTGAAGCCCGCGTCGTCGAGGTACTGGTTAGCCAGTTGCTGCCAGTGCGTTTGCAGGTGCATCCGCAGGGCTTCTTCGGTATCTTCCAGCCCCAGAAACGTTTTCAGGCGCTGCTCGTTGGCATAGGGCGTAAGCAAAAGACGTAGCGGGAAATCAGCCTTGGGTAGTTTAATTTCTACAAAACCTTTGTCCACTTTTACTACCTCTACCCCTGCCTGAGTGCGGAAGGGCTTCACTTCGGCATTGGGAAAACCGACGAAAATAATGCCGCAGGCCCGCGCCATGGCATCAGGTACCTCGATGCGCTCGGGGGAGTCGTGGTTGCCCGCAATGGCGATGATTGCCCGCCTACCATTAGCCGACAGGCAATGTAAGGTACTATATAATAATTCGGTAGCCTCTGATGATGGGCTGAAATTGTCGAACAAATCGCCCGCGATTACTACGCAGTCCACGGCCTCGCGGTCGGCTATTTCGCAGATTTCGTCCAGCACCAGCTTCTGCTCGTCCAGGCGGGCGTAATGATCCAGCTTTTTACCAATGTGCCAGTCGGCTGTGTGGAGGATTTTCATTTTTGGCTGTCGGCCTTATTTTACTA
>Ga0114915_1001270_pt1 | contig 10977 bp, 8 predicted proteins | sample MalvirAntarct_55_FD_87288 | JGI IMG/M metagenome (GOLD analysis project Ga0114915, IMG submission 87288) | Marine viral communities from the Global Malaspina Expedition - Malaspina viral metaG Antarct_55 | ecosystem: Environmental > Aquatic > Marine > Oceanic | place: South Georgia Island...
AGTAATATAATGTTAATTGTTGTAAAAGAACGCACCAAAGAAATTGGAATTAGAAGGGCTTTAGGCGCAACACCTTGGGGAGTTAGAATGCAAATTCTTCAAGAATCTTTAACACTAACAATTCTTTCTGGCATGGCAGGTGTTTCATTTGCCGCTGGAGTTATTTGGCTTATTAATTTTTTATTAGAACGTATTGGTCCAGTAGAAAACTTTGCCAATCCATCTGTAGATATAAAAGTAATTTTAATCGCATTATTAATTTTAATATTTTTTGGAGTACTTGCGGGTTTAATACCTGCAATAAGAGCAACTAAAATGAAACCAATTGATGCATTACGAACCGAATAAACATAAGATCAATAAATAAAAAAATACATTTATGAAAAGAGTAGGAACCATAATCACTTTAGCGGTTATTGTAATATTATTTATAGTAGGGATACGTTATATTTATTTAAAAGATCAAAAAGATCCCATAGTATATCAAACACAAGGCCCCACAACAGAAACCATCATTAAAAAAACAATGGCTACTGGAAGCATCGTGCCAAAAGAAGAGGTATTAATCAAACCAAATATTTCTGGAATTATAGATGAAATATTTGTGGAAGCGGGTGATTTTATTAACTCTGGAGATCTTATAGCAAAGGTCAAAGTAGTGCCTAATGTTTCTTCATTAAACAGTGCCAAAAATAATATAAATAGTATAAGTACTCAAGTAGAAACTGCACGATTGGCATTTCAAAATCAAGAAAACATTTACAATAGACAAAAAGGACTTTTTGAAAAGGGAGTGATTTCAGCAAATGAGTTTGATACCGCACAGTTATCTTATGATCAAACCCAACAACGATACAAGCAAGAGCAAATTAGTTTAACAAATGCTCGTCAAAACTATGATATTGTAAAAACAGGTACCACCAGTGGTATGGGTGCAGCTGCAAATACAGAAATTAGAGCAACAGTTTCAGGGATGGTATTAGATGTTCCAGTTAAAACAGGAAATCAAGTAATTGAATCTAATAATTTTAATGACGGAACTACTATTGCAATCATTGCAGATGTTGGGAATATGATTTTTGAAGGTAAAGTAGATGAAAGTGAAGTAGGTAAAATTAAAGAAGATTTACCCCTAGAAATTACAGTAGGAGCAATTGAAAACAAAAAATTTGATGCAATTTTAGATTATATAGCTCCAAAAGGAGTTGACGAAAATGGAGCGATTCAATTTGAAATAAAAGGGACCTTAAATAAAAAAGATTCTACTTTTATTCGCGCAGGGCTAAGTGCTAATGCATCTATTATTTTGGCAAGGGCTGACAGTGTTATGTCTATAAAGGAAGCTTTAATTCAATACGACTCAAAAACTAAAAACCCCTTTGTAGAAGTGGAAGTTGGAGATCAGAAATTTGAAAGAAAAGACATTGAATTAGGGATTAGTGATGGTATTAATGTTGAAGTAATAACAGGGATATCTGAAGGTGATAAAATAAAAGTTTGGAATCAATTAAAACCTGCAGCTAACTATGGCAGGGGATGATAATTGTTTTTTTTATCAAAAACTGTAACATTTTTAACATTTTAAAGACAAATTCAACAATGACTATCAATATGAAAAAGTTTGTAATTATGTGTTTATTCCTAACTACTGGATTAACACTTACGGCACAGAATAAAAATTGGACGCTTCAAGAATGTGTAGCGTATGCTATAGAGAATAATATCTCTGTAAAACAATCTGAATTAGAAATTGAAAATTCAGATATTTCAAAAAGTGATGCTATTGGGAACTTCTTGCCATCTCTAAATGGATCAGCTGGAAACAGCTGGAATACAGGGCTTACACAAGATGTAACTACTGGGGTGTTAAGGAATATTACTTCAAGGAGTTCATCTTATAATATAACTGCAGGAGTTACTGTATTTGGTGGATTACGTAACCACAGAGAATTGCAAAAAGCAAAAATGCTACAACTCTCCTCTCAATACAATTCAAGTAAAATTAAAGATGACATTGCTTTGTTTGTAGCCAATGGATATTTACAAGTACTATTAACTAAAGCGAACCTCCAAGTAGCTATTGAACAAAATAAAGTAACTGAAGAACAAATTTTACGAACTCACAAATTAGTTGATGCAGGTATTTTACCAGCAGGAGATTTATTAGAAATAAAAGCGGTTAGTGCTCAAGAAAAACAAACTATTGTTAATTCAGAGAGTAATGTTAGAATTTCCTTAATCAGTTTAGCACAGTTATTATTAATTAAGGATTATGAAAATTTTGATATTGCAGAACAAGAATTTTCTGTAATCTTATCAGAACTTACAGGAAAGAATGTTGATGAAGTAATCAATTCTGCTAAAGAAAACAGATTCGAAGTTAAAATTGCTGAGCAAAATATGAGTGTTGCTCAAAAAGATTTAGAAATTTCCAAAAGCATTTATTGGCCAACTATTAATGCATTTTTCAATTACAATACCAGAGAAACAGACATTCCTAGGATTTCTTCAATTGCAAATCCAACCAATCCTACGATAACAACTCAAATTGGGTATGTAGGAGCTACTGGTGAGGCAGTTCTTTCTGAAATTCCAAATACGAGTTTAGTAGAAAATTCTGCTAAACCATTTGGAGAACAACTATCAGATAACGATGGTATTTCTTATGGTTTAAATATGAGCATGCCAATATTTAACGGTTTTTCTACGCGAAACAACGTAAAGAGAAATTTGGTTAATGTTAAAAGAAATGAATATCAATTAGAGCAAGCAAAACTAGATTTAGAATCTTCTGTTTATCAAGCTTTTGTTGATGCAGAAGGAGCTAGAAAATCCTATGATGCTGCGCTAGCATCTTTTGAGTCTCAAGAATTAGCCTATGAATATGCTCAAACTAGATTTGACGTTGGTTTAACAAATTCCTTTGAATTTAGCCAATCAAAACTTAGATACAGTCAATCAAATATTGAAGTAAATCGCTCTAAATATGATTATATTTTTAAACTAAAAGTATTAGAATTATTTTTTGGAATCCCAGCTACAGAGCTTAAATTTTAAATATGAAAAAGAAAACGATCATTTGGATAATAGTCATAGTTATATTACTAATTGTAGTACTGATAGGTGGTAAAAAAGCGGGTTGGTTTGGAAAAAGCGGAAATTTTAAACAAATTGAAGTTACCAATATAAGCTTGATTGATATTGTTGAAACTGTTGCTGCTACTGGAAAAATACAACCAGAAGTTGAAATAAAATTATCATCTGAAGTTTCAGGTGAAATTATTAAACTGCCGATTAAAGAAGGGCAACAAGTAAAAAAAGGAGACTTATTAGTAAGTATAAATCCTGATTTAGTTCAAGCATTGGTAAATCAATCTCAAGCGAGTTTACAAAATGTAAAGGCACAATTAACACAGGCAGAAGCGAATCTTGATAATTTGAAATTAAATTTTGATAGAAATAAAGAATTGTATGAAAAAGGGGTAATATCTAAATCTGACTGGGAAAGAACCTTTACTGATTATGAAGTCGCAAAAGCGAATGTAAAGTCTGCTTATTATAATGTACAAAGTGCTCAGTCCTCTGTTAAACAGTCAAGAGACAACTTAGCTAGAACTTCCATTTTTGCACCTAGAGATGGTACCATCTCAAAATTGTCTGTTGAATTGGGAGAACGAGTTGTTGGTACTGCTCAAATGGCAGGTACTGAAATTGTGAGGGTTGCAAACCTAAATAATATGGAAGTTGAAGTAGATGTAAATGAAACCGATATTGTAAAAGTAAATGTTGGAGATTCTACTATTGTTGAAGTTGATGCATATTTAAAAAGAGAATTTAAAGGAGTTGTAACCGAAATTGCAAATACTGCTGAAAATACCTTGTCGGTAGATCAAGTAACTAATTTTAAAGTAAAAGTTAGAATTCTCCCCGAATCTTATAAAGATTTATCGGCAGATAAACCTGAAAACTCATCACCATTTCGGCCAGGAATGACTGCTACGGTAGATATAATTACTAATAAAAAAGAAAATATTATTGGAGTTCCAATTAGTGCAATAGTAATTAAAACAGATACTTCAAGTGCAGGAAGTAAAAAAATTATTAAAGAAACAATTTCTTCAAAGACTGAAAAATTTGAATGTGTTTTTGTTAAAATTGGAGATATAGCTAAATTAAGAGTTATCACTACAGGAATTCAAGATGATTCTAATATTGAAATTACTTCCGGATTAAATGAAGGTGATGAGGTAATTACTGGACCTTATAATACGGTTACAAAAATTTTGAAGTCTGGTGATCAAGTAGAAACCAAATTAGCGGATAAAAAAGAAGAAGGCGAAGAAGATAAATAATTCTCAACTATGGCCGTAATTTTATGTTTAGAAACTTCAACTACAAATTGTTCTGTTGCAATAGCTGTTGACGGTGAAATAATTGCTTTACAAGAGGATAATAACAATAAATATTCTCATGCAGAAAAATTACATTCATTTATTGATCAAGTATTAGCGGAAAGCGGAATATTAAAATCGAGTTTGCAAGCGATTGCTGTTAGTAAGGGACCAGGATCTTATACTGGACTTCGCATAGGCGTGTCTGCAGCTAAAGGATTGTGTTTTGCTATGGATGTGCCATTAATCGCTATACCTACATTAGAAGCGCTTGCACATCAAGCTGTAGTAGAAAATGGATATATTATACCCATGCTAGATGCAAGGCGATTGGAAGTGTATGCAGCGGTATTTTCTTCAGATAATGATCAAATACGAGAAACAAAAGCCGAGGTACTTGACGAAAATTCGTATGATGGTTATTTAAAAACAACTAAAGTTTGTTTTATCGGTGATGGTGTTGAAAAATTTAAAGCGCTGTGCAAACATAAAAATGCTGTTTTTATGGATAATAAGCTACCATCAGCAAAACAAATGGGAGCTCTTGCAGAACTAAAGTATCAAAAAAACGACTTTGAAGATGTCGCTTATTTTGAGCCTTATTATTTAAAAGATTTTATAGCGGGTTAGTTCTGGTATAAAAAAAAATTAATAAAATTTACAAACGTGCTCCTTGAACTCCATCTAAATACATGATGGCTTTTTTTAGATCTTTTTCCTTATTTAAGTCAAGATTTTGTTCTTTGATGTAGTTTTTCAAGGGTTTTAATGAAGAGCTTTCTCCAAATACTTTTAGTATTTTCTTTTTTGATTTAGGAAGTTCCGTCATTTCTCCATTTTTAGTATACAGGTTATAAGTTGATCGGTCATCAAATTTTGCTAGAGTGGACCTTTCGTAGGTGTTTTTAGCTTTTCTAGGTGGAAAATATTTTTTTGTTATCTTTTTAAGTAGGCTAAAATTAGTTCCATCAAAAACTACTAAATAATAGCCTTTAAATGGTATAAAGACGAAAGTGTCTTTCATTATTGTGGCATAAATATCTTTCGATCTTACAAGAGACTTCGCTTCTTTATCATCGCTAGTTAATGTTTCTTTATGTTCTATTTCATCTGCAATGGCATTATAACGCAAAGCTACATTGCTTAAAATCACTTCATTTTCTAGATAAACATTTCCTAATATAAAATTGTCGGTATAGTAAGGAGTTCCATCGTAGTTTTCAGGATTAGATGGATTATAGATGCTATTTGTATTATTTCGATCAAGATTATCAGTAAATAAAGCTACTTGACGCTGTGTCGCTAAGTTTTGTGATTGTGCTTTGGTAATTGAGCTAAAAATAAACAAGAATATAATTACGTTATAAAGAATCTTATTCATGTGTGTTTTTATTTAGTTATTAATATTTTTTTAAAATTGCAAAATAAAGAGACTGTTTTTGTTAATTATAAAGTATTGTAGTAACTTATAACTTCAATAAGTCCAGCTTCTTTGTTGATATTTATATTGTTTTCCTTTATAAATAATTTCACTTCTTTAGATTGATCTCCGAAGATTTTTATCTTAGATTTTTTTGAATTTGGCATTTCAACTAATACGCCATCTTCTTGATAAAGAAATAAAATATTTTTTTCTTTATAATTGGCTGCAACGTTGTTGCTATAGGATGTATAAGCTTTTTGTTCTGGGATATAAACTTTTTTTATTTTTTTGTAAAGAGCTGCTTTTTCTCCAGAATACAAATCAACAAAATACCCTTGGGCAGTATTATTTTCATTGGGAATTAAAAAAACATATTTTTCATTTTCTAAATTTATTGAAATACCTTTAGATCCAATTAATACCTTAGCTTGATCATCTTTTAATACAGCTGTTTTTTTAACTTCAAATAAATCTTTTGCAGCATTGTATCTCAAACCTATGTTTTGAGCGATAACGAGGTCATTTTTTAAAATAGTACCGTTTTGAAATGCTTTGTTTTGATATGGAGTTCCAGTAAAATTAGCTTCTAAGTAAACATCTATATTTCTCTTAGATAAATACTCATTGATATCAGTGTCGTTATTTAAAGGTTGAGCTCCAACATTAATTGAATATAAAGAAACAATGATTGAACAAGCTATTAATAAATTCTTTTTCATAATGAATTTTTATTGTTTTAATTTTCAGTGAGCGAAGATATTTTATATGCAGTGATTTATTAGTGAATAAATTGTTAAAATTATAAAAATGAATAGATTTTAACAATTATAAAAATAGTAGATATATAATTATTTATTTTTTACTATTTAATGAAATTTAATGCTTCTGAAATATCTGATACTGGAAGCTTACAACTATTATTAACACACACATAAATCAAAGTTTCCCCGTCTATATACCTATAATTTAGCAAGGGTTTTTTACTTTCAGAAGTACTACCAGCTATCAGAATATTTGGAAGATAGCGTGCGTTTAATTCCGCTATTTTTTTAGAAGCATCTTTACCAACCACTACCACTTCGTAAAAGTTATCTTGAAAATTAGACATTAAATCTAACCAATTAGAAAAACCGCTTGGATAGCTTTCAATTTCTGGTTGAACATTGTGTAACATTTTTGATGCGGTGGTTAAGTATTTTTTATTGTCAAAATGATGCGAAAGAATCAATAAGTTTTTAGCCATTATAGAATTTGAAGCAGGAATCACGTTGTCCCTATATTCAAAATTTCTTGCAACAAGTTTTTCATCTTCTTTTGAAGTAAAATAGAACATGTTTTTTTCTGCGTCAAAGAAATTTTCGAAGGTATATGCTGCTAATTCGTTAGCCTTGTTGATCCACAGCTCATTTAAAGTAACTTCATACAAAGCTATAAAAGCATCAATTACTGCTGCGTAATCTTCTAAGTAACCATTAATAGTGCTTTTTCCGTCTTTATAGCTGTGGTTTAAAGCACCATTCTCCTGTAATTGATGATTGATTAAAAATTGACCGTTTTTTTGAGCTGCATTTAAATATTCTGGAACTTGAAAGGCTTTATAAGCATCTACATACCCTTTAATCATTAATGCATTCCAAGAAGTTAAGGATTTATCATCTAATCTGGGTTTTGCTCTGTTATTTCTATAGGCTAAAAGTAGTTGTTTCCAATTTTTCTTTTTTTGGTTTAATTCTTCTTGTGAAATAGAAAATTCAGTAATAATTTCTTGATCACTTTTTTTTCTAATTAATACATAGTTTTCTTTTTCCCACTTCCCATAATTAGTTACATTATAGTATTCTGAAAATAGGTTAAAGTCTTCTTCTAACTGAAGTTTTAATTCCTCTTTATTAAAAACATAATATGCACCTTCCTCAAGTTCACCTTCCTCAGAAACACTATCGGCATCTAAAGAAGAATAAAAAGCACCTTCTTGATGGGTCATTTCTTTTTTAATATACTCTAAAGTTTCTTTAACCACCTCTTCATACAATGGTTTTTTAGTTGCCTTATAAGCTTGGCTGTACAAACTTACCAATTGAGCATTATCGTAAAGCATTTTTTCAAAATGAGGAACGTGCCATTTCATGTCGGTACTGTAGCGTGAAAAGCCTCCTCCAATATGATCATAAACTCCACCGTAAGCAATATTATCTAAGGTTAAATAAACATAATCTAGAATTTGTTTATCCTTGTTTTTAATGCCATGACGCAACAAGTAATTAAGATTATTTGGCATCATAAATTTAGGAGCTCGATTGGGTCCCCCGTATTTATTATCGAAGGTTGTACTCCAGTTTTTTATAGTATTTTCTATCGGAAAATCAATAAAATTTAGTTCATTGGTATTTACCTTAATTAAATCCATAGTTTTAATGCCCTCCTCTAATTTATCAGCATAATCAATCAAGTTTTGAGGATTTTTATCGTAAAGCTTTTGCATTTTTTCTAAAGAGCTGAGCCAAGCTTTTTTGGTAAAATAAGTACCTCCCCAAACGGGTCTTCCGTCTGGAAGGGTAATCACATTAAGCGGCCATCCAGCACTCCCAGTCATTAATTGTACCGCATTGATATAAATTTGATCCACATCAGGACGTTCTTCTCGATCTACTTTAACCGAAATAAAATTTTTATTCATCACAGCAGCTACCGTAGAATCTTCAAAGCTCTCTTTTTCCATTACATGACACCAGTGACAAGCCGAATAACCTACACTAATTATCATTAGTTTTTTCTCATCTTTTGCCTCTTGAAGTGTTTCTGTATTCCAAGCTTTCCAATTTACTGGATTATGAGCATGTTGGAGTAAATAAGGACTGGTTTCATTTATTAATGGGTTGGTATACTGGTGAGAATTTTTCAAAGTTTCTTTTGTTGAAGAATTACAAGAAAAAAATAAAGTCGCTATAAATGACAAAAAGACTAGTGATCGCATAAAATATTATTATCAAACAAAAATACGTTTTTGAAAAATCAAAAACGCATTATAAAATAAAATAATTCTTGAGGTATTTTATTGCTGACAACTCATGCATTGCAGTGATCAACACCTTTTAATTAAAAATACTATTCTTAGATAAGCTTCTTATTAAAAGTTCTATTATTAGAAACTATTTGTAAATAATAAATTCCAGAAGTTAATTTTCTAAATTAATATAAACTTAATTTAATGTTTTATTGCAGTCTGCGATATTTGTTCCAAGGAGTCTGATAAAAAAAAGGTTATCGTTTTGATAACCTTTTTTACTTAAAAAATTTCAAACATTAATTCCCCAAAAAATATTTGATTATCAAACGTAATATTAATTATCTAATAAAAATAGGTGTATTACATTACACTTATTTTTATTATGATTAACAAAAGGAATAAACTTGTTTATTGTAGATTTATTTGAATGCCCTCAATTAATTAAATACTAACCATTAATAGCTTCCACGGTAGTGACTTTTCCATGTAGCATTTCAGTAAGCATAGCTTCTATTCCATTTTTAAGGGTAACCGTTGATGATGGACATCCGCTACAAGCACCTTGTAATATAACTTTTACAGTTTTTGTGCTTTCAATATAAGAGTCAAAAGCAATGTTTCCACCATCTGCCTCAACAGCGGGTCTTACATATTCATTTAATATAGAAATGATTTCTTTATCAATGTCTGAATATTCCCTTTCTTCAATTAATTTGTTTGTTTGTTCTTCTTTTTGAAGAATTTCATCTTTAAATATTAATTTTCCCGATTCAATATAAATTTTTATAAAATCTCTTAATTCATTGGAAAACTCTTGCCATTCGTAACCATTTTGTTTTGTCACCGAAACATAATTATTATTGATAAAAACTTCTTTAACAAAAGGAAAGTTGAACAATTCATTTGCTAATGGAGCATAGGTAGCATCGCTTTTAGTTTTAAATTCATACATTGTATTTGCAATGGATTTATTTGCTACAAATTTTAAAACCTCAGGATTTGGTGTGCTTTCTGCATAGATGGTAATAGGAATTTTTTTAGGATTTTTTTCATTTTCTTCAGGGACTTCGATAACAGGTTTTCCTGCACTCAGGTATTTTTCAATAGTTTCGGCCACTTCATTTTGCACATCTTCCCATTTTAATTGAGTTAAATCGGTTGAGAACTTCTCGATAGCAATAAAATTCTGAGAAATATAGATGGTTTTTACAAAAGGCAGGTAAAATAATTCCTGAGCGATAGGGCTTTGTTTAGCTTCGTCAATACTCGTAAATTCATAACTTTTCGCCTGCGTTAGGAAAGAGTTTGCTACAAATTTTACAATATTCTCATTATTTGTAAGTTGTACGGATATATTAATTTCAGGCATCTGTTAATTTTTTACAAAAATATGAAAAGAAAAGCAATGTATTCAATATATTTGAAAGCTTATTTAATTTTAAAATAGCAAAAAAATAGTGGTATTAATTCCAGAATTAGCATAGGCGACAATTTGCATTTAATTGATAATAAATTGTGCGTCTATATTTTATAAAATTAAACCACCATTATTTTTTTAAAACATGACCTAAAGGGTGCTGTTAAATTTGTTAAAAAAAGTAGGGTTTTTTACTTTTAAGTTGTCAAATAATAAGATAAAATTTTAATTAAAGTAACCTACTGCATGAAGAAAAAAGTACCCTCCATCGCTTCAAATTTATTCTATAAAAATTTAAAAAAATTCATATACTGCCTATTGTTTTTGGCTCCTACACTGTCATTCTCTCAGTATGATATGGATTTATTTTTGCAGTTTAATGGAAATTATGACTTTACAGCAATTGGAAATACCTTAAATCCCGCACCTAATCCGTGTAATATTTCAACAGAGAGCAGTGCAACTCTTACTCTTGAGCCTTCGCAATCTATCGTTTCTGCACATTTGTATTGGGCAGGTTCAGGGTCAATTGATTTTGGTGCTGAATATCCATCGGATAGGATTGTTTTTTTAAATGGAAATGAAGTAAGAAGCTCAAGACAATTTCAAGCTACCGCAAATTTTGGTGGTGGTGGTAGGGATTACTTTTCCTATTATAAAAATGTTACAGAATTTGTGACAGGTAATGGAACATATACCTTATCAGGCTTTGATATTACAGATAATATTCAAGGGAGCC
>Ga0114915_1001273_pt1 | contig 10964 bp, 6 predicted proteins | sample MalvirAntarct_55_FD_87288 | JGI IMG/M metagenome (GOLD analysis project Ga0114915, IMG submission 87288) | Marine viral communities from the Global Malaspina Expedition - Malaspina viral metaG Antarct_55 | ecosystem: Environmental > Aquatic > Marine > Oceanic | place: South Georgia Island...
GTAGATAGGTCACTCATAGAGAGTGGCCTAACTATTATTCAAAAATAAAATACAATGGCGGTAAATATAAACACAGTATATACTACAGTATTATTCATACTGAATAAAGAGCAGAGGGGGTATATTCCACCAGCTGAGTTTAATAGTCTCGCTGTCCAGGTTCAAAATGATATTTTTGATACTTATTTTCCTGATGGTAATCAAGTTAACCGCTTTAATCAAAATAATCGTCAAAACGATACTGAGTTCTTTGACATGTTCAAAGACATCTCTTATAAACTTTTTCCTTTTGAAAAAGAAACAGATTTTACCTATAATGCTGCAAATACAGGATTTATATACACAGCTAATAAAACAATATACAAGTTAGGAGAAATTATCGCAACAACTCCAGCTTCGCAAACAAGTCAACCGTCTAATATAGAATCAGTTGTACAATTAACAAGCAAAAGTGATTACACAGAAATCACAAGGTCAAAACTTACAAAACCAACTGCTCAATATCCTATTTGCTTCACAACACAAACAGCTGCTGCAATCGCACCGGCTACAACACCACAATTATTAATAAAAGTTTCCCCAGCTTCAGCTACGACAACTTTAAAGGTTAATTGCCTATTTAAACCAATTGATCCTTCTTGGACATTTACAATTGGTTCTTTAGGTCAATATGTTTATAATACTACTACTTCAATAGATTTTCAACTAGACGTTTCAGAGCAAAATAATTTAATAATTGATATATTAAAATACGCGGGTATAATAATAAAAGATCCACAGATAGTACAAGCTGCGACACAAGCTTCACAGCAAGAAGAAATAAACTTAAAACGTTAATAAATGGCACTAATAACTGAAAACAATAGACAATATTATGCTGGGGCCCAAGGCTTTTTAGCCGCATCAGCTCTTACAGGCCAGAAATTTACCGCTACTTTTGATACTGATTTAGTTTTTGGAAGCTTTAATCCATTAGAAACAGATTATGCTTTAAATAATTTTAAACTATATACAGCAGCCCCAGGTGTTAATCAATATACAGAGTATACACTTGCTTACGCAGTGGTAAATAATGTTATTACAATAACAGCCGCTATAGCATTAAATACTAGTATTGTTGTTCAATTAAAATCAGCTGAGGGTGGTAACTACGGTAACAGAGATGCTTATGGCTCAGCTGTACAGGAAAACTGGGGTTCTTATTCATATATAACTTTAAATGACATTATAGACAATTTCATGGTTGGGTATGTAGGTGACGGTAAATTAATAGGTAAAGTTAAAAAAAGTGATGTATTATTTTTTGCAAAAAGAGGCTTACAAGAGTTTAGTTATGATACACTTAAAAGTATTAAATCTCAAGAATTAAATATACCAAACAGTTTAAGTGTTCCAATACCACAAGATTATGTAAATTACGTAGGAATTAGTTGGGTAGATCTAGCAGGTGTAAAACACATTATATATCCTACAACTTTAACTAGTAATCCATATAGAACTCCATTACAAGATAATGATGGTATACCTACTCAAGATAATTTTGGTTCTAATACTCAAGGTACTTCTATAATAAATCAAAGATGGGATGACAATAATTTAAGAAGTCTTAATAATGATCTTGATAATAGCAATTTCTTTTCTAATATCTATGGCGGTGGTTTTGGAAACGGTTTTGGAACAGTTGGTGGCCAATATGGTCTTCAACCTGAAGTAGCTCAAATAAACGGTTGGTTCACAATAAACGAAAGAGAAAATAAAATTTCATTTTCTAGTGATTTAGCAAATAAATTAATATTATTAGAATACATCTCTGATGGTCTTTCTAGCGACTTAGATACTAAAGTACCTAAGATGGCTGAAGAAGCAATGTATGCGTACGTAAGCCATGCTATAGTATCTACTAGAGCTGCTCAACCTGAATACGTTGTAAATAGACTAAGTAGAGAGAAAACAGCAAAATTAAGAAACGCAAAAATTAGATTGTCAAATATCAAATTAGATGAATTTACTCAAATCATGAGAGGTAAATCTAAATGGATTAAATCATAAAGTTATATGCCTAAAGTCACTAATACTTTTATAAAAAGTAAACTAAACAAAGATTTAGATGCTAGACTTATCCCTAATGGAGAATATAGAGATGCTGTAAACGTACAGATTAGTAGATCAGAAGGTGATAGTGTTGGTTCACTTGAAAATGTTTTAGGTAATATTTTAGCTTTTGATTTTAATTTAACCGCAGATCATTCTTGTATTGGTTATTTAACCGATGAATCTACAGGTTTTGTTTATATATTTTTAACAAACTTTACTGATGTTTTAGGTGCAAACTCAAGATCTTATTCTACAACTTCTTCAAATTATATTTATCAATATAATGTAGTAAATGGAACAGCTATAGCTTTAGTTACAGGATCTTTTTTAAATTTTTCTAAAGGAAATCCAATATATGGAATTAATGTTTTAGAAAACTTATTGTTTTGGACTGACAATAGAAATCAACCTAGAAAAATAAATGTAACCTTAGCAAACCCATCTTCAATAGCAACTCCAACATATTATAATAATGAAGATCAAATATCTGTAGCAAAATATAATCCTTACAGAGCAATGGAATTGTTTCAAGAAGTAGGTGTTGACACAGGTATCTTAGAATCTAATATGAAGGATGTTACATCTAAGTTTGTAGCTAATGGTGGAACCGCAACTGTTTTTAGTGCTACACCTGGAGCAACATCTACAATTGTAATAAATAATATACAGGGTCAAGTATTAACAGATGACAGCGAGTACTCACTCCAAGGAGCTAAAATATTTACAGTAAACAATGTTACTGGAGCTTTAACAGATACGGGTTTTACTGTTGATACATTTGTATATTCATCTGGTCCTCCTGTAGTTACATCAATAACTCTTACTGGTAATTTTAATCCAACAGCTTCTACTGAGTTGGTGTTTAATCCAAATCCTTATTATGATCAAACATTTGTAGGAGACAAAAACTATTTAAAAGATTTATTTGTACGGTTTAGTTATAGATTTAAATTTATTGATGGTGAATATTCTATAATGGCGCCATTTACACAAATTGCATTTATTCCTAAACAAGACGGGTATTTCATGTATGTAAATGAAGATGGTCAACCTGAAAAAGATGATTTATCAAATACTTATAGAAGCACAGTTGTTTCTTTTATGGAAAATAAAGTAGATAAAATAAAATTAATAATACCAAGACCTGATATTACAACAACTCTATTAAGTGGTTTAAACATAACAGAGATAGATATACTAATGAAAGAATCTGATGGTTTGTCAGTTAAAGTTGTTGAAACATTAAACATTAAAAAAGGTGATGCTAATGATTCTTCAGGAGACATAATATATGATTATAAATCAACTAAAGCTTTTAAAACTTTACCTTCAGATGAAATAACTAGAGTTTATGATAAAGTTCCAGTTAGAGCATTTGCTCAAGAAATAACAGGTAATAGAGTTGTTTATGCTAATTTTCAAGACAAACACACTCCACCTTCTTCTATAGATTATAATATTGCTGCAACTGAAAAATCACCAACTGATTTAAATAGAGGAGCTTCAGTTGTTGATTCTCCAGGCGCTCCAACAACTGGGGCAACTATATCTCTTCAAAACAGCACAGGAAATATAGTGGCAGGTTCTACAGTTTCAGGCACAGGTATATCTGCAATAACAACAGTCACCGCTATTGTTGGTGATCCAGTGACACAAATAACAGTTAGTCCAGTAATAGCTGCTCCAGGTTTAAGTGATAATGTTGCTTTAACTTTCACTGCATTTTCTAAAGATGCTGATAATACTAGCAGGGTAGATTATCCTAATTCCTCATTAAAACAAAACAGAAATTACCAAGTTGGAATTATTTTGTCTGACAGATACGGAAGGCAATCAACAGTTATATTATCTGATGATGTTACTATAAATCCAACGTTTATTAATTTTGGAGATTCAACTGTATATAGCCCATATGATAGTGATAATACAGTAAGAAGACCAAGTAGTTGGGCTGGTGATTCATTAAAAGTTTTATTTAATAATGCAATTGGACCTTTAAACCCTTCTATAAGCGGATCAATTAATACAAGTCCTGGTTCTATTGAATATCCTGGAATATATAATGGTAATACTACATCTTCTTTATATAATCCATTAGGTTGGTATTCGTATAAAATAGTAGTAAAACAAACTGAGCAAGAGTATTACAATGTTTATTTACCTGGTATTATGGCTTCTTATCCTGGTATCAATCAACAATCACTAGAATTAGGTAGCACATCTCACATTGTATTAATAAATGACAATATAAATAAAGTACCAAGAGATTTAACTGAAGTAGGTCCAGATCAAAAACAATTTAGAAGTTCTGTTCAGTTATTTGGTAGAGTGCAAAACTCAGCAGAAAACATCACAACAGTCAATTACGGAAAACAATCAAAGCAATATTATCCTGGTCAAGAAACTGATACAGCAACTATAATATCTGTAATGAGAGATATGTTTGACGTGCCAGCAACGCTAGCATCTGGTTCTGGATTTTTTCAATTTTATGATAATGAGTCTAATCCTTTAATATCAAGAATAAGCACTAGTAGTAAAATAGGTCATAAATCCGATACAGTAGGAGGAATACAACACTTAGCCGTGTATGAAACAGAACCCGTTGAGTCTTTATTAGATATATTTTGGGACACTTCTACTTCTGGATTAATAACAGATTTAAATAAATTAATTGATAACTCAACTGGCGCTATTAGAACTTTCAGTTCTTGGACACCTGACTTTACAGAAGCAGCAACCACAAGTCCTGCTTCTTCAGCAGAAATACTAGCTAATGATTTTTCAGTTCTAAATGCACAAGGAGTATCTGTTATTCCTACTAGTTTAACTATAATTAGTGTAATAGATGGAAATGGAACTAATTTTTCAGGCGCTACTGCTTATTTTCAATTAATTACAAGAACAGGTGCTGACGCAGGTTTATTTAATATTGCTATTACTGGAGGCTATTTTAACAATGTATATTATGGTCCTAGTGCAAGTTTAAGAAATTTTACTTTTAATTTTGAAGCAGTAATAAATTCAACTATTACACAAATTTCTGAAACAGCAAGTTTAACAAATGTAGCTCCAAGTATAACTTCATCTGTTCCTGCTCAAGGAAATATATTTACAAATAATCAAGAATCAACATTTATCACAATAAAAGGAGTAAACGGTTCTGCAAATACAGCATTAAGAAATAAAGATTTAGGTTATACTATAGTAAAACAACAAGACGCCAGCGGTAATAATGTAAACTTTTTTGGAACTTCAAGCACAGGAGTTGATGGAACAGAGTTTAAAACAGTAATACAAAATTTAAGTAATGGTTCAAATCCAATGGGCGTAGGTGATTACACTTTAGAAGTAGATTTAAACGATCCTAGTCTTTCAGTAACAGCATCTTACGTTATAAAAATAGGTACAGTTCCAGTTGCTGTTAATAATATTGTTTTAAATACTAGCAGTTCGTCAATTAACGGTATTTTTATTAGAATTAATCAAACAAATAACCCTAGCAATGGTTTTTATGTATTAGCAGGATATACTTTTGCTCAATGGCAAAATAGTAGCATAGGTTCCATAACTCAACCGTTTTTAATAGATCGTAAAAACGCTAGAACAGCACAGGGTTCTTGTGATAATTTGGTTTGGTACTATAGTTCAGTTTCAGAAAGCGCTGTGAAAAATTTATGGAAAGATTCTTGTAGCGGTGTTGGGGTTCCAGATGGACCAGCAGTATCTAACTTTACAGACTTTTATTACCAAGTATTAGAAGTGTAATATCATTAAAAAATAAGTAATAATAATCATGGCAGGAATAATAGTAGAAGTAAAATACTTTAACACTTTTGTTTTAAAAAAAGTAGTTCAATCAACAAATCCCGTTGGTACTAAGCCTCAAAACCAACCCGTATGGAATGGTTCTTTTGGTGTGCCTTCTACATTAGCTGGTGGTTATCCAGTAATCACAGACTCTGGCTATACTACAGAAAGTGATTTTAGTTGGGCAATAGAAGAATCAAGAATAAGAGGAGGTTATAATAACACATCTGTTGATTTTTCACCAAAAGCTTATTTAGTAGAAGATGAACCAAACGCCTCTAGACTTGGTAATTCAATAATATATTCTGGTATATTTAATTCAAGAACAGGTGTAAATAATACTAATGTTTTTCCAGTTGGCAGTAATATAACTAAAAGTGCAGATCCTTCAAATGGCTCTATACAAAAACTATATGCAGAAGATACTAATCTTACAGTTTTTCAACAATACAAAGTAAGCAGAGCCTTAATAGATAAAGATGCAATATACGCGGCAGAAGGCGGTGGTACTGTAACAGCTTCTAATTTAGTTATAGGAGTATTGCAACCTTATTCAGGAAAGTTTGGAATAAGTAATAATCCAGAAAGTTTCGCAGCTTATGGATATAGAAAATATTTTACAGATAAAAACAATAATGCTGTTCTAAGATTGTCTCGAGACGGTTTGACTGAAATATCTAAATATGGAATGCAAGACTTCTTTAGAGACGAACTAAACAACATAGATACAAGTTCTTCGCCAGGTGTAATTCAAGGTTCTTATGATCTTTATACTGATCAATATGTTTTATCTCTTCAACAAGACCCTGTTTATAATGACTCTAGAACAAGGCAATTTAAAACATTGACTTTTGATGATTCAATAAACGGTTGGACAAGCTTATTTACATATGAGCCAATTAGAATGTTTTCTATACGTAACAAATTCTTCTCAATGAAAGAAGATCAACTGTGGCAACATAATTCTAATTTAGTAAATAGAGGAAGTTTTTATGGTGTGGATAATCCAAGTACGGTAACTATAATATTTAATCCAGATCCTATAAGATCTAAAACTTTTAGTACAATGAGTTACGAAGGTAATAATGGATGGAAATTAACTACATTAGCATCTGATGGTACTGGTAAAGACTATGAAGCTTTATCTTGGAATAGTTCATTAGATACTACTAATTCCATATTTAGTTACTATGAAGGAGAATATATAATAAATCCAGCAAACGGAGCTGCAGTAACTAGAGCAAATTATAATACTGTATTTGGAACTGTTGATCCTCCATATCCTAGAATATATGCTGGATTTGATAGAAAAGAAAACGCTTATGTTGCTAATCTTGTTAATTCAAGTCCAGCAGCTAAAGGAGAAATAATATTTGGAAGTGTAATAAGTGGTATAAAAGGTTTTTATGCAACAGCAACTTTTTCAACAGATGCGACAACAGATCCAGGAGGAGAAAAACAATTGTTTTCAGTAGCAACAGATTTTTTCTCTAATAACGGATTTTAACGAATTAAATAAATAAAATATGAGTGTAGTAGTAGCAATGATAGGACTACAAGCGGCAAGCGCTTTGATAGGAGGAATATCAGCAAATTCTAGAAGAATAAAAGCTAAGGGTAAACAAGAAGAAGCTCAAGCAAAGCTTACAGCTTTAGAAAATAATAGACAACCTGTTATTAATCCTTATGAAGGAGTAACTGATTTATCTGGTATGCTTTCTAATCCAGCAGCTAATTTAGGTGTTGCTACTCAAGCTGCAGAGATGCAAATTGAACAAGCTGATATATCTTTAGCTAATACTTTAGATACAATTAGAGCTACAGGCGGTGGAGCTGGTGGTGCTACAGCTTTAGCACAAGCAGCATTACAAAGCAAAAAAGGTGTTTCTGCTAGTATAGAACAACAAGAAGCTCAAAACGAAAAGCTTAAAGCTCAAGGAGAACAACAATTACAACAAGCTAGAATGAGTGAGGCGCAAAGAGTACAACAAGCAGATGTTTCAGGTAAACAGTTTGTGTTTGGCACACAAGAGCAAAGAGAAGTAACTCAATTAGACAGAACTGATGCTCAAATGCAAAACGCAGAAGCTCAAAAAATTCAAGCTGGTGCTGATATAACTGGCGCAATAACAGGTGCTATTGGCGGTGTGGCTTCAGGTCTTGGCTCTTTAGCAGCTAGTGATTATGATTTTAATAAATAATTAATAAAAAAAATATGAGTTATAGAAACCCACAAGGTAATATCGACACTCAAAGCGGTCAGTATATCAGAAAACTACAACAAGATATAACTCAAGGTGTTGCTGGTTATGCTAAAGGATTAGATATTAAAAGAAAACAAGCTCAAGAAGATATAAAGAAAAAAATAAAAGAAACAGAAGCTTTAGGTTTACAGCAGGATCAATGGGATATGAATATTAGATCGCAAGTTGCAACAGCTGCTGGTGAAGTTAAATCTAAATCTCCGTTTATGTCTATGCAAATGCGTGAGCAATTAAACGAAAGAATAGATACTGTTTCAAAATACATTGGTTTACCTAATCTTACCGATGCTCAAAAGCAAGAGATAGTTAATATCAAGCAATTACCTAGTGTTATAAAACAATTTGGTATTAATTCAGGTACTTATACAGAAAATATAAGAACACAATTGCAAAACCAAGGAAGTTTTGGAGGTATTGATCCTACATATTCTTCTGAATTAACAGAAACTTTTTTAGGATTAAGTGGTGATAGTTCGGTTGAAGGAGAAACTTTTTGGAAAATGGACACTTCAGGTACAGAAGGTCCAATAGTTATGATGGGTTTTAAGAAAAAAGGTCAAGATGAAACAAGATGGGTTAATTCTAATCAATATAATGATTTAGCAGATTCTGGAGAAACGTCTGCAGTTGCAGTTATAAGAGATGTTAGTAAAGACATGCAGGGCATGGTAAACACTGCTTTGATGGGTAATAAAGAAGGTAAAGGAAATATAAAAGGAGAATATTGGGACGGTCAAAACGCTGAAAAAATAGGTGATGTAAAAGCTGGTGGAAAAATAACAGGTGAAAGACAAAGCTTAACAGTAAATAAAGATTTATTAAAGGAAAATATAAAAGATCAAGTTATAGCTTCTGTAAACAATACAGCTATAACTAATCAAGAAAAAATAGGTTTATATAATAAGTTTCAAAGAGATCTTAAAAAAGAAGACGCATCACTATTAGAACATGGTCAATTATTAAATGAAGAGCAAATCCTAGAGCTTGCTGATCTTTATTCTGACTATGCAATAGAATATTATTTACCACCAGGAGGTAATATAGTAAGCACGGTTGGTTTAAGAGATAACTCCAGCTCTAATTCAGATGCTAGGAAAACGGAAGCAAGCCAAGGCAATGCAGAGAGTTTAGCAACAGATATTTTAAATGCTGTTAATAATAAAGACAGAAGTTACTTTGCCGGCAATACGTATAGAGGCAAAGAAATAATTGACGTACTTTATGATGATAAAGATCGAGTTCAATTTTTGTTAGCTAGTGGAAGCACGGTAGAAGATGAAAACGGTAACAGAGTTAGAGAGGAAAGTAAATCAAGTTTCTTTGATGTGAAAAATGCCAATAACATGGCTAATTTATATGGTTCTTTTTCAGTTGATAGATTTGGAAGCGACACTGAAAGCGAAGCAATAAGGTTGTATGGGGAAAAATTCATAAAGAATAAAATAAATGAAGAAAAACCTAAAGGCAATAGGTTTGTTGGTGGTTTTGGTAATACTTCAAGCTCTGGAAAATAAAAAATAAAAACAATTTATTATGAATGAACAAGAAGGTCTAAAATTATCCTGGGACATAGCTGTAGAAAATGGTTTTGAAGGGAGTTTTGAAGATTATATGGAGTCTTTAGATGATTCTAAAAATTTAGAAAAAGCTTTTGATCAAGCTAAAAAAGAATCTTTTCCTGGTGATATGAATTCATTTGTCAATGGTTTAGGTTTGGGAAAGTCAAACGGTGTTGTGGCAGAGGATGCAACTGTGGCACCAGAAATGCAAGCGTCCGAGAATACGGTTTTAGAATCGGAAGATATTTCTTCGGGTTTAGAAAAACCTAAGAAAGAAGAAGATAAAATAGGAACTTTTTGGGAAGAATATGGACCTATGGGTTTTATTGACCTTGTTAAAGATGTCACTCAAGGGGTTAAACAAGGATATAAACAATCAGACGCTACTGATATAAATTATTCTTTATTTGAAAATGGAGTTAATTCTACTGACGAGGAAATAGAAGAATTTATAAAAATAAACAAAGATCAAATTGAAAACAGCACTCAATCTGCAGAGTATAAACAGTTTGTTATAGACTCTAATGTAGCTGGCGGTGGTTTTTGGGGATCTGTTGTAGGTTTAGCTAAAAATCCTACGTTAGGTGCTATAGTTTTAGCAAGTTCAATGGCTAACCAAATTGGTTCTATTGTAAAATCAGATAAAATAGCAGAAGAAACTTTAACCGGATTAGGCGCTGGAGCGGCTACTGGAGTTGCCGTAGCAGCTGCAACTGGACCTTTCGCGCCTCTAACTGCTGCTGCTGCTACTCCTGTTTTAGGTTTAGCAGGTGCTACTGGAGCTTTAATGAGAGGTATAGAAACTAGCTCTACCTTTGCAGAACTTTTAATGGAAGATCTAAATGGAGACATAACTAAAGAAGGTGTAAGAAAAATATTAGAAAATCCTGAAAAGCTTGCAGATTTTAAAAACAAAGCTAGAAATAGAGGTAATGCAATTGCCGCTATAGAAGCTGGAACTTTAGGTTTAGCAAGGGGTGTTGGTGGAAAAATAGCCAAAGCTGGTTTCAAAGCAGCTAGACCAATAACCACAGCTACAACAGCTAGTATAGAGTCTGCTGGAGGTATGTTAGGTGAAGCTGCGGGTATGTATGTTGCTGGACAAGAAATGGATGCAAACGAAATAGTTCTTGAAGGTATTGGGTCTATACAAGGAGCTGGTTTAAGTTTACCTGGTCAATTTAGAAAAATTTCAGAAACAGGTAGTAAAAATGCTATTAAAAACAAACTTATAGAA
>Ga0114915_1001274_pt1 | contig 10954 bp, 9 predicted proteins | sample MalvirAntarct_55_FD_87288 | JGI IMG/M metagenome (GOLD analysis project Ga0114915, IMG submission 87288) | Marine viral communities from the Global Malaspina Expedition - Malaspina viral metaG Antarct_55 | ecosystem: Environmental > Aquatic > Marine > Oceanic | place: South Georgia Island...
GATGACACAAAATTTGGTATATTTGAATGGAACGGCGCAGCAGGAACAGTAACAGGTGGACAAAGTTTCACAAACAAAATTCCAACTATTATTACCGATACTACTAAAGTAGTTGATTATGCAGGTGCTGATTATACGCCTAAAGGTAGTGTAGGAGCAATTGGCGACTATGCAGTAGTTACAGTTACTAACATTAATAGAATATGGTATAAAAATAGTGTTGGAGCATGGGTAGAAGTTGGAAGTGCTGGATGGAAGGCAAGTCATCCAATAGTAACAGGTACAGTATCAACACCAACTATAGTTGCAGGTCAAACATTATCATTTAACATTAGTGCAGTTGACAGTGGCGGCTCAATAATTAACCAAGTTACTACAGGCACTACTCTAACAAGTATTGTTGCAGACATTAATGGCAACGGCACACTAGCAACTGCAGGAATTACAGCAAAAGCGGTAAACAATCGACTAGCAATTTATTATAATGGCGCAACAACACAAGGCGGAGTAAAAGTTGATAGAGTTGAAATATACGGCGATTCAACGCTTACTACAGCATTAGGAATAGTTCAAGCTGATTATTATGCACCAGAATTAAATATTGCACCTCATACTAGCGTTCCTGGATTTAAAGCAATTGACTCTAATCCAAGACCAACTGGTGCTATATGGATTAAAACTACGAATCCTAATAAAGGAGCAAATTGGTCCGTTAAACAATATAATTCAACTAGTGATGTGTGGACTACTATTAATGCACCAATATATGATACTAATCATTCAGCAATCTATTCATTAGATAGCACAGGCGGCGGCGCAAATATTTCAGAAGGGGCACTATATATACAAAGTAATCTTACAGAGATAGCGGAAAAATTAGCTACATTTAAAGTATATAGAAAAAATAATTCAGGAGCCGCTGCAATATTAAGTAGCAAGGTTTTAGCTAGTACTTTTTCAGCAGGAACTTTTACATTTACAGTTTCTGAATCAAAAACTGGTATAGCTACTATGAGTTCTCCAGTTACAATTACGTTTACTGCAACAGGTGCAACTTCTGATGCTGAATTAATTGCAAATGCTATTAATGCAGCTGGATTTACAAATGTCACTGCTACAATTGATTCTCTAAATAGAATTACTTTTTCACATGCATTAGGAGGCGACATTAGATTTGTTGATACAGCTGGCGCATTAACATCGTTGTTTACTGTTTACGATTCGACTAATCCTAATTCAACTACTAATTTTTATTATGTTCCTGGAACAAACGCAGCAACATCACCTAAGCAGTTTATGTCAAGTGCATGGAAAGTATTAACATATACAGCAAAAGCTACAGAACCAACTACTATTCCTGCAACAGGAACATTATGGTATAGTTCAATTGTTGATGAAGTAGATTTACTAATACATAATGGAACTACATGGACTGGATTACATAATGTTGATCCACTAGGCGGAAGTGCAACTGGTGCAAGTAGTATACTTGATCCAGCTGGTCCAATTGTATCAGCATCACAACCGACTACGCAATCAGATAAATCAGCATTAGTTGAAGGTGATATTTGGATTAGCACAGCTGATCTTGAAAATTATCCAACTATATATCGTTGGAATTCGTCATCGACTAAATGGGTTCTTTTAGATAAGTCTGATCAAACTACTGAAAATGGTGTATTATTTGACGATGTACGTTATAATACTTCAGGAGTAAATAGTGCTACAGCAGGAACTATAGTTGACTTGTTAACTAGTAATTATTTAGATCCTGATTCTCCAGATCCAGCATTATATCCAAAAGGTATGATACTATGGAATACTCGAAGAAGTGGATTTAATGTAAAGCGTTATGTACAAAATCATATTGACACTGATGCACTTAATACTAGAATGGCAAATGCGTCAATGAGCGGGTATTATGCAAATCGTTGGGTTACTGAGTCTGCTAATAATCAAGACGGTTCAGGAAGCTTTGGCAGACATGCACAACGTAAAGTTGTAGTAACAAAATTACAAGCATCAGTTAATAGTAATGACGATATTAGAGATAACGAATCAAAACTGTTTAACTTAATTGCATGTCCTGGATATCCTGAATTAATTGGAGAAATGAAAACTCTTAATTATGACAGAGGATTAACTGCGTTTGTTATTGGTGACTCGCCAATGAGACTACGTCCAACAGCAACAAATATCAATAATTGGGTAACTAATGTTGCGCTAGCACCTGAAGACAACGACAACGGTCTAGTTACTAATGACGAATATTTAGGTGTATATTATCCATCAGGATTCACTAGTGATAATGCAGGTAACAATATTGTTGTTCCAGCAAGTCATATGGTATTACGTACAATTGCTCTTAATGATCAAGTTGCATATCCTTGGTTTGCTCCAGCAGGAACAAGAAGAGGCGGTGTTACTAATGCCACTGCAACTGGATATATTAGTGCAGAAGGCGAATTTATAAGTTCACCATTAAATAGTGGACAAAGAGATACGCTTTATTCTAATAACGTAAATCCAATTACATTCTTACAAGGATCTGGAATAGTAATATTTGGTCAAAAGACAAGAGCAAAAAATGCAAGCTCACTGGATAGAGTAAATGTTGCTAGATTAGTAATTTATCTACGCAGTCAACTTAATGCACTTGCTAAGCCTTACTTGTTTGAGCCAAATGATAAAATAACTAGAGACGAAATTAAACAGCAAGTAGAAGGATTATTAGTTGAACTAATTGGTCTTCGAGCAATTTATGATTATCTAGTAGTATGTGATACAACAAACAATACAAGTACTCGCATTGATAGAAATGAATTATACGTAGATATTGCTATTGAACCAGTAAAAGCAGTTGAATTTATATACATTCCATTGCGTTTGAAAAATACAGGAGAAATTGCAGGTTTATAAAAATTAGGGGTCAGCGAAAGTTGGCCCCGAATTGATAAATACTTGTAATAAGGAGCAACATATATGGCAATCTCATCATTAACAAAACTCACGGTGCCACTAGCAACCAACGACAGTGCTTCGTCACAGGGTTTGCTAATGCCAAAACTACAATACCGTTTTCGAGTAACACTAGAAAACTTTGGTATTTCAACACCAACAACAGAATTAACTAAGCAAGTTATGGATATTAGTAGACCAACAGTAAGCTTTGAATCTATGGAAATTCCTATATATAATTCCAAGGTATATCTAGCCGGCAAACACACATGGAACCCACTGTCGTTGAATTTACGTGAAGATGTAAGCAACAATGTACAAAAATTAGTTGGTGAACAACTGCAGAAACAATTTGATTTTATGGAGCAAGCAAGTGCTGCATCAGGTCTTGACTATAAGTTCTTAACAAGAATAGAGATTCTTGATGGTGGTAACGGCTCATTTACACCATCGGTATTAGAAACTTGGGAATGTTATGGTTGCTTTGTAACAGAAGCAAATTATAATACTCTTAATTATGCTACAAGCGAACCAGTAACAGTATCTTTAACAATGCAATATGATAATGCTGTTCAAACACCAAACGGCGAAGGTGTAGGAACAAACGTAGGAAGAACAACTAGCACCAATTCAACAGGCGCTGGTTAACTAACATAAAATGATTGCTATATAAAAGGAGGGTATTTTTACTCTCCTTTTTTGTTTTTGATAATGTATGTACTTTAATCTATAGATAAATATTAGTATGAGTAATTTTGTAAGTAAATATTTTGATAATTTTTCTAATGCCAATTCTACAAAAGGAAATCTTGGTGACTTTCAACATGCATCAAGACTGTATATTGATAACAATATGCGGCTTGCTCCAAAGTTTAGTCATCTTTTCCATGTGGTATTAAATATTAATCCTAATGCAAATATTGCAGCTCTTAATAGTTCAATAAAATACGAGATAAATTTACTAGCTAAAGAAGCTGATTTACCAAGATATAATGTAGATTCACAAGTTATAAATCAATATAATAGAAAAAAAATGATACAGACTGGAATACAATATAGTCCTATCAATATTTTATTTCATGACGATAATGCTGGGTTAACTACATTATTATGGGAAGCATATTTTAGATACTATTATGCCGATAGCGATTATACTAATTCAAACATTGACGGCTCGGAGTATATAGATGCAGTTGGTTATAATAGAATCAACGCTGGACTTAATAATGTCTATGGCAGTAGTGATATATTTACAAGATTTAAATATGGTCTTGATAAGCCTAATAAAACTACTCCTTTTTTTACTAGTATCCAAATATATCAATTACACCCAGAAGGTGGCCGAGCACGTTACACTAGCTTTACATTAATTAATCCAATAATTGATCAGTTCCAACATGATAGAGTTAGTAATGATGGAAGTAATTTATCTCAAAACACATTAACAATATCATACGAATCAGTACAATATGGCAGAGGTTATACTCAAGTAGGTCTATCGCCAACTGGATTTGGCGAATACCACTATGATAAAATTCCTTCGCCGCTTGGTACTGCTCCAGACGATTTATCAAAGTTTACAAATGTTATCAGTAAAATTACTGGACTTGCTAATGATATTGATCGTTTTAAAAATGGAAATTTATTAAATTTTACAAATGCAACTAATAACGTTCTTAATACTATAACTAGTTTATCTCAATCGTCAATTAAAGCAAATTCGAGTAATATTTTATCAAATGTAACAAATAATTTATTAAATAATATAATTTTTCCAGTTACTTCAATAACACAAAATGTAAAAACTGTAACATCTGCAATACAAAGGATATTCTAATATGTCTAGTATACAAAATTTACCAAATACTAATATTGATACTACAACTGATGTATTTAATAATCTTGGTATTAATAAAAATGTACAATTATCACCTGAGGTTGACGCAGTTGTAGGGTTCCTTGTTAAACGTAAATTTTCAAAAGCGGCTGCTATTAGTGTTGCAGGAGTATTAATGGATCAAGCAAAAAATGAAAATAAATCTGCATTTGAAATACTTAATGAATTAGAAAATTATGATAGTATAAAACTTAATTCATCTGTAGCTGTTATTTTAAATAATGCTAGATCTAATATTACTACTATTGGATTTAAAGCACCTGCTACTAAAAGCAAAGAATATAGGAATATTATAACTCGGAATAATATTATTTAATCAATGGCAAGTTACGCACAAGGAAGATATCAAGTAAAAAATGTTGAAAAATATTTAGGTAATCGGGCACCTATGTATCGTTCAAGTTGGGAATTTACATTTATGAAAATGTGTGACGAAAATCCAGCTATTTTGAAATGGTCATCAGAATCAATTAAGATTCCTTATAAGAATCCTTTTACTGGAAAACACACAATATATGTTCCAGACTTTCTAATACATTATATTGATGCTAAAGGAAAAACTCATACTGAAGTTATTGAAATTAAACCTCGGAATCAAACCATTAAAGAACAAGCCAAAAGTAGACGTAATCAAGCACATTGGGCACTAAATCAAGCAAAATGGGCAGTTGCACAACATTGGTGTAAACAAAAAGGTATGATTTTTAGAATCATTAATGAACAAGATATATTTCATAATGTTAAATGACTGATCCTCTAATAGTTGGTATTAAGGAAATGTATAAAAACAGTCACCCTTTCCCTCAATTGCCATTTTTTAAATTAGTCTCGTTTGAAGATAAACATACATTAGAATCGGCTAATATATTTGTACAAAATAACATTATTGAACAAGGTCGTAAACATAAAAAAATTTACTATCAATATATAAAAGATTCAGGCAAACCGTATTTGTGTGTAGAAGCACCGGTGTTTAGAAAAAACATGCTATTACATCCACACCCAAACTCATACCATCGATGGAGTTGGATGAGTTATCTTAGAAACGAAGGCGATTATAATAATATAAATTGTAGTCCTGATAGATGGTACGCAATTAAAAAGTTACAAAACATACAAGTTAAAGACTGGCAATACTCAGGAGACTATATTTTACTCATAATGCAACGTCCTGGAGATAGTAGTTTAAAAAATTTATTTTTAAAATATAATAGCTACGAAAATTTTCTAACTTCAACTATTAAACAAATACGCAAACATACAGATCGTACTATAAGAATAAGATTACATCCAGCAAAACAATTATTACAATTAAAAATATTAAAAAATATTAATTTACAAAATATAGAGATTAGTCAAAATATGCATGGTATAATTAGCAATGGCAACAAAGAAGGAGGAACTGGATTATATGAAGATTTTAAAAATGCAAGAGCTGTAGTAGGATTTAATTCAAATTCACTAACTGAAAGTATATGTGAAGGTATTCCTACATTTAGTTTGTGTGAGAGTAGCATGGCGTGGGAATGTAGTAATAATGATCTTTCTTATTTAGAGTCCGAAGTATGTTTTAACAGAGACCGATGGCTAGCTAATTTAGGATATTGTCAGTGGACACTAACCGAAACACGTACCGGAGATCCGTGGCATCATTTAAAGTCTTTGTATAAAACAAAATATAAAAAGAAAAAACCTGGCAAACTTAAAGTTTACAAGAGTAATAAGAGAAAGCATATTCGATAAACCTAGTATATAACTATGATAAATATAGTAGCATATAATAGGATAACAGTATGACTAAAAAACTAGAAGATCTTTTAAACTTACCAGAGTCAAAAAAGATTGTCAAAGACGAAAATCGTAAAAGTAAAAAAGAGACACAGATAGTAAATCAACGCGAAAAGACCATGAGAGATATTTCTGAATTTGATAAAATTTCAGAAGCATTGCCTCAGGTAAAAGGACTTGGAGAATTAGCAGATAAAGAACTAAACGAAGTTGCTGATAAAGCTATGGAAGCATATGAAGATCTTATGGATCTTGGAATGAATGTTGAAAGTCGTTACAGTGGTAGAGTTTTTGAGGTTGCAGGAACTATGTTAAAAACTAACCTTGATGCTAAGATTGCTAAATTTGATAAAAAACTCAAAATGGTTGATTTACAACTTAAAAAACAAAAACAAGATTCTCAAAACATTCAAGAAACTACATTCGAAGGCGAAGGATTTGTCGTAACTGATCGAAATAGCCTAATAGAGAAATTAAAAGGCATTGATAAGGATAAATAAAATATAATAAGGTTGTATCCATGAAAGCATTTACAGAATATTTAACAGAGTCAAAAAAGACATATAAATTTAAAATTGGAGTTGCTAGCGAACTTCCAGAAGGATTCAATGAGAATTTAAAAACTCATCTTGATAAATTTAACGTAGTATCTTTAAGTAAAGGTAAGAAAACTCCAATACAAAAAGCACCGTTAGATTTTCCTAATTTACACAACTGCGAAGTAACATATTGGGAGCTAGAAACACTTTATCCAACTACTGATGCTGCATTATCTGAGTACATTTCGCAATGTTGTTTTGTTCCAAGAGCAAATATAATAGTTAGAGATCCTGATGGACCTGTTGACATTGATAATGAAGAAATAAAAAACGTTCCGTATGAAACACTATTAACTCAAACTGACATGGGCGGAGAGTCGGCACAACAGAGTGTAGGTAATAATAGAGTAATGGACTTAATGAAAGAACTTGAAACTGCTCGTAAAGAGAGTGCAATGGTTGACGGATTTAAGCTTGAAAATAGCGACGACAAACAAAATAATAAAAGTATAATTGGAGATTAAAATGAGCAATATGCGCGATATCTTAAAAAAGATTAATTTGATAGAATCAAGTGTAGAAGAATGTGGCGGAGACATGGGAAGCATGAATAGCATGCCGTCACAACCGTCGACTCCAGTTACACTTAATATGTCCGCAGGTAGTGCTAGCGAGATGTCACAAATGCTTAAAGCACTAGCAAATATCGATGATGGCAAAGATGATATGCCCACTCTTTCAATAGGACCAAAAATGGGAATGACTGATGATATTAATGAATCAAACCCGCATGCCAATGAAGGTGATTATTATGATGATGATCTTCAAGGCACAATTAATTGGGTATACGACGATGATGGTGAGTTCCATGCTACTTTTTCAAAAAGTGATGATGTAGATACTGAGTTTGGCCCACAAGCACGTGACGAAGAGTACGAACTTGATGGCGAAGATCTTGAACGTGCTAAAGATAGAGTAGACCAAGATATGCAAGATGCCGAAGATGATCGTGGCGATGCAATGATGCATGCCAAACAAGATCGTGATATGGATAACGAAAGCTATAGTAATGAGCCTGACGAAACATATGGTTCTGTTGAGGATGTAACTGCTTCTGGTGATGATCTACACAAGCGTAAAAAATCCTATGGTCCAACTTCAGGAGGAGACAACCCAATGGCAATGGACGAAACATACAGTATTAAAGCAAGACTAGTAAAAGCTCTAAATGAAAAGAAAGCAAAGCCTGACTTTTTAGATGTAGACAAAGACGGTAACAAAAAAGAGCCAATGAAAAAAGCTATTAAAGACGCCGGCAAGGGAAAAGGTAGTAAACCTAAAAAAGGCAAAGTTCCTCCACAGTTTGCTAAAAACAAAAAGAAGTAAATAACTTTATATCTTAATCAAATAACGCCCAAGGGCGTTATTTTTTTGGTTAAATACTTTATGAGTAATAAAAGTTTAGACGGTGTATTAACCAAAAAAGCCAATCAAAGAGAAACATATAACGAGTATCAAATACAGGACCTTGCTAAATGTATGGATCCTACTGATGGATATTTGTATTTTGCTAGAAAATTTTCTTATATACAACATCCGGTTAGAGGAAAGTTGTTGTTTGATCCTTATGAATATCAAGACCGTTTGCTTGCAAGTTATCATAACTTTCGATTTAACATCAACATGTTACCGAGACAAACTGGCAAAACTACATGTGCTGCAATATATTTGTTATGGTATGCAATGTTTACACCTGATCAAACTATTCTAATTGCTGCACACAAATATACAGGCGCCCAAGAAATTATGCAACGTATACGATATGCTTATGAATTATGTCCAGATTATATACGTGCTGGTGTTACAAACTATAACAAAGGTAGTATTGAATTTGAAAACGGTTCTCGCATTGTTAGTGCAACTACAACGGGCAATACAGGACGTGGTATGTCTATATCATTACTATACTGTGACGAGTTTGCATTTGTGCAACCTAACGTTGCTACAGACTTTTGGACTTCTATATCTCCAACGCTTGCTACAGGTGGCCGTGCAATTCTAACTAGTACACCAAATTCAGATGAAGACACATTTGCTACTATATGGAAGCAAGCTGAAGACAAGTATGACGAATATGGTAATGAACAAGATCTTGGTAGAAATGGATTTCATAGCTTTAGGTCTTATTGGAGCGAACATCCTGATCGCGACGACGAATGGAAAAAAGAAGAAATTGGGCGTATTGGTGAAGAGCGTTTTAGAAGAGAATATGATTGCGAATTTTTAGTATACGACGAAACACTAGTTAACAGTATTAAACTTGCAAGTTTAGAAGGAATATTACCTATATTAAATATGGGGCAAACACGCTGGTTTAAACAGCCTAGTGCTGATTATAGTTATGCAGTAGCACTAGATCCATCGATGGGCACAGGTGGTGACAATGCTGCAATACAAGTAATAGAGTTACCAACATATAAACAAGTTGCTGAATGGCAACATAATACAACTGCTATACCTGGTCAAATTAGAGTCTTAAAAGACATATGCGAATATCTTTCAAAAACATGTAATTCTCAAGGTGCTAACATATACTGGAGTGTAGAAAATAATGGCATTGGTGAAGCTGCTCTTTTAGTAATACAAGATTTTGGAGAAGAAAGTATTCCAGGATTGTTTATATCTGAACCAATGAAAAAAGGTCATGTGCGTAAATTCCGCAAAGGATTTAATACTACACATAGTAGTAAAATATCAGCATGTGCTAGATTAAAAACAATGTTAGAAAATGATCAATTGATAGTTAACAGTAAACCTTTAATATCTGAACTTAAAGGCTTTGTTGCTACTGGTTCAAGCTACCAAGCTAAATCGGGCGCAACTGATGATTTAGTAAGTTCGTTAATTCTTTCGTTAAGAATGATAACTATTATGAAAGACTGGGATCCAATGATATATAATACGTTTAGTCAAGTAGACAATTTAAACGAAGAATATGAAATGCCCATGCCAATCTTTATTACATCTAATTAAATACCAAAGATAAATACATTATGAAAAACCTTAATAAAGTAGCACAAGATCTTTTTAGTAAAATCCGCGGAAGATTTCCTAAAGTAACAATAGGAAACGAAAAGGGCGAAGTAACCAATGTTCCTGAGGAAGCTAGATATTTTGATTTTTCGTTTATGATTCAAGAAATTGATTTAGGAAAAGTTAGTATTAGCTTAGACGAAGAAACCGGATTATCAGTAATTGTTGGAAAAGATATTGTACAAGATCAATTAGGATCTATACAAAAAAAATGGTATGACTTTTTAAAAGAATTAAGAGTATTTTCAAAAAAGAGAATGTTACAGTTTGATGTACGTGACATTACTAAAAGCAATTTGAACAAACGAGATTATAAATATCTAGCAAATAAGCGTTCTGGAGAAACGGCAATGTCTGAAACAAAAATGTACGGTACTACTAAAACAAGTTATCAAAAAATTGGAAATGCAAAACTTTCAATTAAACATAATGGTACTATTAATACCGAAAGTAAAACAGCAAGATCGCAAAAAATTGGAAAACTTTATATTGAAAGTTCCGAAGGCGAACGTTTTAAATATCCATACAAACATCTAAACGGTGCTAGAGCAATGGCAAGACACGTAAGTGAAGGCGGAGTTCCATATGACGACTTCGGTAGACACATTATAAGCCTATCAGAAGAAATGGCAAACTTGCGCAAGTTTAAGACTTATATGGGTCGTTCAAGTGTAATGGC